>ERZ1034901.1182-NODE-1182-length-18554-cov-8.409752_pt1 | contig 18554 bp, 15 predicted proteins | sample MGYA00520628_ERZ1034901 | MGnify/ENA primary metagenome ERZ1034901 (study PRJEB33766, sample SAMN09781783) | gut metagenome | biome: gut microbiome | host: Homo sapiens | place: Madagascar | study: EMG produced TPA metagenomics assembly of the PRJNA485056 data... | reverse complement strand
TCGCACCCCACCCAAAGCCCCCCACAAAAGAACCCAATCCCACCCATGAAAACCTCCAAAAGGTCTTGACCTGAAGTTGGGTTCAGGGCGTATGCTAAAACCAAAGAATCGGCATTCAAGCCCCAGCAAGGAGAAAAGGAGCGTTTACCTATGAAATATCCGGAGAAAGAAGCCTTTGAGCAGCAGAATATGTTTGGTACCGGTGCGCCCAACACCGCCTATGCCAAGTATTTTATCGGTGAGTCGTACCTGAACCCGCTCACCGACCCGAAGGGCGGCCTGTTTGCGGCCAACGTGACCTTTGAGCCGGGCTGCCGCAACAATTGGCACATTCACCATGCGGCGAAGGGCGGCGGGCAGCTGCTGCTGTGCACGGCCGGTGAGGGCTGGTATCAGGAAGAGGGTAAGCCGGCCGTCAGTTTGACCCCCGGCAGCGTGGTGATGATCCCCGCCGAGGTGAAGCACTGGCACGGCGCGAAGAAGGACCGCTGGTTCAGCCACGTTGCCCTGGAAGTGCCCGGCGAGGGCTGCAGCAACGAGTGGTGCGAGCCGGTCTCCGATGAGGAGTACGCCAAGCTGGAGGGCTGAGCGGCAGCGCACAGCCAAAACGTGCCCAGCTCGCAACCGACAAAACAGAAAGCAGCCGCCAACGGATGGAGAACTTGCTCCTCCGGTTCGGCGGCTGTTTGCATTTTTGGCGGGCTTTCCTGCAGGTTTTGCGCGGCTGTTTCGAGGCTCAGCCGTTCTCGGCCTTGTTGGCGGCCTTTTCGCTCATGGCCTTGGAGTTGACGATGATGCGCAGGTGAGAGCCTTCACCGCACTTGCCCTTTTCGTCGTTGACCTCAATGTCAAACCACAGCTTGCGCCGCTCGATGCTGCGAAGGCGGGCGGTGGCGGTCACCTTCATTCCCACGGGGGTGGGGGCCAGGTGGCGGCAGTGGATCTCCGCACCCGCGGTGGTCTGGCCCTCTTCCAGGTAATCCTTGGCCAGCTCCAGGGCGGCGTCCTCCATCAGGGCCACCATGTTGGGGGTGGAGAGAATCTTCGACCCGGCACTGCCGATGCGCTTGGCGGTCATGTCATCGGTCACGGTCCAGGTCAGGCTGTATTCGGTGCGCTTTTCTTCCATGGTAAGAATCTCCTTCCGGTTTGCCCGGCGGGCAAAATGAGGGGCTATATACCTTATTATAATAGAAACATTATCATAAGATAACAGAACGGGGGAACGGCCGGGCTTTGTTGGTTCTATTATAGCGGGTTTGCCCGGGCAGTACAACCGGCCGCCCGGTTTGCGCCCCAGGGGCGTTTGGAGTATACTGCATAAGGAACCGAAATAATCCGGAGGTGTCTCTTTTGTACCATGATCTGACCCGGGGAAGCATCACCCGGTCGCTGCTGCTGTTTGCGCTGCCAATGATGGCGGGCAACCTGCTTCAACAGCTGTACAACATTGCCGATACGCTGATCGTCGGGCACGTGCTGGGCAGCAATGCGCTGGCGGCGGTTGGCTCGGCGTACACGCTGATGACCTTTCTCACCTCGATTTTTCTTGGGCTGAGCATGGGCTCCGGGGCCTTGTTCTCCATCTATCAGGGCAAGGGTGACACGGAAAAACTGAAAAGCGCCGTGCTGCACGCCTTTGTGCTGATCATGGCGGTGACCGTGGTGCTGAACGTGGCGGTCTGCTTTGGAATTGACTGGATCCTGCGCTTTTTGCGGGTGCCTGGCCCGGTGTGGGACGGCATTCGCACCTATCTCTCCATCATCTTTCTGGGGCTGGTGGCCACGTCGGTGTACAATTTCTGCGCCTGCCTGCTGCGGGCGTTGGGCAACTCCACCGTGCCGCTGGTGTTTCTGGCGGTGTCGGCCCTGCTGAACATCGGGCTGGATCTGCTGTTTGTGGCGGTTCTGGGCTGGGGCATCGGCGGGGCGGCGGCCGCCACCATTCTGGCGCAGTACGTCTCGGCAATCGGCATTGGGCTGTACGTCTGCCGGTGCTGCCGGTCGTTGCTGCCCGGGAAAGAGCAGTTGCACTTTGACCGGGCCATGCTGGGGGAGATCGGCAACCTGTCCGCCCTCACCTGTGCGCAGCAGTCGGTGATGAACTTTGGCATTCTCATGGTGCAGGGGCTGGTGAACAGCTTTGGCCCCACGGTGATGGCGGCCTTTGCGGCGGCGGTGAAGATCGACAGCTTTGCCTATCTGCCGGTGCAGGACTTCGGCAACGCCTATTCCACCTTTGTGGCCCAGAACTACGGCGCCGGGGACGCGGGGCGCATCCGCAAGGGCATGAAGCAGTGCTTTGCCCTGAGCGGAGGCTTCTGCGTGGTGATCTCGGCGCTGGTGTGGCTGTTTGCCGCGTCGCTCATGGGCATTTTCATCAACGCGGGGGAGACGGCGGTCATCGCCAGCGGCGTGCAGTACCTGCGGGTCGAAGGTGCCTTTTACGTGGGCATCGGCTGGCTGTTTTTGCTGTACGGGCATTATCGGGCGGTGAAGCGGCCGGGCATGTCGGTGGTGCTCACCGTGATCTCGCTGGGCACCCGGGTGCTGCTGGCCTACGGCCTGGCCCCGCACCTCGGGGAGATCGGCATTTGGATGGCCATTCCCATCGGCTGGGCGCTGGCGGATGCCGTGGGCCTGGCGTATATGCGACGGTCGCTGCGCGGGCTGGAGCCGGCCGCCCGTTAACCCCGGCGGCATTGTGCGGCCAACGCATTCACAGTTACCGCGGAAAAACAAAAAAATATTCAAAAAGAAGCCATGGGCTGCTTTCCGTTTGGGAAGGCAGCCCATGGCTTTCGTTGTTTTAGGTGTGGGGTTCCCGCGCGGAGCGGTTTTGCAGGGCAAGCAGGCGGTCGGTCTGCTCCAGAACGTAATCCTGAAAGTCCGGCTCCAGCTGCAGGAAAAGCGCAATGATGCGTTCTAGCCGGTGGTCAGACGCACTGCGGAACATTTCGCCGGTGCCATCCCGCAGTCAGGCTTCGTTCACATTGTATTGCGCACAGATCAATTTGATCAGCCGATCGTTCACTTTCCGATGCCCGAGTTCCAGCCCGGCCACATAGCCGCTGAAAATGAAAATGTCCTTTGCGAATTTGGCCTGAGACAGCCCCAGTGCCTGGCGAATTTCGCGAATTCGCTCATGAATTGACATAGCAACGACTCCTTTAACGAATCTTGTCAAAAGAATAACATAATGACACTTACAATGCAAATAAATGCACGATAAAACGCACTTGACTTACATACATTGTTATGATAATATGCTTACATAGAAAGCACAGGAGGTGCGCAGGGTGACCGAAGCGGAAAAACTCCAAAAGCTGACGGGAAATTTTTTATGCCTGAATGAGGAAGGAAAAAAGTACACAGCGGCGATGGTGGAAGCCCTTACCCATGCCTGTGCGGGGCTGTACTGCGGAATTATGTCGATGGAGAGCCAAACATTTACCCACCCGGGCAAACGGAAAAACGGTGAAAAGCAGGTTGAGATCATCAAAATGAATACATCTTTGTAATATACAATTGTGTTCGATAGATGGTTGACATGGTGGGAATTTTTTACTATATTGTGTATAAGCATTGTGAAAAAACAGATGGACAACAGCCGGAAAATGTCCCTGCTGGTACGGACGTTAGACCGCGATACGGACAAACGAAACACGGCTCGGATGTGAGAAAATGGAACCCAAAAATCGATTTAGTACCCTGTTGGAGCATTTGATGTCGGTGGCGGCATTGAAGCACTATGTGGTGGCGCAGGCCCTGCAGTATGACGTTTCCTACATCAGCAAATGGATCGGCGGCAAAGCTCTTCCGGCGGAAAAGAGCGCGGAAGATGTGCTGCGCAGGCTGAGCCGGTGCCTGGTGGAGCAAGGCGAGTCCCAGGGGCTGGTGCAGCTGATCCGGGATTATCAGGTGCAGGATGAGCAGGAGCTGTCGCTGGCCATTTACGACAACCTGATGGCGGAATACAACTATGTGCGGGAACTTCAGCGCAGCAGCGGCGCGGTGGTGGCCCCCAATGTGGCCTTTTACCCCCAGCTGCCCCTGAAAAACTTCATCGGCAAGATGCACCACCCGGTGCTGCGTCGAGTCCATTCGCTGGACATCATGGCGGTGCTGGACCTGTTTTCCATGCCCAGCGAATACCGGATGCAGGCCATGGGCATCCAGAGCGGCGGATACCTGAACCAGTACCGCTACCCGCACGTACACTTTTCGCTGATGGTCAGCCTTCGGGGTGACCGCAAGGCGCTGGTGCAGGATGTGATGTTCCTGACCAGTGCCCTGACGGCGCTGAGCCACATCGACCTGCATCTGTACGGCTGCGATTTTGCCTATGGCAAGGCGCTGATGGCGGTGCGGGACGATTTCGCCATTTCCGGTATGCTTATCCGGCCGGACCGCTGTGTAGCGGTGAACGTGTGCGAGGGGCCGGAAAATTCCGCGCCCCTTTACAGCACCATTCAGGCGCTGTGCACCCGCGAGCGGCTGCTGTTCCAGCCGGAGCCGCTTCGGGATATGCTGCGCAGCGGCGCGGCCTATGTGCAGGCGCTGCTGGCCCCGGGCCAGCAGTGGATGCTGGGGCGGCTGACCGAGCACACCCTGCCGGATGATCTGTTCGGGGAAATCCTAGCACAATGCGAGCAGGAGGGCATGGCGGTTGACCGGGCACGGCTGGAAGAACTCCACCGGGTGGCTGCCGCCGTGATGCAGCAGGGGCGGGTTCGTCTGCTGCTGTATGAATCCGCCGTGTCGGACCTGGTGGTGAGCGGCCAGGTGGAATTTTTTGACCGCATCGTTCAGCTGACGCTTGCCCAGCGCGCCCGGTTGCTTCAGCAGCTGATGAGCTGGAACGAGGCGGAGAGCGGGGTGGAGCTGAGGCTGATCCACGGCCGTCTGGTGCCGGATTTTCAGTACGATGTGCACCCCTGTATGTTCCTGAATGAGGCCGGGTCCACCCTTCGCCTGGAGGGAAGCGACCAGGTGTTGCACGTAAACCGGCCGGAGATGGCCACGGCCTATCTGGACTTTTTTGAAAAGGTCTGGAACGGCGGCGCCCCGGGCGTTATGCAGGAGCCGGAGCAGATCCGGCAGTATCTGGCCCATCTGCTGCAGAACGTGCGGATGCTGGCGGACATCCAGCCCCAAAACGGGGAAGAAAATAAGTGATTAAAACAGAGCACTCCGGCCGGGCGGGATACACCCGCGGCGGCGGGCCTCTGCTTTAATAAATGGTGTGTTTGTGCGTCTTTCAGTACACACGAGCAGGAGAAAAAGTTAGGAGGACAACGATGAGACAACACTTTAAGCGGGTCGTCTCGGCGGTGCTGGCAACGGCACTGGTGGCCCAGGTGGGCGTGGTTTCCGCATGGGCGGCGCCCCTCAAGGCCCAGAATGTGCCCGCCGCAGTCGGGATGCATCCCTTTACCGGAACCCCGGACCTGATCCGCAGCGCCGCAGAGGAGCTGAAGACCCAGGGTGTTACCGCACAGGAAAAGCAGCAGGACGAGGCACTCGTTCAGCGTGTGGAAACCTCGGCGGATAAGAGCTACGACGCGGTCAAGTCTGACCTGGCACAGGCCCTGGTGGCACAGCGCGGCGAGGGGACCGTGGACGTGGCCGACCTGGGCCTCTCCATGCAGGATCTGGCGGCGGTGCTGCACGAGACCCTGTACGAAAAGTACATGAACAACGCGGTGACCGATGTCTCTTATGAGACGACGGGCGGCAAGGTGACCGGCATCCGCTACAACATGAGCGAGGGCTTCGCCGCCGCTATGGACGCGGTGGACGCGGACCAGCTGGACGACGTGGACGCCGAGGTTGAGACCGAGGCCGCGGTTCAGCAGGCGGCTTCCGCCGTGGCTGTTTACGCCAACGAAGAGGAAGAGGGCGGCTGCCGCAACCACACCGTGGGCGGCAAGAGCTACAAGGGCGACCTGAACGGCGACGGCAAGGTCACCGCTGCCGACCTGACCGTGCTGCGGGATATGTCCCTGGGCGACCTGGAAGAGGACCTGAGCGCGGATATGAACGGCGACGGCAAGATCACCGCTGCCGACCTGACCGTGCTGCGCGACATCGCGATGGGCGACCGGGAGCCGGAGACCACCGTGATCCCCGCCAAAGTGAACTTCGAGTGGGAAGAAAAGGCGGACAGCACCCCCAAAACCGATGATCAGGGCAACGTGCAGAACGGCGGCCTGCTCTACGATGCGGAGAACAAGAAGATCACCCAGGGCATCCTGCCGGATTATTCCTACAATTTGACCAAGATCTCCTTCACCTGCGGTGTGTGCGGTGAAACCGTGGAGATCACCGATGCCGACGCGCTGGCCAACTTCCAGGCCGGCAAGGACGTGTATGTGAACACCAAGACCGGCAGCCAGACTCTGGTGGACCACGGCGCGGCGTTCACGCCCCCCGAAGGCGAGAGCGCGGACGACTATCTGCTCTACACCGATATGCAGGTCGCCACTTACATGGACGATACCTTCAGTGTGGACGAGAACGGCGCGCCCAAGACCGACGAAGAGGGCAATGTGATCGGCCTGTACACCGACAGCAAGGACAACGGTACCCTGGAAGTGCAGCGCTACTACGCCATGCTGAGCGCCTTCAATGCGGACAACGCCGAGTATCTGGGCGTTTCGTCCGATTACTGGACCTCCAAGAACACCGATGCCAACCCCATGGCTGCGGTGAAGGTGCTGTGCAACATTGACGCGGACACCCAGGTGCCCCCGGCTCAGATGATCCAGCTGGTGCAGATGCTGCCCCAGGCGTTCATGGCCTATGTGTATTACTACGGCGCCGAGCTGCTGGCCATGCGCGATCAGGCCATGGCGGTGGTGAAGGCCCTGCCCGAGGGCGCCACCGAGATCCAGAAGCAGCTGGTGCTGCACGACTGGCTGGCCGACAACTGCACCTTTGATATGGGTGTGATGACCAACGTCACCGGCTCCGGCGGCAACCCGGAGACCGACCCCATCCAGATGACCACCTTTGGCTCTCTGCTCAGCGACCAGCTGACCGAGATGCCCACCTACACCACCACGGATGCAGACGGCAACACCGTGAACAAGGCCTACTACGGCGCCATCTGCCTGGGCTACACGGCCGGTTACACCTACCTGCTGCAGAACCTGCATCCGGAAGTGTACAAGACCACCGACGACGCGGGCAAGGAAGTCTGGAAGACCCCTGCCCAGGTGGGCGATGACGACCTGGTGGACTTCATCCAGGCCAAGTTCTACGCCGATACCGCTGAGACCAGTGTGGCCGGTGAGGGCTTCGGCGGCGGCGCGTTCAACAACGTGCACTACATGAACGCGGTGCGCCTGCCCAATGCCGACAACAAGGCGAACGGCGAGTGGTTCTACACCGACGTCTGCTACGACGACATCTATGTGGAATGTATGGCCCAGTACCGTGGTGAGGCCCAGGGCAGCATTTACCACACCTACTTCCTGATGTCCCCCCAGAGCATTGCCAAGCTGTACGAGAAGGGCAAGTCCATTGACTACATCGACTCTCTGTACGACGGCTATGTGTACGAGGTGGCCAAGGACGCCGACGGCAAAATCATTCCTTCGGAAAATGTGGACTCCAGCAAGGAGTACTACGACCCCACCCATCCCAAGTACAACAAGGTGGAGACCAGCAACGAGACCAAGAACGACAACACCAGCTATGAGGATTCCTGGTTCAGCGGTGCGGTGAGCCACATCTACAACGACGGAACCAACTGGTACTATGTGGACGGTGGCTCCACCATGGCTGCTCAGCGCGGCAGCGTGGAGAAGAGCGACCAGATGGACAACATGAAGGATCAGTTCGACATGAAAGCCATCGTCCACAGCCAGCGCGTGAACGTGGAGAAACGCAACAAGCTGAAGAGCCGTGCCGTGAGCGCCCCGGATTACTGGACCGACAGCTCCTCCGGCGGCATGATGGGCGATAACACCAAGACCGATCCCCATGCCGTGACCCTGTTCGATTACGGCACCGGCAAGTTTGCCCAGAACGCCCAGGCTCCGGTTCTGGCGAATGAGGCGAAGCGGGACTTCAGTTACACCGAGCAGTACCCCGGCCTGACCCACAGCGTGGGCCTGTATGAGGGCAAGCTGTACTTCAACCTGGGCAATGCGATCTACACCTACGATCTGAGCGCTGCTGCGGATGCCAACCCCGTGGCCGTGTTCAAGGAATACAACACCGTGAACTATTCCAGCGACGGGCGCGCCTTTACCGCAAGCTCCTACTATGTGGATGCCAACGGCAGCAAGACCGTGCAGAACAAGCCCATTGCCGCCCTGGAAATCTACGAGGATTACGATTTCACCAGCTGCTACACCCCCGTTACGGATGAAAGCGGCAAGCAGGTCGGCATGAAGTTTGACGCTTCCAAGCTGACCAGCAACCCCACCCTGACGGTGAACGTGGCCACCAACTTCAGCTTCAGCTACCCCGACGCCGCCAATGCCGAGGTTCGTTACAGCCAGGAGGCCGTGAACCTGAACCCGGATTATCAGCGCCAGGTGAGCGATGCGGGCGACAACAAAAACAGCGAGTTCCTGTGGTGCGCCAACATCCGCGACAGCGCCAAGATGACCGATCTGCTGAACGATCTGGCAAACGGCGCCAGCAGCGAGGTGAGCGTGGCGGCCAGCTGCACCAGCCCCGCCTTCACCCAGACCCGCACCAACAAGTACGGCCTGGTGATGAGCAAGAAGACCGTGGCGGAGGGCGACAAGGCCCTGGGTCACAGCTACAAGTTCAACGCCGATGAGGGCGTGTACCTCTGCGAAACCTGCGGCCTGCACGCCTACGTTCTGCTGGAGACCAGCGAGGGCGGCACCGCTTCCATGAGCTCCAAGGCCGACAGCGGCATGGGCAGCATGGGCAGCATTGGCGGCATGGCTTCCGAGGTCACTCCTGTGGACCCCGCCCGCGAGGCAGCCACCAAGGCCAAGGACGGAAAGATCACCCTGACCGTCGCCCCCGATGAGGGCTACAGCATCGGCGAGGTCTACTACGTGGAGGCTGCGGCCAAAACCACCGAGCCCACCGAGCCCACCGAGCCCACCGAGCCCACCGAGCCTTCTGAGCCGGAGACCCAGGCGGAAGAAGCCACCGGCAAGGTGACCCTGAACGCCAATGCGGACGGCACCTACACCATCACCAAACCCGAAGCCAGCATCACCGTGCATGTGACCTTTAAGAAGGTTGAGCCGGAAGTGAAGAGCCATGCCATCACCATTGGTGAGCTGCAGAACGGCAAAGTGACCGCCGCCGTGAACGGCGAAGCGGCTGAAACCGCCGAAGAGGGCGCAAAAGTGACCCTGACCGTTGCCCCCGCTGAGGGCTACCAGCTGAAGGAGGGCACTCTGGCCGCGACCTATCAGGTTCCCGGAGAGAAGGCCACCGATGAGCCTAAGACCGAGAAGGTCGTTCCGACCCCCGTGGAGGGCAAAGAGGGCGAGTACACCTTCACCATGCCCACGGCAGACGTGACCGTGACGGCCGAATTCGAGCAGACCTACAAGGTGGAGGTGGCCGCCACACTGGAAAACGGCAGTGTGGAGCCGGATAAGAAAATCGCCGCGGCCGGTGAGACCGTGAAGCTGACCGTGACCCCTGCAAAAGGCTACGAGCTGGAGTCCATTCATGTGACCTACGGCAAGGAGCAGGAAGTGACGGTGAACAAGGACAACACCTTTGTGATGCCCGCCGGCGATGTGAACGTGTCGGCCCGCTTCAAGGAGGCCAAGACCGAGGAGACGAAGCCGCTGCACAACGTGACCGTGACCGTGAAGGACAATCAGGGCGGCACGGCCACCGCGCCGAGCCAGGCTGCGGCCGGTGAGACCGTGAAGCTGGACATTAAGGCCGATGATGGCTGGAGCGTTTGGAGAGTCACCATGAACGACGAACAGGTGACTCCGGACCCGAATACCAAAAAAGATTACCAGTTTGAGATGCCGGATAAGGATGCCAAGGTTGTTGTAGAGTTCGTCAACAACGACAGCCCCGCACCCGAAGCGTAAGAAGTGGGATTTCGGCAGGCCCCGCCGCCGGAACGAGCGGCCGCACCCGGCGACTGACCGGGCGGCGGGCTGACTGCTGAAAAATATAGGAGGAAGATACCAATGAAAAAGAAATTGACGGCGCTGCTGTGCACCCTGTGCATGGCTGTAGCACTGTGCGCCACTGCCTTTGCCAAGGCAGCGACCCCTACCCTGACCGCCACAGCCACCCTGAGCGAGGACAAGAAGCAGGTGAAGGTTGTGCTGAGCCTGAGCGGCATGGACGGCAACTACACCTATCTGACCAGCGACCTGGCCTACGACACCAACCAGATCACCTACAACTCGGCCGAGAACGGCGATGTGTTTGACGCGCTGCACGTTAACAAGGCCCGTACCCGCCTGCTGTGCGAGATGAATAGCGGTTCTGTGAACAAGAACGGCACCGCCGCCACCCTGGTGTTTGACGTGAAGGATGGTGTCACGGGCGAAATCAAGATCGATGTGAGCAGCTTTATCACGGCCTACAAAGAGGGCAACTCCGGTGACGCTGAGGACATCGATATGGCCGCAACCTCCGCTTCCGTGACCATTGCGGCTGTTCAGCCCACCACGGCTCCTACCACCGAGCCCACTACCGCTCCCACGACTGAGCCTACCACTGCGCCCACCACGGAGCCCACCACCGCACCTACCACCGAGCCCACCACTGCTCCCACCACCGCACCTACCACTGCTCCCACCACCGCACCTACCACTGCGCCCACCGATAAGCCCACCACCGCTCCCACCCAGAAGCCTTCTTCTGACAAGAGCGATAAGGGCGACAAGAAGCCCGATTCTGCCGCTGCTGCTGCCACCGCAGTGCCCGCAGCCCAGACTCCCGCTTCTCCCAAGACCGGCGACACTGCCAACCTGGCCCTGTACGGCGTTCTGGGCGTGGCCTGTGTGGTTGCCCTGGGTGTTGTGATCTACCGCCGCAAGAAGGCCAATCACTAATCCGGAAAACAGGAGAAAATACAAGATGAAAAAGTTTTTGTCGCTGGTGCTGGCGCTGGGGCTGAGCATTTCGGTGCTGTCCGCTGCGGTGTTCGCGGAGGATTCCCCGGCTGAAGCACAGGCAGAGGGCAGCGTGCCTGCCTCCACTCTGGAGCCTGCCGAAATGACCAGCTGGCCGCTGCATCATGTGGATGTGCGCATTCCCGGCATGGTGGAAGTCCGCTATGTGGACGAGAACGGAAACGTGCAGAGCACCGAGCAGGTCCAGGTGGGCGTGCATGCGGTTTCGATGAAGAAGAACGGCCAGGAGATGGGCCCCTTCTACCCCAAGGCCGGTCTGCCGGAACAGCAGAAGGAGTTCGAGTGGCGCAACGATGAGCTGTGTCTCTCGGTGGACGACGACCTGAGCATCACCTGCAAGGTGTTCGGCACCCTGGCCGATGGCACGGCGTTTGAGCGGGAGTACACCCACACCTTTACCGCCGAGGAGAAGGAAGCGGCCCGGCTGGCTTGCCCTGGCTGTGACACCATTCTGGCCGGCCTGGATTTCGACATTGCCATGAGCTTTGACGAGCCCATTGCGCCGACCCCTACCACCGAGCCCACTGCGGCCCCGACTACGGAGCCGACCACTGAGCCTACTGCGGCACCGACCACGGAGCCCACCACGGCCCCCACCACGGAGCCTACTGCCGCGCCCACTGCCGCGCCGACCAATGAGCCGACCACGGCACCGACCACCGCTCCGACCAACACGCCCACTCAGAAGCCTTCTTCTGACAAGGGCGATAAGAGCGAGAAGAAGGACGAGGCCACCCCTGCCGCAACGGCAGTACCGGTAAAGGCTTCGCCCAAAACGGCGGATACGGCGCCTCTGGCCCTGTATGGTGCCGCTGCGGTTCTTTGCGCCGCTGCGCTGGTCGTGGCTCGCCGCCGCGCCAACCACTAAACCTTAAGAACCGGGCGCTTGCCCCGGTTTCGGCCCTGCGGCCCGTACAGTTTGCCTGCGGCAGCTGTGCGGGCCGCTTTTGTTGCTCTGCCGGGCGGGATATGCTATACTTTTTGCAGAGATTTCAATCAAAACGGCGGGGCACTGCCCAGCCGGGAAAAGGAAACCATGCCATGAAAAAATTACTTGTGCGTCTGTTTTGCCTGGTCTGTGCAGCGGGGCTTGTGTTTTCACTGTGGAACATCTGGACCATCCTGAGCGAATACCGGGAGGGCGACCAGATGTATGAGAGCGCGGCCAGCCAGTATGTGAGCAGCCAGCCGGAACAGCAGGCGGAAGCGGACCCGAACAAGGTGCCCATTCAGGTGGATTTTGACCACCTGAAAGCCCAGAACCCGGACGTGGTGGGCTGGCTGTACTGCGAGGGCACCCCCATCAACTACCCGGTGATGCAGGGCCGCACCAACGATGACTACCTGTACACCATGCTGGACGGCAGCTACAACAAGGCGGGCAGCCTGTTTTTGGACTGCGCCGCAGACCCGGGCTTTCAGGACCCGGCCCCGGTGATTTACGGGCACAGCATGAAGAACGATTCCATGTTCGGCACCCTGCACGACTTTTCCAAGCAGGAATACTACGACGCCCACCCGGTGATGTGGCTGCTGACCCCCGAGAAAAACTGGCGGTTGGATCTGATTGCCGGGTACGTCACCGTGGACACCGACCAGGTCTATCAGAAGTTGGGCAGCGTGGAAGCGCTTCAAACCTACCTGAGCAGTGTGATGCGCAAGTCCTCGTTTGCGGCCAATACCACGGTGGATGTAAGCAAGGTGGAGCGGGCCGTGTTCCTTTCAACCTGCTCCTATGAGACGGAGAATTCCCGGTATATTCTGGTGGGGCTTCCAGTGGAAGTGAACGGATAAGGCGCGAACAGACGATCAAAATTGAATCAAAAAGCAAAAGGCGGAGGACGCATCGGCATCCTCCGCTTTTTTGTGCCCGGGGCCGGATCACGGGCGGCTGAAGTACTGCGAGCAGCACCGGCCGGCAGTGGAACGCGCGGCGCAGAGAAATAACTGGAAACAGTGTGAATTCTTCTGTGCCGATGTGAATTCATTTCGTCAAGTTTTGGCAAGATGTGGCACGGGTGTTCTTTGCAAAAATATGGTATGGTGGTAGCAGACGAAGAGCGGAATGGGCAAAATGCTCCTTCCGCTTATTTGCCGGGGCACGTACCCAAGGCCCCGGCGGCACAACGTGCAGCAGACGGTGGAATGAACTTGCCTGCTGCCCCCAGAACAAAAAAGGCAGAGTTCTGCCAAAAACCAAAAGGAGAAAGTAAATGGATCAGCCGATGAAGCGCCGCCTTGCCAGCGAGGAACGGCCCTGGATGAAGTATTACCCGCCCCAGATGGTGGAGGGAATGAAGGTGCCCCACTGCACCCTGCGTGCCTATCTGGAGCAGAATATGCCCGGCCGGACGGTTACGGCGGTGCACTACTACGGAAGCGACATTTCCTGGGACGAACTGCTGAAAAAGGCGGATCAGGTGGCCAAGGCCCTGCACGCGCTGGGCATCGGCGAGGGCGACCGGATCCCGGTGTTCCTGCACTCGGTTCCGGAGTTCCTGTATCTGCTGCTGGCCGCGGAACAGGTAGGCGCGGCGCTGGTCTGCCGGGACAACACCCTGCAGGAAAATGTGGAGGCGGTGGAGAAGTCCGGCGCTTCGGTGATTTTCGCCCACGATTTTCTCACCATGCAGGAGATGAACGCCTATCTGGCCTCCGGGCAGGTGAAGCGCGTGGTGCTGGTGGACCCCTGCGCCTCCTGCGATTACGACACGCTGCGGCCCAACATCCGCGAGACGCTGGACGAGCGCTATACGGCGCGCAGTGCCGAAGGCCCGGCGGTTCTCGGCTGGAACGATTTTCTGGCGCTGGGAGACACTGTGGAGCAGCTGCCCACCGTGCCCCAGGATGAAAACCGGCCGCTGTTCTGCGCCTACACCAGCGGCTCCACCGGCCCGTCCAAGCAGGTGGTGCACTCGGCCTATTCCATGATCGGCGTGGTGTACCAGATGAACTTCTACGGTGCATCGGATCAGTTCCGTCCCACCTGGCTGATCACGGCGCTGCCGCCCTGCCTGGTGGCCGTGGTGGTGTCCATGATGCTTCTGCCGCTTGCTTCCAATAAGCTGCTGATTCTGGACCCCTTCTGCCGGCCGGAGGATGTGGACCTGGAGTTGATGCACTACCGGCCCAACTGCTGGCCGCTCATTCCCATGTTTGTGGACGTGCTGGTGCACAGCGCCCGCATTCCGGAGGATTACGACTTGTCGCATCTGCTGGCGGCGGGCGCGGGCGCCGAGGCAATGAACAACACCCAGCTGCAAACGGCCCAACAGTTCCTGCAAAAGCACGGCTGCAAGGCCACCCTCACCACCGGCTATGGGTGCAGCGAGGCGGGCTCCAACATTACCGTGCCCATGTCTCCCTATCCCATCCGGAACGGCAACGTGGGCATTCCCATGCCGCTGACGGTGCTGGGCGTGTTCAAGCCGGGCACGCAGGAGGAGCTGGGCTACGGGTTTGTAGGCGAGCTGTGCCGCACCGGCCCCGGCAATATGCTGGGGTACGACAGTCCGGAGGACACCGCCAAGGCACTTCAGTGCCACGCAGACGGGCAGGTGTGGCTGCACCTGGGCGATCTGGGCTACATCACCGAGGATGGCGTGGTGTATACCCTGACCCGCGGCTACAGCCCCCGCTTCGGCGGCGGCGACCTGGCCCTGCTGCCCATGGAAAATCTGGTGGCGGACGCAAACGTGAAGGGAATTCTGGATGAGTTCTTTGTGATCATTCCGGACAAAGAGCACCCCGGGTGCTTTGTGCCGTATCTGTATGTGGTGCTGGAGCATGGCTTCAGCGTGGCAGATGTGGAGCCCGCCATCCGTGCGGTGCTGGATGATTTCATGCAGCCGGAAGAGATCTTCGCGCTGCCGGAGCGGCCGTTCTTCCACTTCAAGACCAACCGCATCGGGCTGGCGGCTCAGCTGCTGGAAGAGCAGGCGAACGCCGGGCGCAAGCGGGCCGTGAACGAATAAGCAGACAAAAAAGACCGCCCGGGAAAGGCCGGGCGGCCGGAAAAAATCATACAATCCAATTATGCGAACGCTCGGTGCGTTCAAAAGGCGGCGTGGCGAAGGTCACGCCGTTTTCATTTTTACCACCACATTCCCGGCGTGCTCGGCGTCGCCCGCCGTGCGGATGGTCGGTGCTCGTTCCGGCAGCAGCCTGACCCGGCGGGGCGTGAGATTGGTTAGTGAAAACAGCTTACTGTTTGGCGGCGTTCTGCCAGAAAACGACCGGCTCGGTGTTCATAGGGTAGCACACAAGGGCATTCCCGTCCAGATTTTCCCGGTGCATATCCACGGCGGAAATCTGGTGCTGGTCGTAGGTGGTGTAATAGTAAATGCCCTTGTCGGCGTTGCAGCAGCTGGTGTAAATGGTGTATTCGTACTTGCCCGGCGCAACCTCACAGCAGCCCTTCTGCTGCTCGACGGAACCGAGGATGTGGAACAGCTGGCTGACGCTGCTGGTTTCATCCTCGGCGGAGCGGGCGTTGTTCCGCACAAAGGCGGCCCGCACAAAGCGGGACTGGGAAGAAAGGTCGCCCGGCAGGCCCAGCCCGCCCATGCCGCGGCTGTAAGTGGCCAGGGGCAGTTCCGGCGCAAACTGGTTTTCCGGCTGTCGGGGGCTGAGGTTCATATAGTTGTTCAGGTTGAACATCTGAAGGGGGAAGGGCGGGTTGTTGGCGAGCACCCCGGCCGGGTTGTCGTACACGTGCAGGCCGTCGGCGGTGGATTCCAGCGTGATGCAGCCGGTGCGGTCCGCGATCATCCAGTGCAGCGCGGCCAGCGGGTACTGGGGGCTGAAGGGCAGGTTCAAAAGGTTGGCGTTTTCCAGCAGCGCCCGTGCCTCGGCCAGGCTGGCGCAGCGGCTCAGCAGCCAGGGAATCAGCTCAAACTGTGCGATGTTCTCCTTCCCGTCGGCCGCGGGGTGATAGACGGCGTTGCCCACAAAGTTCAGCCCGGCCACGCACAGCCCGGCTTCGTTGATGGCGTCATAGTAAAGGGGATAGCCCTCCGCCACATGGGCCATGCCCAGAATGGCGTAGTGATGGCTCAGCTCCCCGGCCTGGCGGAACTGGAAGGGATAGTTGCGCGGCGTGACCACAAGCTGTTCCCCGTAGGAAAACTCATAGTCCAGATTGCGGCCGAAATAAAAATCTTTGGTCTGGTAGGTGGCGGCGGTACACATAATAAAAACCTCGCATTCCGGGCAGGCAAAGCTGCCGTTAAAAATTTGTTGTGCGGACGAAGGGCGCTGTTTCTTACAGCTGGAACTGCTCATACAGCGCCAGATACTGCTGCTCCACCTGCGCAAAGGGGCGCACCTCGTAGGAAAACGCCGTGCTCATGGCGGGGGCAGGCCGTGCGGGCGGGTCATGAAGCAGCGTGGCCAGATCGTACCAGAGCATATCGTCGTCGATCTGCTTCACCTGGGCGGTTTCTTCGGCGGTAAGGGCCGAGCCGAGATACTTCTGGTAGATGACCGTCAGCAGCCGGTCCTCCAGCTGCTGATAGGCGGGCAGGCTTTTCTTGAAGGGGCGCGGTACGTCCGACAGATAGGCCTCGCTGGCGTCGTGCAGCAAGCAGGCGAGCACCACCCGGCGGCTCATGCCGCGGGCCTGCGCTTCTAAAGCGCAGTGGATGCAGTGCTGCCCCACCGAGAAAAAGGTCTGCACGTGCCCGTTGCCGCGGCACAAAAGCGAGAGGGCATGGGCGATGTCCCGAATTTCCAGCCCCTCCGGCGTGGGGGCCAGCGGGTCAAAGTGGATGCCAGTGTAGGTTGTGATGCAGTCAGGCATGGCAATACCTCCCTTCAGATGATGATGCCGGCACAGTGGTCGATCTCGTGCTGGATGATCTGTGCCGTCCAGCCGGTGAAGGTTTTGATGTGGGGCTTCATGGCCCGATCCTGCCACTGCACCTTGATCTGTCGGAACCGGCGGGCCGGGCGCTGCCCGGTGAGAGACAGGCAGCCCTCCTGTGCCGAATAAGGCCCCTTGCCGCTGAGAATGACCGGATTGAACATTTCGCGCAGCGTGCCCTCGTCATCAAATACGATGATGGCCTTGGTTTCGCCGATCATGTTGGCGGCCATTCCCACGCAGCCGTCCTCATGGGCCTTCAGCGTGTCCAGCAGGTCGTCGGCGATGGAGGCATCGGCCGCGCAGGCAGGCTCGGCCTTGCGCGCCAGAAACAGAACGTCGGTTACAATGGGGCGGATCATAGGGAAACTCCTTCTTTCAGTATGGCTTCTACGGTTGATTTTAGGCGGCCCGGCGGCGGATGTCAAGAAACAGGGTGTGAACAAAGCGAGAAGGTTTTTAGGGGCCGGCTTAAAGAAGGGCGGCTTTTTCAAACCGGGCAGAGAAATCCGCATAAAAACAATGGCAGGCATATTCGTGCCTGCCATTGCCTTATCGCTCCACAAATCAAGAGGCCGCCGCTCTTTATTCCACCCAATACACCTGGTGCTTGCCGCTGCCGCGGCCCAGCTCCAAACCGGGGATGCTCTGCACAAACTTGGAGAACTGGGCATAGCCGTAATCCCGCACGTGGAAGTTCTGGAATCGGGCGTGCAGCTGGTTGCTCAATTCGCTCAGGCTCATGCCGCGCTCCCCGGCGGCCCGCACGGTGTCGGCCATCCAGTGTTCCACCTCGGCGCTGGCCTTGTCGTCGCTGTGCAGCCGCACCAGCACCGTGTGGCCCTCCTTCACCAGCTCCAGGCTGGAAATCTCGTCCAGAAACTTGGAGAGCAGGCTGTAGCCATAATTGCGCACGTCAAAATCCGGGTATTTGTTCTGCAGCCGGCTGCCGATCTCGCCAAGACCGGTGGTTTTGCCCTTGTTTTCGTTCTCGGTGATGATCCCAACGATGTCGTTCTCCACAGCCTTTTTGGACAGCACCGTGCTGCTCTTTTCGGCGCGGGCGGCCTTATCCTGCTTTTTGCGCTCCAGCGGTTCGGCAGGCTCCGTCGGAGCTTCCTCCTGGTCGTCCAGCAGCAGCTCCAGATTGGTGAAAATGCTGCAGGCAGCCCGGAATGACCGGGGCGTTTTCTCCTCGCCCATGCCGATTACATTCATGCCGGATTCCCGCAAGCGGCTGGCCAGGCGGGTGAAATCGCTGTCGCTGGACACGATGCAGAACCCGTCCACATTGTGGGTGTACAAAATGTCCATGGCGTCAATGATGAGGGCCGAGTCTGTGGCGTTTTTGCCTACGGTGTTCTGAAACTGCTGGATGGGGATGATGGAGTTTTTCAGCAGTTCCTCCCGCCAGCTGCCCGCCTGCGGGCTGGTCCAGTCGCCATAAATGCGCTTGTAGGTGGTAACACCGTACTTGCTCATCTCGTCCAGAATGTAGGAAATGTATTTGTGGGAAATATTGTCGGAATCGATCAACAGGGCATATTTCTGGTTTTCCAAATGCAATTGCTCCT
>ERZ1034901.1178-NODE-1178-length-18566-cov-5.661228_pt1 | contig 18566 bp, 14 predicted proteins | sample MGYA00520628_ERZ1034901 | MGnify/ENA primary metagenome ERZ1034901 (study PRJEB33766, sample SAMN09781783) | gut metagenome | biome: gut microbiome | host: Homo sapiens | place: Madagascar | study: EMG produced TPA metagenomics assembly of the PRJNA485056 data... | reverse complement strand
GTGTGGATTACCGAGTGGAACAATGGTGCCAACTGGACTAATGAATGGTGGCCTACCGCCAAAGGACCTAAGTGTGATGCCAACTCCAATCCTATCCTTGACGAGGATGGCAATACGACAGAGGTAAATCGTCCATTGAGTGCAGAGAATGCCGAGAAAAACCGCAAGTTTTTTGCGGAGGCTTTGCCAGCTCTTGACAAGTGTAACCTGATAGAGCGTTATTTTGAATATGACTGGGTGCAGGATTGTCGTGCATTGGTCTTGAATGGGGAACTGACTCCTGCAGGTAAGGTATATGCCAACCACAAGGCAGCCTTGGCTTATCATGAGATAGCTAACAAGTCTTGGGAAAATTGGAAAATCTGTCCTCCGTTCATGCAACTATCCATTGACAAGGACTATCGCAATATCCAACTCAAGTGGTACGACCACAATGGTGAGACGGGAAAGAAATATATCCTCGAACGCAAATTGGATGATGCGGCTGACTTCACTGCCTATAAGGAGTTTGTATTAGGCAAGGACTATCAAGCTGGTGAGACGGTCACATTCTCTGAGGCGATACCATGTACTTCCACTGTCACCTATCGTATCAAGGCATTGAGTTATAAGGACACGGAATCTGCCACCTATGAGCAAACATTCACTCGTGACGCAGCCATTGCGGCTCCTGTATTGAAGGGCGAGGCAGCTTCTACATCTGTCGTCAACCTTTCTTGGGATGCAGTGAGCGATGCCAAGGGTTATCGTATCGAGCGTGCTGATAGCGAAGATGGCGAATACAAGGTGATTGCCGACAACTTGACTACGACATCTTATCAAGACAAGGACTTGAAGGTGAATACCACTTATTATTATCGTGCCTACTCACTCAACAGTGCTGCCGAACGACCTGCATCCGATGTGCTCGCTGTCAAGACCATGGCTTTTGCGAAGCCTGGTGACATCGCAGGTTTACGTATCTCTGGTGGTGCCAACAGTGCATCCATCCGTTGGACGTTCGCTTACGATACCTTCTATAAGGTAATGCGCTCCGACAAGGAGAATGGTACTTATGCCGTGGTTGCCGACAAGGTAGATGGAACCAGCTATGTGGATGAGGGCTTGACCAATGGGCAGACCTATTATTATAAGGTGCAACCTTACAATGAGGCTGGTGAGGGCAATGCCTCTGCCATCTTGAAGGCTACTCCTGAGGCTGGCAAGTACATGCACTTGGCTTTTGATGAAAATGAGGGTACTACGGCATACGATGAGTGGGGTGGCTACGATGGCACATTCCTGCAAGGTGCTTCTTTCGCAGAAGGAAGAAATGAAGGCTATGCTGCCAAGTTGGTCAAGAGCAGTAAGTCATACATCGAGTTGCCTAAGGGTGCATTGAGTCGATTGTCTGACTTCACCATCGCCACATGGATTAAAATTCCTGGCGGCAAGGGACGTATCTTTGACTTCGGTAGCGGTGCGGGCACCTTTATGATGGCCGCAGCCACTGGCACAGGGGTGAGATACAAGATTACCTGCGAGAAGGGTGTTTTCGACTACACTGCACCTTGCAAGTGGACTGCTAACGACTGGCATCATCTTGTCATCACCCAGAAGGGCACGGAAATGGCTTTCTATTTCGATGGCGAGGAAGTGGGAACAGCTGTCAACGAGAAGGAAGTCTATCCTAAGGACATGGGCGTTACCACCCAGAACTGGTTGGGACGTTCCCAGTGGGCATCTGATGCTTATTGTGACCATGTCTATGATGACTTCCGCATCTACAACTATGCCATCGAGGCTTCCGATGTGACAAAACTCTTTGAGGACAAGGAAATCGTGACGGGTATAACGCAGTTAGAAGACCGTTCGAATGGCGTTAGAAGCGAAGCCATCTACGACTTGCAAGGTCGCAAGGTTTCTCACCCAGTCAAGGGTATCTACATCCAGAAAGGTAAGAAGTTTGTAGTGAAATAAAAAATAGTTACTGATAGAATTTCTAAAGGACTAAACAATGAAGAAGAACTTAATTTTGCTATTGGCATCATTTCTGATGTTGTTGGGAGCAAAGGCGGAAAGGTTGCCTGTCAATGCAACTCATGGAGGGGTCTTGGTGGAAAACAAGGCTGTGGTTGGTGCTTTCCCTATTGTGTCTGTGACAGAAACATCACCTTTGTTTGTTTCTCCTACAGAAGCGACGGTAGTCAAGAAAACGGCTGCCATGTTTGCTGATGATGTGGAGAGAGTGACTAGTAAGAAACCTTCTCTGAGTTTCTCGAAGAAGGTCAACGGAAAGCGTATCATCGTCTTTGGTACATTGGGAAACTCTCCTTTCATCGACAAGTTGGTGAAACAAGGAAAACTGAACGCCAAAGCCATCGCCAATGGATGGGAGCAATATCTGGTACAAGTGGTCAAGAATCCTGCCAAAGGTATCGATGAGGCTCTCGTGGTAGCGGGTAGCGACAAGCGAGGTACGGCATACGGTATTCTGAATATCTCTGAGAAGATGGGAGTGTCACCTTTCTATTGGTGGACTGACATCCCTGTGAAGCAGCAGAAGGAAGTCTGGATTTCTGGCAAGGAGGTTTCCCAGAGACCTTCTGTCAAGTATCGTGGCTTCTTTATCAACGATGAGGATTGGGGACTGAAACCTTGGTCTTCCAAAAACTATGAGAAGGACTTGGGCGACATCGGTCCTAAGACCTACGCCAAGGTGTGTGAGTTGATTCTTCGTCTCAAAGGCAATATGTTGGGACCAGCCATGCACGAATGTACGGGTGCTTTTTATTCTCATCCAGAGAGCAAGTTGGTGGCAGATTCTTTCGGCATCATGATTACCACCTCTCATTGCGAGCCGTTGCTCATCAATACCGCCTCCAAGTGGGAGTGGAATGTGAAGAGAGATGGCGACTGGAACTATGCCACCAATCCTCAGGGCATCCAAAAGAAATGGAACAATCGACTCGCTGAGGCTTCACGCTTCGACAATATCTATACGATGGGTATGCGAGGCTTGCACGATGCAGGGTTGAGAGGAAAGTTGCCAATCGACCAGCAAACCAAGTTGATAGGGCAGGTCATCGCCGACCAGCGCACGCTTCTTACCCATCACATCAAGAAGAATATCAAGGACATTCCTCAAATCTACATCCCTTACAAGGAGGCGATGGGTGTCTATGAGAATGGCTTGCAAGTGCCAGATGACATCACCTTGGTATGGGTGGATGACAACTATGGCTACATGAAGCGTGTGAGCAATCCTCAGGAACAGATGCGTGAGGGAGGGGCTGGTGTGTATTATCACCTATCTTATTTAGGAGCACCCCACGATTACCTTTGGCTCAATACCACACCGCCTGTACTGATGTACGAGGAGTTGATGAAAGCCTATCATACGGGTGCCGACCGATATTGGTTGCTCAATGTGGGCGACATCAAGCCGATGGAACTGGGCATCAAGACCTTCTTCGACTTGGCTTGGAATGTGGATGGTTATGATATCAACACCATCAACCATCATCAGAGCCAGTTCTTGGGGTCTGTATTCGGTGAGGCTTATACCAACCGCTTCCAGAATATCCTCGATTCCTACTATCGCTTGGCATGGAGCAGAAAGCCTGAGTTTATGGGTTGGGAGCGTGAATGGGACAAGAAAGAATATACAGGATTGAAAGATACGGAGTATTCTTTCCAAAACTATGGTGAGGCTCAGAGCCGACTCCGTGATTATGAGAATCTATCCAATAACGTGAAGTCCTTGATGAGTGAACTTCCTAAGGCACAGCGTGAAGCCTTCTTCGAGTTGTTGGGACATCCAGTGATGGCTTCTTACCAAATGAACCGGAAGTTCTTGATGGCGCAGCTCAATCACGAATTGTTTGCTGAGGGAAAGACAGCAGAGGCCAACTGGGCGGCTCGCCAGTCTCGTGAGGCATACGATAGTATCGCCACCTTGAACAATGAATTTAACTCTCTTCTCGGTGGAAAGTGGAATGGCATGATGAATATGGCTCCAGCTTGGTGCTCTTTGTCTCATAAGATGCCAAAGGTGAACATCACGGAAGATGTAGATGAGGCACCTGTGGATTTGACTGCGAATAAAGCAACAGATTCCGACCGATATGATGTGGTGGATTTGAGCCAATATATAAATAAGGTGGAAAAGGGTGGTAATCAAATCAACTTGGTGAAAGGCTTAGGCTATGACTGGGAGGTCGTTCAGCTCGGTCGCCCAACAGACAAGGGTGGCGATGCTACCAACATCCATGGCGATAGAATAGAGTATCGCTTGCCTGCCATTGCTAGCAATCAGGTGGAGATTACACTCTATACGGTTCCTTTCTTCCCAATCTATAAGGGGAAGACCACCAAGATTGGTGTTTCCGTAGATGGATGTATGCCTCAGGTATTCAACAATCAGTTCAAGGAGTATGGCTTGACATGGAAGAACCAAGTGCTCCGCAATGGTGCCGTCACCCAGATGAAGTTCTCCATCGACCCATCAAAGCCATCTCATCTGCTGTCTTTCATCTGCGGTGATGCCGGCATGATGATTCAGAAAGTCATCGTGGATTGGGGCGGAGTCGAGAAATCATACTTGGGACCACAGGTGAAATGATTCTGGAAGTTTTGGCGAAAGATAGAGAAAAACTAGCATCTAAAGGTTCATTTCATTAGTCTTTGTTGAATATTTGCCTAAATATTGACGTATATTTCCCTTAGTTTAAAAGATTATTATGTAAATTTGCAGGCAAAAATGACGAGACAATAAAGAAAACAATGAAAAGGACAAGAATTTTGATGATGCTGTGCCTGCTACTTTCAATACTTCCAGTGTGGGCTAGGCGGAAGACGACAACCGTTCAGGCTTGTTTCGCTCCCTTCCCTAAGGCGGGCGATAAATATTGGCGCAAACAGGTGCCTGAGGCGATGCGCAAGGACTATATCCGCTTGGGTGATAGTTGTGTAAACATGTCATGGGAGGTGATTCCCAATGAGGTGTTCGCAGAGTTCCGTACCACTGGCAATCGCACGCATTACGAGGAGATGAGCTTTGACATCCGCAAGCAGTTCGTCTGCTTGGTGATGGCTGAGATTATGCAGGGCAAGGGACGCTTCCTGCCTTCCATCTGCCGTGGCTTGCATTATTTCATGGAGAAAGAACCATGGTGGGGCATCCCGGCTCATTATCCGAAGGCAAAGCCCGAACGAGGCATCCAACCCGTGGACCTCTTCAATGCCGAGACTTCGGATATGCTTGCCTGGACACTCTATATGCTCGATAAGCAGATAGGCAAAAAAGAAAAAGGTCTTTGCGATAGTGTGCGCAAGGAGATAGAACGCCGTTTCCTACATCCTACCTTGTATGAGAAACAAGGATGGAAGCACAATGCCAACAACTGGAATACTTGGATTACTGCCAACTGGTTGCAGACCGTGCTCATCTGTGGGCAAGCCCATAAGAATGGAGAAAATGGCCTAGATGATGAATGCAAGGCTGCCTTTGAGGGAGTGAAACAATGTTTGCGAACCTTTCTCAAAGGCTATCCTGATGATGGTGGTTGCGAGGAAGGCGTGGGCTATTGGGACTGCGCTGGAGCCTGCTTCTTCGAGTCGCTCTTCTTTATGCAGTTCGCCCCTGAGGAGGCTCGCCTATCTCTTGATGCAGCACAGCGCAAGAAGGTGGAGGCGATGGGCAAGTTTATCACCACCATGTATATCGACAGCCTCAACTTTGTCAATTTCTCGGATGCCCAGGCGCATAACGTTCCTAATATCAACATCCTCTTTCCTTACGGCGAGTATCTAGGTGATCAGCCGATGATGCAGTTGGCAGCTTACGTGGGCAAGACGTTCGACTACCTCGAAAAGCCTTCCACGCTCTTCCTGCGTTCAGGCAACTATCCTAAGTTGGGACGAGAACTCATGCTCCTCTCTATGTTGGGCAAGTATCAAGCTACGAAGCCAGTGCAGCCTCATACGAGGGATGCCTACCTGGAGAACTCGCAGATCATGGTGTCAAGCAATCATGATTGGTTTCTTGCTGCCAAGGGTGGCAATAATGCCGAGAGCCATAACCATAATGACATCGGCAACTTCATCGTCTATTACCAGCTGAAGCCTGTCATCATCGACTTGGGTAGGGATACCTATACCTCGTTATCATTCAGCAACCGCCGTTTCGAGTTGATGAACTGCCGTTCGGCTTATCACAATGTGCCGATGATCAATGGCTTGGAGCAGAAGGATGGCAGGCAATATCGTGCAGAGCAAGTGAGCCATGTTGCCACGGAACAGCAGTCTTCTTTCTGCTTGAACTTAGCAAAGGCATATCCCGAACAGGCATGCGTGAACACTTGGAAGCGCACCATCACGCTAGATAGGGTGAAGAATGAGGTGGAGGTGACAGAGGAGTATCAACTGGACTCCATCAAGTTGGCAGACCTTAGCCCAAAAAAAGGTAGCCGAGGTCATCAAGCAAGCGACAATCAAATCGTTCTGATAACCTACGGAAAACCTCAGTTGCTGATGAAGGATGCAACTAGTCAGTTGGGTCGCATCCTCTTGCAAGATAGTTCTGTAGGCTTGGAGTATGATGCCCAGCAACTATCAGCAAGCGTTGAGAAGGTGAAGATGGAGGATGGCATCATGAAGACCCAGTGGCACGACAATGTCTATCGCATCAAACTCTCGCTGAAAGAGAATGCACCAAAAGCAAGGATAAGCTATCGCTTTGTCAATGCCAGATAAGGAATGTTGACTACTTGTATTTGAGGTGATGACAATAAGGTATATTTGGGATAATAACAATAAAGGGAGTGTGGCATTCATCTGTGCCGCACTCCCTTTTCGGTTGTTATCTGATGGAAATTTCCTTACCAGTTTGCTTTTTCATTCAAGATGTTGCCATCAGTTGCATCCTCAGCAGTGAAGGTTTCGCCACGATACTGTACGCAGAGCATCAAGAGAGGTTCTGTGCCATTGTTGCGAACAGAGCGGCGACCTGCTGGAGCTACTCTTACAACGCTGCCCTCGCTTACAGGGAATACCTCGCCATCTACCTGGAACTCACCCTTGCCACCGAGGAAGAAGTAGAGCTCCTCATGGTTCTTGTGGGTGTGGAGGAAACCGGTCTCTGTGCCAGGAGCATAACTTTGGAATGAGAACTCGCCGCCTGTGGCATTGACAGCTTGACCGCCGAATACCTTGCCAGGGATAGTAACCTCAGAACCCAACTGGAGGGTATAGTCCTTGATCTCATTCAACTTGCCGAAATCTACAGCTGTAAAGTTAGCTGCCTTAGTGATCATCTTTGATTCTTTCATCTTGTTCTAATGTTTTGTGTTTGTTATACTTATTCTTATTTTCGGTTGCAAAAGTACAACAAATATTTCTTTCCCACAAGAAGGCACCAAAAGGTAAGATAGTTACTTGGAGGTAACTATTGCTGATATAGAGCGAGATGAAAAAATGAAGTTTAACCTACATTAACGATGGATATTTGGAGATAAACGGAAAGTTAGTTACTTTTGTAGCCTAATATTGATAATGAGAGAATTAAAAGTATTTGTATTGAAAGTCATAATTATGGCAAAAGCAATTAAAGAACCGATATTTCCAGAGTGTCCGATACGTAATGTGTTGGCTCGCATTTGCGACAAGTGGTCGATGCTTGTCATCTTCATGTTGGAGAAGCATCAGGCTGAGCCTCTTCGCTTCAATGCCCTGCGCAAGATGATTCCCGACATCTCGCAGAAGATGCTCACCAGTACCCTGCGTACCTTGGAGGAGGATGGCTTAATCCTGCGCCAAGTGTATGCCGAAGTACCACCTAGAGTGGAGTACTCCCTCACCCCTCGTGCCCAATCCCTGATACCTATCGTGGATAATCTCGTAGATTGGGCTGCCGACAATATGGCGGCGATATTAAAGGATAGGGAGAAAAAGGTGAACTAAAGTTAGTTCTCATATATAAATCAAATCTTTGATATGATGTCGCAAACATTATTTATCGCACTTCTTGTACTAGTAGTTGCTATTTTCGTCTTCTTATACCGAAGAAAGAAAAAAGTGGAAAATAAAATGGGGGATGAATTAAATGCCCTCATAGAGTCTGATGATTGGCAGGGGGTGTGCCGTATCCTTCGTAAGCAACTTGTTATATGGGGTTGCGTGCTTGTACTGGTTGTAGGATTGATAGTAGCACGATTTACAATGGGGGAGCATACGGTAAATCCAATTGATGATTTCGATTTTGCTGATGGGAGCAATATTTATCTTGTTGAGGTCCCGGTAAAAGAGCCATGGCAAGTATTTGCTTATATTCCTTTTGGTGGTTGGAATGAATGCCCTGATGCAGATGAACAGATGGCCGTGGCAAAGTATTGGTATGAGAAATATGGTGCAGTTGCTGCCCATTTCTCAAACGATATGATACAGTACTATGTGCCAAAACCAGTGACTGATAATACGATGTCTGTAGCAGAAGAACACATGGGGTATTGTGAGGATGCAGTATTGCAAGGAGACAACCTAACAACACTTGCAGCTACAATTAAGGAATCAACAGTATGGACTTTTTGGTGGGATTGAAATATATGAAGCACATTCGATTAAAAAAGTAAACCTCGAAGGCATTGACTCGCTCATGCTTTTGAATAAATCACGCATCACATATCCCTTATAGACGTACGTCCTTATCCCCTTATGTCGTACATCCATACCTTTTATGGATGTTATCCTTGACATTTTAGGAAGTGCATTTCTAGATAATGCCAAATATTTTGCAGAAAATCTTCTGATTATTTGCCAATTCTTCCTCATAAATAGGTATTTTGCCTACTATTTCTTGCTTTTATTGGAGTTTGAGGATTGTCATATCAATAAAAAAGGCTATTTTTGCAACGGATTCCTACTTTGGAGAATCCTGGTCAATGACAATAACCCCATTAAAAAGGTGAAATATGAAAAATCTGATAGAAATACTGCGCAATGAGGGAAAACCGAAGACATTCGGGGCTATCGACATCATCAAGAATATCGGACCTGGACTGCTCGTTACCGTGGGATTCATCGACCCAGGCAACTGGGCGAGCAACTTTGCCGCTGGTTCATCATACGGCTATGTGCTGCTCTGGGTGGTTACGCTCTCCACCATCATGCTCATCGCCTTGCAACATAATGTGGCTCACTTGGGCATCGTCACGGGATTGTGCCTCAGCGAGGCTACGGAGAAATATGCGCCACATTGGATAGGCAGACCGATATTGGTGACGGCTTTCATGGCAAGCATCTCCACTTCGCTTGCCGAAATCCTTGGGGCAGCCATCGCCTTGCAAATGCTCTTTGGCATCCCTATCGTATGGGGCGCACTGCTCTCTACGGCAGCCGTGCTCATCCTCCTCTTTACCAACTCCTATAAGCGCATCGAAAGGCTCATCATTACCTTTGTCTCGATGATAGGCTTGTCGTTTATCTATGAGCTCTTCTTGGTTAGGATAGATTGGCCTGCCGCCACGCAAGGGTGGGTGGTGCCTAGCATCCCAGAGGGCAGCATGCTTATCGTAATGTCGGTACTGGGAGCGGTGGTGATGCCGCACAACTTGTTTCTGCATAGCGAGTTGGTGCAGAGTCGACAAATTAATAAGAAAGACAAAAACAGTATCGAGCGAGCCTTGAAGTTTGAACTTTTCGATACCCTCTTCTCGATGCTCGTGGGGTGGGCTATCAATAGTGCGATGATTATCTTGGCAGCCACCACCTTCTTCTCTTCTCATCAAGTAGTGGATGACCTCTCTCAGGCTCAGGCTCTCCTCACGCCTCTCTTGGGCAACAATGCCGCCAACATCTTTGCCATCGCCTTGTTCTTGGCGGGCATTTCGAGTACGATCACCAGTGGTATGGCGGCAGGTTGTATCTTCTCAGGAATGTTTGGCGAGCAGTATTATGCCAAGGATGCCCATTCCATTGTGGGAATCTGTCTCTCCTTGGGTCTAGCCTTGCTCGTCATCTTCTTCGTGGGCGATCCTTTCAAGGGTTTGCTTTATTCGCAGATGGTATTGAGCATCCAATTGCCTTTTACGATGTTCCTTCAAGTTTGGCTCACGTCAAATAGTCGAGTGATGGGTGATTATGTCAACCATCGTTTCACCAAGTGGTGGCTCTATTTCTTGTCGGCAATCGTTACGGTGCTGAACATCTGGCTGTTTGCCACGGCTTTCTAAGAAATCGATATCTTATAAAAATTATGATGATTTTTTGACTCGACTAATCATTATATTTTGTATCTTTGCAGCGTGAGCCATCCATGATGGCATTCATTATGAGGTGACTCACCATATTTATGAACTATCAACCTGATGAATTATGAATGACGAGAAAAAATTTAGAGTAGAGTCCGACCTCTTAGGCGAACTCAAAGTTCCTGCTGATGCACTCTATGGTGTGCAGACACAGCGTGGTATCAACAATTATCATATCTCACGCAAGACGATGGTTGACAATCCTGATTTCATCATCGCTATCGCTTACGTGAAGTTGGCTGCCATCGAGACCAACCATTCCCTCGGTGTCATCAACGACGAGATTTCTGGAGCTATCTCCCAGGCTTGCCGTGAGATTATCGACGGCAAGTGGCATGAAAATTTTCCTATCGACATGGTACAGGGCGGTGCTGGTACCTCAGTCAATATGAATGCCAACGAGGTCATCGCCAACCGTGCCTTGGAAATCATGGGACACGAGAAGGGCGAGTATCAATATTGCTCTCCTAACGACCATTGCAACTGCGGTCAGAGTACCAATGATGTGTATCCTACCTCCATTCGCTTGGCGCTCATCCGTATGAACGCTCACTTGGTGGGAGCTTTGACGGGACTCATCAGCGCCTTCAGATATAAGGCTGACGAGTATGCCGATGCTATCAAGATGGGACGCACCCAGCTGCAAGATGCCGTGCCGATGACCATCGGACAGGAATTCAATGCCTATGCTAACAACCTGGAGGAGGAAATCGTCAACTTGGAGCGCAACGTGAAACTCTTGCACGAAATCAATATGGGTGGCACAGCCATCGGTACGGGGTTGAATGCCGTTCCGGGTTTTGCCAAGCTTTGTGCTGCCAACCTGAGCAAACTCACAGGCGAGAACTTTGTCACTGCTACCGACCTTGTGGAGGCTACTCCTGATACTGGTGCTTACGTGAGCTATTCATCAGCCTTGAAGCGACTCGCCGTCAAACTCTCCAAGATTTGCAACGACTTGCGCTTGATGGCATCCGGTCCTCGTTGTGGTCTCAACGAAATCAACTTGCCTCCTAAGGCTCCTGGTTCTTCTATCATGCCGGGCAAGGTAAATCCAGTTATCCCAGAGGTAACCAATCAGGTTTGCTTCAAGGTCATCGGCAATGATACCACCGTCAGCTTTGCGGCAGAGGCAGGACAGTTGGAGCTAAATGTGATGGAACCTATCATCACCGAGAGCCTCTTCGAGAGCTTGACGTGGATGAAGAATGCCATCGAGACCCTTACCTCAGAGTGCATCTTGGGCATTACCGTGAACAAGGAGCGTTGCTATGAGATGGTGAAGAACAGCATCGGCATCGTGACCGCCCTCAATCCTATCATTGGTTATAAGAAAAGTAGCAAGGTGGCGAAGGAGGCGCATGCCACAGGTCGCTCGGTATATGACATCGTGATAGAGCAGGGCATCATGAGCAAGGAAGAACTCGACAAGGCACTCGATCCTAAGGAGATGCTCCACTCCCATAAGTTTACATTGAAGTAAATTTCAGAAATATCGATTATACCCTACAAAAAGAAGGTGTGCCCAGGATTGACCTAGACACACCTTCTTTCGTGTTTAGAAAAACCTCCCGATGAATTTCCAAAAACCTCGGGACGAATTTCCAAAAACCTCGGGACATTTTTCCAAAAACCTCGGGACTTTTTTTTATCCTTTCTTCCTTGCGATAATCAGCGTGACACCTGCCAGGATGGCGGCGATGCCGATGGCAAGTTGGAAAGTGAAACTCTCGCCGAAGACGAATACACCGATGATGACGGCGGTGACTGGTTCCAAGGCTCCCATGATGGCGGCTGGCGTGCTGCCGATGAGATTGATGGAGATGGTCATGAAGAAGAGGGAGAGTACCGTCGGCAACAATGCCAACTGCAAGCCACAGAGCCATTGTTTAGGTGTCTGGAGAAGTTGGAAACTCTCGCCCGATATGGCTGTGAAAATCACTACCGTGAGGAGTCCGAAGACCAATATCCAAAAGGTGAACTTCACGTTCGACATCGTGGTGTTCCATCGGTTTACTGATATGATGTAGAGCGCATAGAGCAGCGAGGATGTCATCACGAGGGCAAAGCCTGCCGTGCTCAGTTTCTCATTGCCATCGCCCTGGTAGAGCAATCCCACGCCCGATACGGCGAGCAGGATGGCGAGGCTGGTCGTCCACGTCACCTTCTCATGGAAGAAGACGGTCATCAGCACCGCTGTCATGATGGGATAGACGAAGAGCAAGGTGCTGGCGATGCCGGCTGCCATGTAGTGGAAACTCACGTAGAGCGTGGTGGAGGAGAGGGCAAACATGCTGCCCAGGAAGGCGAGGCGGATGGCGTGACCCCATTTGATGCCGAAATGCTCTCGGCGAAACAACAGTACGATGGCGAACATCACCACTGCCAAGAGATAACGATAGGTGAGCACCGAACCAGACGAGAAACCGTCCTTGTAGAGTTCCAACGTGCCCAGTGGATTGGTGCCATAACAAACTGCGGCGATGATGCCAGCCGCAAATCCTTTCACTTGATTACTGCTCTTCATTTCCATTGTTGATTACTTTGTCGAATGATTTCTTTCTCGTTCCTATTACGAATAGTCGATTTCTTTTCGGGCTGCAAAAGTAATAAAAAAAACGGAACACTCCATCAAGAAAAGGGCGATAAATTCTGAAAAACATATTTATTTTATCGTTTTATCTCTTGATTTTGCTCTTTTTCTTTTGTCCTTCAATCGAAATATAGTAATTTTGCCCTCGAATTTCATTTTTGATAAAAAGATATGTATTATGGAACCAACTCGTAAAATCGAAAAGGTGGGTTTGCGTAACCTCCACATGGAGGATTACGACCAATTGGCTAAGTCATTCAAGCGTATCTATGCCGACTCCGATGTCTTCTGGACTCGTGCACAGATCAAGAAACTCATTACTATCTTCCCTGAAGGCCAGGTGGTCATCATCGTGGATGACAAGATCGTGGGCTGCGCCCTCTCCATCATCGTCAACTATGACATGGTGAAAGGCGACCACACCTACGCCCAGGTCACGGGCAACGAGACCTTCAACACCCATAACCCTCATGGCAACATCCTCTATGGCATCGAGGTGTTCATCCATCCCGACTATCGTGGCTTGCGCCTGGCTCGCCGTATGTACGAGTATCGCAAGGAACTGTGTGAGAAACTCAATCTGAAGGCCATCATGTTTGGCGGCAGAATCCCTAACTATCACAAGTATGCCGACCAGATGCGTCCGAAGGAGTACATCGAGAAGGTGCGCAACCGTGAGATCTACGACCCAGTGCTCACCTTCCAGTTGTCCAACGATTTCCATGTGCGCCGTGTCATCCGCAACTACTTGCCTAGCGACGAGGAGAGCGAACACTGCGCCACCTTGCTCCAGTGGGATAACATCTATTATCAGCCACCTACGGACAGTTATGTGGATCGCAAGCCTACCGTGCGCATCGGATTGGTGCAGTGGCAGATGCGTCCTTACGCCTCTGTCGATGACCTCTTCGAGCAGGTAGAGTTCTTCGTCGATTCCGTGTCCGATTACAAGAGCGACTTCATCCTCTTCCCAGAGTACTTCAATGCTCCATTGATGGCGAAGTTCAACGACCTCGGCGAGGCGCAGAGCATCCGTAAGATGGCGCAATACACGGATGAGATTCGCGACCGATTCCGTGAGTTGGCTATCAGCTACAACATCAATATCATCACCGGCAGTATGCCATACGTCAAGGAGGATGGTGCGCTCTACAATGTGGGCTTCCTCTGTCGCCGAGATGGTAGCGTGGATATGTATGAGAAGATTCACGTGACACCTGATGAGCAGAAGTGCTGGGGTCTGAGTGGCGGCAGCCATATCCAGACTTTCGACACCGACTGTGGCAAGATAGGTATCGTGATTTGTTACGATGTGGAGTTCCCTGAACTGTCTCGTCTGATGGCAGAGGATGGCATGCAGATCCTCTTCGTGCCTTTTATGACGGATACGCAGAATGCCTACTCTCGTGTCAGGGTTTGCGCCCAGGCTCGTGCCATCGAGAACGAGTGCTATGTGGCGATAGCTGGTAGCGTGGGCAACTTGCCTCGTGTTCACAACATGGATATCCAGTATGCTCAGAGTGCCGTGTTCACGCCTTGCGACTTCGCCTTCCCTAATGATGGCAAGAGATCGGAGGCGACACCGAATACCGAGATGATTCTCGTGTCGGATGTCGATCTCAATCTCCTGAATGAGTTGCATACATACGGTGCGGTGAGAAACTTGCGCGATCGTCGCAAGGACCTTTATGAAATGAAGAGAAAATAGAAATGTATAAGATTAGCATTTCGGAGCGTACGCTCCACTTTAAGCAACCTGCTGGTACGTCTCGCGGAGTCTATACCACTCGACATAGCTATTACTTGCATCTCACCTCGGATGAGGCTCCCGGTGTGGAGGGAGTGGGGGAGTGCGCCACACTGCCCGACCTCAGTTGTGATGCCAAGCCAGAGTATGAGGTGACGCTCAGACAGATATGCCAGATGGTGGAGCAGATGGGACGCATCCCTTACGATATGATTCGGGCGTACCCTAGCATCACCTTCGGACTGGAGACGGCTTTCGCTTCCTTCTTCGAGGCGGCTCGAAGCAAGCATCTGCTGGCTACCCATGGCGATGCTGCGGGCCAGGGCACCATTGCCGTGCCTGCTTGGGCTCAGAATCTCGCCTCGCTCTACGACTCTCCTTTTGCTCGTGGCGAGGAGGGTATCACCATCAATGGATTGGTGTGGATGGGCACTTACGAGGAAATGTTGGCTCGCTTGGAAGAGAAGTTGAAGGCTGGTTTCCATTGTGTCAAACTGAAGATTGGTGCCATCGACTTCTTCAAGGAACTCGACCTCATCAAGCGCATCCGTGAGGTATATAATAAGGAACAGGTGGAACTGCGTGTGGATGCCAACGGCGGTTTCTCGCCAGAAGATGCGATGAGCCGACTGGAGGCACTTGCCCAGTACGATATCCACTCGATAGAGCAACCCATCAAGCAGCACCAGTGGCGCAAGATGGCGGAACTCTGTCGGGAGAGTCCGTTGCCTATCGCCCTCGACGAGGAGCTCATTGGCGTCAACGTGCGCTCTATGAAGGAGGCTTTGCTCGATACCATCCGTCCGCAGTATATCATCCTCAAACCATCGCTCCATGGTGGAATGTATGGATGCCAGGAGTGGATACAGTTGGCTGAGCAGCGAGGCATCGGCTCGTGGATTACGTCGGCATTGGAGAGCAACGTGGGCTTGAATGCCATCGCCCTCTTCTGTGCCCGAATGTATGGTCCCGATGTCAAGATGCCGCAAGGCTTGGGCACTGGACAACTCTTCACCGACAACATCCCTATGCCGCTCGAAATCAAGGGAGATAAACTGGTTAGAAAATGACCGTCAATGATTTTTTGCAGGAGTGGAACTCGCCAAGCGAGACACTCCTCGTACATACCAGTGGTTCGACTGGCAAGCCGAAGCCGATGTGGGTGGAGAAGCAGCGAATGCTCAACTCCGCTCATATCACGTGCGATTTCTTGGGCTTGCGTCCAGGCGATTCAGCTTTGCTCTGCATGTCGCTCGACTATATCGCAGGCAAGATGATGGTGGTGAGGAGCATCGAGCGAAAGCTTCGTCTCTTCTCGGTGAAGCCTTCTGGTCACCCCTTGTCGGATGAATCGTTGGCGAAAATGGTCGAGATGGATTTCGACTTCGTGGCGATGGTGCCGATGCAAGTCTATAATACCTTGCAAGTGCCACAGGAGCGGGAGCGACTGAGCCGCATCAAGCACCTTATCATCGGTGGCGGTGCGATCGACGATGCCCTTGCTGAAGAGTTGCGTAGTCTGCCGGGTGCGGTATGGAGCACATACGGCATGACAGAGACGCTCTCTCATATCGCCCTTCGCCGTCTGAATGGCGAGGAGGCGAGTGAGTGGTATCAACCTTTCGATAGCGTCGGGGTGAGCTTGAATAGCGATGGATGCCTCGTCATTGATGCCCCCTTGGTTTGCAGTGAACCGCTTGTTACCAACGACATCGCCGAAATCAAGCAGCAAGAAACCTCATCCCATTCATCGGATGCATCCTCTTCCTTGAAAACCTCTTCCCCTCACGTCCTCTTCCGCATCAAGGGCAGGAAGGACAATGTGATATGCAGCGGAGGCATCAAAATACAGATAGAGGAAGTGGAAAACTTGCTCCGTCAGCATCTTGATGCCCCTTTTCTATTAGCTAAGAAGAAGGATGAGAAGTTTGGCGAGATAGCCGTGCTCGTCACCGAGTCTGGCGACCTGGAGGGTGTGGAGGCTATCTGTCGTCAAGTGCTTCCAAAGTACTGGGTGCCTCGCCAATATCTCCATTTCGACCAGTTACCGATGACGGAGACGGGCAAGCCCAAGCGAGCCATCTTCTAATGTTGCTGAGCTCACGCCCACTTAACTTCTCTAAATAAATTGATGAATATGAAATACATTATATTTGATTTTGACGGAACGATAGGCGATTCGCAGGCGTTGATCGTGAAGACCTTGCAAGACACGATGCGCCAGCGCCATCTGCAGGTGAAGAGTGAGGCGGAGTGTGCCGCCACCATCGGACTTCGCCTGGATGAGGCTTTCGTGCAGCTCTTCGGCATGAGTGCCGAGGAAGGCATGGCATGTGCGGAGACCTATCGTGATATTTTTGAGGAGAACAAGCAGCACCTCATCGTGCAACCCTTCCCTCACGTCTTGGAGACCATCCATCGCTTGCATCAGAAGGGGTATGTGCTAGCCATTGCCAGCAGTCGTGGCAGCGACTCCCTTTTTGGTTATGTCAAGCAGATGCGGATAGAGGATTGCATCTCCTCGATTGTGGCAGGCGACAGTGTGGCGCACGTGAAGCCAGCTCCCGACATGGTGTTGAAGTCATTGGAGGACATCCGTTGTCAAAGTGCTGAGATGGGGCGTGCCATCGAGTCATCCATGGAGCAGATGCTCGCCGATACCTTGGTGGTGGGCGACATGACGTATGATGTGAATATGGCTCACAATGCTGGTGCCAAGGCTTGCGCCGTCACCTATGGCAATGCCACTAGGGAGGAACTGAAGAATGCGGAATACATCATTGATGATTTCGCGGAGTTGGAGGAAATTGTAAAATAGCAAAATACTAACTATATAATAAAAAAAGGTATGTGCAAACAAAAATAGGCACGGGTTACGCTCTGTAATCCGTGCCTATTTCTGTGCTTAAAGAATCAAATTATTCTTCCATCAACTTGCGATAGCGACCCTTCTTGATCTCGGTGTCGCCCAGTCTTCTTGCCTTGTTGATTTCATACTCCGAATAGCTTCCCTCGAAGAAGAATACCTCGCCATTGCCCTCGAAGGCTAGGATGTGGGTACAGATACGGTCGAGGAACCAACGGTCGTGGCTGATTACTACTGCACAACCGGCAAATGCCTCCAAACCTTCCTCCAAGGCACGCAAGGTGTTGACGTCGATGTCGTTGGTAGGCTCATCGAGCAACAATACGTTGCCTTCCTGCTTTAAGGCTAATGCCAACTGCAGGCGGTTGCGCTCACCACCGGAGAGTACGCTACAGAGCTTGCTTTGGTCGGTGCCAGAGAAATTGAAGCGAGATATGTAAGCACGGGCATTCACGTCACGACCGCCCATACGAATCGTCTCGTTGCCCTGGGAAATCACCTCATATACCGTCTTCTTCGGGTCGATGTCCTTGTGCTGCTGATCAACATAAGCGAGCTTCACGGTCTCACCCACCTCGAAAGTACCAGCGTCTGCCTGCTCCAAGCCCATGATGAGGCGGAAGAGGGTGGTCTTGCCAGCTCCGTTTGGACCTATGACACCTACGATGCCGTTAGGAGGCAACATGAAGTTGAGGTCATTGAAGAGCACCTTCTCGCCGAACGCCTTCTTCACATGCTGTGCCTCGATTACCTTGTTGCCCAGACGAGGACCGTTTGGGATGAAGATCTCCAACTTGTCCTCACGCTCCTTCTGCTCCTGGTTGAGCATCTGCTCGTAAGAGTTCAAACGAGCCTTGCCCTTTGCCTGGCGAGCCTTCGGTGCCATACGCACCCATTCCAACTCTCGCTCCAAAGTCTTGCGACGCTTAGAGGCACTCTTCTCCTCCTGTTCCATGCGCTTGGTCTTCTGGTCGAGCCAAGAAGAGTAGTTGCCCTTCCAAGGGATGCCCTCGCCACGGTCCAATTCCAGAATCCACTCGCTCACATCATCGAGGAAGTAGCGGTCGTGGGTGA
>ERZ1034901.1174-NODE-1174-length-18582-cov-17.645274_pt1 | contig 18582 bp, 19 predicted proteins | sample MGYA00520628_ERZ1034901 | MGnify/ENA primary metagenome ERZ1034901 (study PRJEB33766, sample SAMN09781783) | gut metagenome | biome: gut microbiome | host: Homo sapiens | place: Madagascar | study: EMG produced TPA metagenomics assembly of the PRJNA485056 data... | reverse complement strand
CTAAATATATTAAATTGCATTTAAGTTGCACCGTTTAAGTATTGCAAATTGCATTTCTAATATAGTATAAATATAATAGAAATATTATAAAAAGTCGCAGGTGCATAGCACTTCAAAAGTCCGTGCGACAAATTAAAAAATAAAGAGGCTCCTTTTATTCTTTATTTGTAGAGTAGATATTTAATGTCTACTCTTTTACTCCTTTTTAAAATGGTATCAAAATGTTGACACTGTAAGAAAAAATTGATTTTTGAAAAGGATTTTGATACAATATAACCAAACAAGTAATAAGGAGGAAAAGATGTTAAAAAAAGTATATAGGATTTTGCAAAAAAGAAAAGATGAATAAAGAAATAAAAGTAGAGTATAATTATGGTGGGGAAAATTTAAATAATAAAACGGAATATGTGGTAAATATATTTAAAACAAAATGCCCTAATCAAGAAGGATGTAATTTAAAAGAAAAGTGCGAATTAATAAATAAAATACCAGATAGATTAGAATATTAGAGCTTATCAAAAAGATAGGCTCTTTTATTATACAAGAAAGGAAAGATGAAAAATATGGAATTGAAAGATTATTTATTAGGGGAAATGAAAAGATTAAACAGAATAAATGATAGTTTAGAAAAGAAAATAGGCCAAGAGAAAAACTTTAATAATGAGCCTGAACAAATATTAAACAATATAAAAACAATGTGTGAAATAGTTAGTACAATTAATTAAGACTTATTATATGTAGAAAGATTTTTATAAATTTCGTTGTAAATTTCATAAGGAAGAGATTTCATTTGTTCAACACTGCCATATTTACAATCTTCAATAGTTTTTAAAGTTAATTGAAGAGCAATTTCTTCTCTTGATGTCATAGGGCAACACCTCCTTTCTGTATAAAAATAAAGTAATGCTCAGGCTCAAAGAAAATTATAACAAACTAAAAATAAAAATAATGTAAAAATATGTCGAAATATAAAATAAAAGAAGGTGTTACAAATGACTCAAAATGAAATAACAAAAGAATATACAAAAAAAGTATGTCCTTACTGTAAGGGTATATGCGAAAAAGGAATATTAGTATTTCAAGATAATAATACAATATGTGCAAGATGTGTTGATTACGAGAAAGATGAAAGTAAAATAGAAAGATATAAAAGACCACTAGGTAAAACAGCTAGATTACAAAAAACAGTTATGGGATTAGCTGGACCAGATTGGAGTTAACACATGAAAGAAACGACAGTATTAAATAATATTAGCAAATTAGTAGACAGAATAAACTATAAATCAATATATGTAGAAATCAATACAGAAACAAATAAATACACATTAGAAAAAGATAATAAAACTAAAATAGGTTTTGATACAAAAAACAGAGAAACAAAACTCTTAAAAATAGGGAGATGATAACATGAGTAAAAAACATCCAGGTGGAAGACCACCAAAATACAAAACAGTAGAAGAAATGCAAGTGAAGATTGACAGATACTTTTTAGATTGTGATAAAGACAATGAACCTTATACTGTAACAGGGTTAGCATTAGCATTAGATATGAGTAGACAAGACTTGATAAATTACTCAAATAAAGAAGAGTTTTTTGACACAATAAAAAAAGCTAAACTAAAAGTTGAAAATTATTTAGAAAAAAGATTAATAAAAGATAATTCATGCACAGGAATAATATTTAACTTAAAAAATAATTATGGTTGGAAAGACAAACAAGAAAATATCAATATTGGGGTTAGTTATGAAGATTATATAAAAAGAGTAGAAGATGAAGAAGAATATTAATACTAGAAAATATATAGAAGAATATGTAAAAATAAGAAATAAAAATAGTAAAATTATTTCTTTGAAATTTAATGAACCTCAATTGAAATATTACAACACTATAAAAGAATTAAAGAAACAAAGTAAACCTGTCAGAATAATAATACTAAAAGCTAGGCAAATGGGGTTTAGTACTGCAACTGAAGGAATATTTTTTAAAGAGACAGTAACAAAACCAAATGTTAATACAGCAATAGTAGCGCATAAAGAAGATTCAACAACAAACTTATTCAATATGAGCAAATTAATGTATGACGAACTGCCTGAGCCAATGAAACCAGAAAAAAGGAAAAGCAACGCTAAAGAATTAGTGTTTGATAAAGAAGATGGAAGCGGATTAAAAAGTAAAATTAAATGTTTTACGGCAGGAGGTAAAGGAGTTGGTAGATCTGATACAATAAATAATCTTCACTTATCAGAGTTAGCATTTTGGCAAGGCGATAAGAAAGCAACATTGACTGGATTACTACAAGCAGTTCCTAATTCTCCTGATACAATGATAGTAATAGAATCTACTGCAAATGGATATGAATATTTTAAGGAATTGTGGGATGATGCGGTAGCTGGCAAAAACGATTTTGTTCCAATTTTCATAGGTTGGAATGAATTACAAGAATATCAAATGCCATATACTGGATTTGAATTAACAAAAGAAGAACAAGAATTACAAAGAAAATATGGATTAACTCTAGAACAGTTGAGTTGGAGAAGATGGTGCATTGCTAATAACTGCGGTAATGATATAGAGCAATTTAAACAAGAATATCCAATAAATCCAGAAGAAGCTTTTATAAGTACTGGTAAATGTTATTTTGATAAAATAAATATAATTAAAAGAATACAAGAATTAAAAGATATAAAGCCTTTAAAACAGGGCTTTTTTTCATATGATTATGATAATCTGAAAATAAGCAATATAAAGTGGATTGACGACAAGGAAGGACCAATAAAAATATACAGAGAAGTAGAAAAAGGTTATCCTTATGTGTTATCAGGAGATACAGCAGGAGAAGGCTCAGATTATTTTACAGGACATGTATTAGATAATGTAACAGGAAAACAAGTAGCAGTATTAAAACTGGAAACAGATGAAATAACATATACAAGACAGATGTATTGTTTAGGAATATATTACAATACAGCATTAATAGGAATTGAGTCTAATTATACTACATATCCAATTCAAGAACTTATTAGATTAGGATATACAAAGCAATTTATAAGAGTAAAAGAAGATAAATATACACATAAACATGAACAATCTTTTGGATTTAAAACAACACTTATAACAAGACCATTGATATTAGCAGAATTACAAAAGATAGTAAAAGAACTCATAGAGTTAATAGTAGATATAGAAACTTTAAGAGAAATGCTAGTTTTTATAAAAAATGAGAAAGGTAGACCTGAAGCACAGTTAGGATATCATGATGATTTAGTTATGGCTTTAGCTATAGCATACTATATAAGAAATCAACAGACAATGAAAGTAAAAGAAGAAGCAAAAACCAAAATTAATACTTTATATAAAGATTTTGGGATAAAAGAAAAAAGTGATACTGATTATGGAAGTACGATAGAAGTAATCTAAAGGGAGAGAAAATATGATAATTTTATATTCGATTATACCAGCTCTATGCTTATGCATAGGGTTTTATTTTGGCTTTATTTTAGGAAAAACAAATGAACTACCTAGAATTAAGAATAAGAAAGACAGAAAGACAGAAAAAGAACAAGCTGAAAAAGAAGATAAATATATTTCTAATTTAAATAAAGCATTAGGAAATTTAGAACGATATGATGGAACTTCTAAAGGACAGGAGGATATAGTATAGATGGAAAAAGAAAAGAATAATTCTTTAACAGAAGAGTGGCAATTATATGAAAAAGGTAAAAGTTATAATTTGATGGTTGGATTATTTGAAGATACTGAAAGAAATTATAATTTTTATCATGGAAAACAGTGGGACAATGCTCGCTTAGGAAACATACAACCTATAACATTAAATGTAATAAGGCCAACAGTTAAATATAAAGTTGGAGTTTTAAATAGTAATGATTATCAAATAGTATTTAATCCTAATGTGTACGACACCAAACAACAAGGAGAAGATTTAGAAGATTTATGCAAGAGTTTAAATAGATACAGTAATAGGGTTTGGGAACAAGAACAAGTAAACACTAAAGTAAAAGAAGTTGTAAAAGATGCATGCATAAATTCTGAGGGCATTTGTCATTCTTATGAAGAAGATGAAGAAATAAAAGTTGAAGTTATAGACAAAACAAATATGTTTTTAGGAAATGAAAATGACTCTGATTTACAAGCACAACCATATATTTTATTGAGTTTTAGAAGAACAGTAGATAGTGTTAAAGAAGAAGCAAGAAAGAATGGCATTTCTGAAGATGAAATAGCAAATATAACAGCTGATTCTGATTATGAAGAACAAGCAGGAAGAGATAAAAGAATAGAAGAAGTATCTCCAATGTGTTTAGTATTACTTAAATATTATAAAAAAGATGGAACAGTTTGGATTAAAAAAAGCACTAAGAATGTTGTAATAAAGCAAGATGCAGATACAAAATTGACATTATATCCTATAGCACATATGGTTTGGGAAGATGTAAAAGGATATTCGAGAGGCGAAGGAGAAGTCAAATATTTAATTCCTAATCAGATAGAAATTAATAAAACAGCTACAAGAAGAGCAATAGCAGTACAAATGTGTGCTTATCCTAAATTAGTTGCAAATATGAAATATATAACAAATCCATCTAGTTTGAACAAAGTAGGAACAACTATTGAATTATCAGAAATGCAAGCTGATGATGTTAATAAAGTAGTTTCTTACTTAAGACCGACATCAATGACATCAGATGCAGTTAATCTGCAACAAGAATTAATGAAAGATACACAAGAATTGGCTGGTGCAGGTGATACGGTTAATGGTAATGTAGATCCAACACAAACATCTGGAAAAGCAATTTTAGCAGTTCAACAAGCAGGACAACAACCATTGAACGAACAACTAGATAAGTTTAAAACATTTTTAGAGGATTTAGCAAGAATATGGTATGAAATGTTGCAAACATATTCTGTTGAAGGAATAGTTGTTACAAAGGAAGAGAAAAACATAGAAACTGGAGAAACAACAGAAATTCCATATCAGATTACTTATGAACAATTACAAGCAATGAAGCCAGATTTGAAAATAGATATTACACCACATTCTGCATATGATAAATATGCTCAAGAACAGTCACTAGAAAACTTGTTTACATCAGGTGCAATAACATTTGAAGAATATGTAAATGCATTATCAGACGATAGTGTAATGCCAAAACCTATATTAACAAAGATTTTACAACAAAGAAAAGAAGCACAACAAAAAATACATGAAATGGAAATGCAAGCAAATGCATTAGATGGAGCAATGAAGCAAGAAATGTCTATGCAAGAAATGCAAAACAATGATAATGAAATAAATAATATTCAACAACAAGCAGATATAGTAAATCAGAATGCTATGTCTAAGATAGGAGGATAAAGAAATGAAATGCCCAGAATGTAAATTAGTAGAAATGTTAGTTACAAAAGTTATAGATAATACTGTTTATTATCAATGTAAAAAATGTGGCAAAGAAATTCAAAAAGAAGTAATTGAGGAAGATTAATATCTTCCTTTTTTATATGTCAAAAACATGTGCATGACAATAAAAGGCTATCAAGGAATTTATAGTCGAAACGGACTTAAAACGGGAGGAGATACATGGAAGAAAAAAACATGGATTTAGAAAACAACGAGGAAATACAAGAAGTTGAACAAGAAACTGAAGAAGTTTTAGAGGTTCAAAATAATGAAGATGTTCAAGAAACAGAAAACAACAATGAGGATACTAAAAATGAAGATGTTCAAGAAAAAATAAATCATGTAGTTCAAGCAAGACTTGATAGAGAAAGAAGAAATTTTGAACGTGACAACAAAGAATTATATGAAATGGAAAACATCCTCAAAGCTGGTTTAGAAGTAGATAACAGAGCTGACATGATTAAACAGCTTAAAGAGTTCTACGGAGATAAGGCTGATATTAAGCCTTATAAATCATCTGCAAATGAAAGAGATGAAAAAATCTTAGCAGAAGCAGATGCAAAAGAAGTTATTGAATTAGGAATGAACGAAATGGAAGCGGAAGCTAATCGTATTGCTAGCATACCTGAAGCAAAGCGAACAATTCGCGAAAAGACTATGTTCAATACAATTTGTGGTGCAATTATAGAACAGAGAGAAGTAAATGAATTAAAAGCTAAAGGGGTAGATACAAACATATTAGAAAATAAGGAATTTGTTAAATTTAAAGAAAAATTTAATTATAATACACCTATTTCTGAGATATATGATATGTATTCAAAAATAAATCAAAAACCCGAAAAGCCAGCATCTGCAGGAAGTGCAAAAAGTGAAACTGGCAAAGAAAGTAAAACATTTACTCCTGAACAAATAAATAATATGTCACCACAAGAATTAATGAAATATTGGAATGATCCAGCCTTTAGAAAAGTTGCTGGATTAAATTAAGTTTAAGGAGGAAATTTAAATGGCTATTACAGTAAGTATTGATAAATTAATATCAACAAAAGTATTAAAAGAATTAGAAAATAATCTAATTGCTAAAAGAATTTGTACTTTAGATACAGGTTCACAAATAAATAAAAAAGGTGATCAAGTAACATTCACAGGAATTGGAGATCCAACTGTCCAAGAATATCAAGGAACAATTAATTACGAACAATTAGAAGATGAAGGGATTACATTAAAAATAAATAAAGCTGATTATGTTGCTTTTAAAGTTGATGATATTGAAGCTTTTAGAAGTTCAATAGATATTAAAGGCACACAAGTAGAAAGAAGCGGATATAAAATAAAAGATAAGGCTGATAAATATGTTTTATCTTTAGCAACAGATGCATCAATAACAAATAGAATAGATGCACATTCTGCTGGAAAAGAAGTTTCAGAAGATAATGCATTACAATATGTTGCAAAAGTAAGAAGAATGCTTGACGAGGCAAATGTGCCACACGGACAAGCATTTTTTGTTATTGATCCAATGTTTAAAGAAAAATTGGAACTAGCTGGAATTAAGTTCGGAATCAATGAAGGAATGAAAGGATTTGAGGGTGGTCTTGAATGGGCTGATTATCTAGGAATGAAAATATTTGTTTCTAATAATGTTAAAGTAGATAGCGAATCAAAAACTCATTATTTAATGGCTGGATCTTATAATGCTATAGTATATGCAGATCAAATTATAAAATCAAGATTCATAGCTGAAGCAGAAAATGCATTTGAAGGATTATATAGTTCTTTACATGTTTATGATGCAAAACCAATAAAACCAGCAGAATTAGTTGTATTAGAGGCTAAAGAAGCTGTGTAATGAAAGAGGGAGAAATCCCTCTTGTTTTTTATATCACTTAAAGAGTTTTAAATAGGTGCAATTCCTATATGAGTGAAGAAAGGAGATTGTTATGAGTCTAATTAAAAATCTTAGAAGAAGAGAAGTAGAAATATTTGGAGCAAAAAGAGTTGTAAGAAATGATGACAAAAAAGAAAAAATAACAGAGAAAAAACAAAAGTCAACCTCAAAAAAGAAAAAGAAAACGGAGGTAAAATAAAGTGACATTAGAAGAAAATAAAAAGATAGCATTAGCGCTTATAGAAGAGTATTCACCTAACAATATTTATTTGACTGACGATGAAGATATTTCAAATAGACTTAATTTAGTTTATTCTCCCGCATATCAAGAATTGAGTCAGATAAAAAAAATACTAAAAACAATTATTATAAGAGAAATAGAGGGAGATATTCCTAAAGAAGTTCTAAAATATGAATTACCTGATGATATGTATCAATTTAAACAAATTGTTGGAATAGATAAAGATAATAAATTTGTTAATGTTAGCTATAGAAAATTAGGTAAAAATTTAGTTTATATAGATAATTTGGAAGATATTATGATTGTCTTAGAATATTATTCTTATCCTCAAATTATTACAGAAAAAACAAAAAATGATTATGAACTTGAAATAGATCAAGATGTACAATTAATATTACCTTATGCAGTAGCAAATGATATTTTAAAAGTTGATCCATCAAGTGACTATACTGCTTTTTATACTGAATATAAAAGAAAATTGGAATCTTTAGATACAAGAAATTCATCACCTTCTGTGAATTTAATAGAGGGTTTATTATAGGAGGTATATAATGTCAACAGTAGCAGTTAAACAAACATATTCTTCTTTTAGAGGGGTAGATTTTACTAGTGATCCAGCAATTGTAAATTTATCTAGAAGTCCTGATGCTTTAAATATTTGGAAAAATTATGAAGATACACAAGGAGAATGTATAGAAACAAGACCAGGATATCAAAAAATTGCCAATTTTAGTGGAAAAATATATGGAATATATTTATATAAAGGAAAGGCAATAATTCATTCTGATTCAATTTTATATTTATGGAATAATTTTCCTTCTGAGCCAACAGAAGAAACAAAAATAATATTAAAAAATGATATGAACAAACAAAAAACATCGTTTGTAATATTTGATGATAAATTATATATATTAGATGGGAAAAATTATCTAGTTTATGATGGTAAAGATTTAAAAAATGTTACAGATACTCAAACGTATATACCAACAACATCAATAAGTAGAGAGCCTAATGGTGGTGGAGAAATGTATGAAGATGTTAATTTATTATCTACATACAGAAAAAATTCTTTTGTTGCAGACGGAAAATCAGTAGACTATTATCTAGATGCAACAGAAATAGATGAAGTAAGTAAAGTGATAGTAAATGATGTTGAAACTACTAATTATAAAGTAGATAAATTAAAAGGAAAAATAACTTTTAATACTGCTCCACAAGCTCCTACTCTAAGTGGCATAGATAATATTATAGTAACCTTTAAGAAAGTTGTTGATGGATATATTGAAAGGATTGCAAAATGTAGTATGGCACTTTCTTTTGATAGAAGATTATTTTTTATTGGAAATCCAGAGTATCCTAATGCATTATTTCATAGTAAATTAAATGACCCAACATATATAAGTGATTTAGCATATTATCAAGATGGAAGCAACGAAAGTTCTATAAAATCTATTGTTGTAGGAAACAATATTTTGTGGGTTCTTAAAGAGCCAAATCAAGAAAATGAAACAATATTTTATCATGTACCTACCTATGATTCAACATCAGGAAAGGTATATCCAAGCTATCAAGGCAATATTTCTACAGGTTGTTATTCTGAATCAATAAATTACAAAGATGATATAGTATTTTTAAGTAGAAATGGTCTTGAAGGTATATCTAGTAGTGATATAAATTCTAAACAGTTGTTAAATCACAGAAGCAGTTTAATAGATACAAAAATGATTAATGAAAATAATTATAATTTATCAACGATGACAGAATGGAAAGGATATTTATTGATACTTGTTAATTCGACTATTTTTCTTGCGGACATGAGACAAATGTACACGGGGACAGATGGATATGAATATGAATGGTATTATTGGAGATATGACAATGATTTAATATGCATAATGAAAGAATATGAAGGAAAATTATATTTAGGAGCCGAGGATGGCTCTATTTTTATTGTAAATGGAACTAACGATAATGGAAATGCAATAAATAGTTATTGGACAACTCCTATGGATAATTTTGGATATGGAAATAAGTATAAAACAACCAATAAAAGAGGTGGAGTTGTGAAAATTAAAACAATACCAAATGGAAGAATAAAAATTGCAGAAAGAACTAATAAACTTGCTCAATCAAAAAAAGTAAAGGAATTTAGTTCTACTGGATTTGATTATGGAAATATAGATTATTCAAATTTTGCTTATACAACAACTGCTAGTTCTAATGTAGTTTATAAAATAAAAGAAAAAAAATTTGCAGAATTATCATTAAAGTTTTTTAGTGATGAATTAAATAAGCCTTTTGGAATATATAGTGCAATACTAGAGGCATTTATTGGTGGTTATATAAAGAGATAAGGAGGAAAAAATGTTAACAAAGTTCAATGGTAATTTAAATTATAATCAAAGTCAACCAGATCAACCTAATACTTCAGCAGATGAAATGAAAAAGTTATTGGATCAGGCTGGAATTGATTTAAAGGAATATATAAATACAGTATTAACAGAAGAGTTAGACAAAATAATAGAAACAAAAGTAGATAAGGTCAAGGGAAAGGGATTATCTGAAAAAGATTTTACAGATGCATATGAAACTAAATTAAATAGTATTGCAAGTGGTGCTAATAAAACAGTTGTAGATACATCATTAAATAATAGTTCTACAAATCCAGTTCAAAATAAGGTTGTATATAATGAATTGTTAAAAAAAGCACCTAAAGATACAGTAACTACTTCTGCAAGTGGATTAATGAGTGCAAGTGATAAAGTTAAATTAGATGGTATTGCAAGTGGAGCTAATAAAACAATTGTAGACTCATCATTAAGTAGTACGTCAACAAATCCAGTACAAAATAAAGTTGTAAATAATGCTGTAAATAATGTAAACAGTAAAGCAGTTAATGCTCAATCAACTGCTGATGATGCATATGAAAAAGCTAGTAATGCAACTGATGCTTTTTACAGTTTTTTACAGTCTGGTGGTACCATTAATGGTTCTTTAAATTTGGTAGGTAATTTTAAAAATCAGGAAACATACGCAAATACAGTACCTGATGCTTCTAATGTATACATAAGCTCAAAAGCAAATTTTAGAAGATCTTCATCATCAAGTAGAAGATACAAAAAAGATATAACAGAAAAGTTAGAAGAAAGATTAGACCCTCAAAAATTATATGATTTGCCTGTTGTTCAATTTAAATATAAAGAAGGATACTTAAATAAAGATGATAGAAGATATAATGAAAACATTTTAGGATTTATAGCGGAAGATATAGCTGAAATATATGAATCTGCTGCTCAATATAATGATGATGGTAGTGTAGAAATGTGGAATTATAAGGTAATAGTACCCGCACTATTAAAATTAATTCAAGAAATACATGAAGATGTTGAAGAATTAAAGAAAAAGGCAAAGGAGGAATAAAATGACAGACGATTATGAAGCTATTAATAATTTAGAAAGCAAACAAAATGATTTATTAGATAAGTCTATTGACAAACAACAAGAAATTGTTAATAAACAAACGCAAATGAATGTAGATCAGTTACAAAGACAAAAGGAAAAATTAGATGAAGAAGCAATAAAAACTAATAAAGCTTTATATACAGAATATAAGAAAAATAATAATCCATATGGAGCAAATGCTGAACAATTAGCAAGTAGAGGATTAGGTAATAGTGGATATGCGGAAACTACACAAACCAGTTTATATAATACGTATCAAAAAAATGTAACAGATACTTTAAATAATGCTAGAAGTCTTAAAGCTGACTTTGATTTTCAAATATCACAAGCAAAACAACAAGGAAATATTACATTAGCGCAAAATCTTTTAGATATATATAATCAAAAGTTACAATTATTAACACAAAACTATGAATTAAGAAATAATAGAGAACAATTTTTATATCAAAAACAAAGAGATAATGTGTCAGATAACCAATGGCAACAAACATTTAATTATCAACAAAACAGAGATAGTGTTTCAGATGAACAGTGGAATAGAAATTTTGATTATCAACAAAATAGAGATAAAGTATCAGACAATCAATGGGAAAAACAATATAACTATCAACAAAATAGAGATAAAGTTAGTGACAATCAGTGGAATCAAACATTTAATTATCAAAAACAAAGGGATGATGTATCGGATAGTCAATGGGAAAAAGAATATCAATTGTCAAAAAAAGCTAAAGCTAGTAGTTCATCAAGGAACTCATCAAAAAAATCATCAGGGGCTACTAGCAGTTACAATATTAGAAATGATGATGTTATAAGTGTTAGTAATTCGAATAGCTCAAGTTCTGAGAATAATTCTGGAAGTAAAGTAGATACGGAAGAATTAGCAAATAGAGTTAGTAATATTATAGGTATGGCACAAAGAGATGTTGATCCTAATAAAACTAGTGCTAAGAATTTAATTGATAATATGTATAATAAGGGGCAATTAACATTAGAAGAAAAAGCAATAGTATTGCAAATGATAGGAGGATAAAATGAGCGACTTCTTAAAAAAATTAGAAGAGGAAATGAAAAAGAATAAATTATTACAAGATAATTATAATTATGATAATCAAGTGCAATATAGACAAGAAGAAATAAAAAAAATAACCCCTAATAGTGAAAATAAAAAAACAAATATAAATAATTATAACTCTAGTAATAATTTAGGTGAGTTTGCATCTAAGGTAAAGAGTAGTTTGTGGGATAGAGTAAAGGAAAGAGCATTGCAAACAGATATTAAAGGAGTGGCACAGAATTTTGGATTAGGAGCAAAAGGTGCTCTTACTAAAACTATATATTCTCTAAACAAATACAATGGTACTGAAAAAACTTTAAATAATATTTATAATACACCAGCTACAAAACAAATTAAATTAGAAAAGACATTGGGTTTAATTAATCAAGATAAAAAGGAAAACAATATAACAAATAAAAACATTGTATTGCCCCAAAAAAGCCAAGATAATAAACTGCCAATTTTAGATAATTATGAAGTTAAAAATGAAAAGATTTTAAAAGAAATAGAGTATATAAATAAATATAACAATCCTATAGAGATAGATATAAGAAAAGATAATGATAAAATACAGGAAAATATTGATAAACAAAAAGGGATTTTAGGTAAGGGATTAGCAACAGTTGCTCCATCAATACGGAGAAATGACTACCGCTTCTACTTTAGGTATAGCTACAGGTGGTGGTGGAGCAGCAGCAGGAATTATACAAGGATTAAGTGCTTCTGGAAGTTATATGTTAGATGCTAAAGATAGGGGAATGAATGAAAATCAATGCAAATTATATGGTGGAATAATGGGAGTTGTAGAAGGAGCAACAGGAGCACTAACTTTTGGAAATAGTAAAATTGCAGGAAAAACAATAGGAGAATTATTAAAAGGTGGAGGAGTTCAAGGAGCAAAAAATATTGCAAAGCAAACTTCAAAAGAAATTGCTAAAAAAGAAACTTTAAGAACTGGTGGAAAAGCACTATTAATAAATGCTATGGAAGAAGGTTTTCAAGAAGGAATTACAGAACCTATACAAGAGTTAACAGCAGGTTGGATTGGAGGAAAAGATAAGGCTAATTGGGAGAATATGCCATCTAGAATATTAAGTTCAGCAGCTGCAGGGGCATTTTCAAGTACCATAGTTGGAGGCGCTAATATTGGTGTTTATTCTTGCATGGATATAAATGCTAAAATATCAAATGGAGAAACAGTAACACAACAAGAATTAGTAAAAGCATATAAAGATGCAAGTAAAAAACTTGACACTAAAAAAATAATGGATGATACTGTAAAACAATATCAAACAATAATTCAAAACCAAACACAAAATGAAAATATGACACCAAATCAACAAATAACACAACAACAAAATAACTTGTCTCAAAATCAATCCTCAGAGCAAATAAAAGCAAAAGAAGCATTAAAACAAGAAATACAAAATAGCAATTTGTCTAGTAAAGAAAAAAATAATATGATAGACTATGTAAATAATAACAATATAAACCCAAATACCTATAAAAATATGGGAGAGAGTATAGATAATGTAAATCAGAATATAAATAATAATTTATCAAGTGCACCAGAAATTTATAGCAATAGAAGCTTAAAAAATAATGCACAAATAATAAGAAGATATCATGGAACAGATGCGGAGTTTAATGAATACAATTTAAATGAATTTGGGAAACACGATCAAGGAGACTTTGGGAAAGCCATATATTTTGCAAAGGACAAAAAGACGGCAGGTAAATATGGGAAAAACATAAAAGAAAATAATATAAGTTTAAAAAATCCATTAGTATTAAATAATGAACAAGATTATCAAAATATGTGGCATATATTAGCTCAAAGGGCAAATATAAATAATCTTTCTAAGGAAGATAAGATTATATTAAATGATAATTATACATCTCAAGCAGATAAAGATTTTATGATTTATGATAAATTAAATGCAGAAGAAAAAAGTAATATACTTCAACAATTAGGATATGATGGCGTTATAGATAATACTTATAATCAGATTACTGTTTTTGATCCTGCTAATATTGAAAGTAACGCGGAAATGTTATATAATAGCTCTAATGAAAGCGAGAGTGGTATAAATGGGAAAATTCAAAGTGGAAGAATGGCAGAATTATCTGGACAATATGATACCAGGTTACAGCAGAACAGTAAACAACAAAATAGACAATACACAAAACGAGAATATGAACAATGGGAAAGAAATATTATCCCAACAGAAGAAAATGAACTTACCCCAGAACAAAAACAAATAAGAAGTGATATTAAAAGACAATACAATAAAGATATTGTCTTTTTTGATGCCAATGAAAATATAGACTATAATGCTGGAGCATCATTAATTGATAAAAACAAACTATATATTAATCCTAAACAAGCAGAAACTTTTGGTACCAATAAAGTTATATATCATGAAATAGCAGAAAGTAATATTTTACACAATAGAGAGATTTCGAACGATATAATACAACCCGCTATAGAAAAAATAATTAATGATGATAATTTTGAACATCAAAAACAAATATTTTGGAATAATCAAAATGATACTATTCCAAGTGATTATGCTATAGCAAAAGATATATTGTGCGATAGATTTGCAGAACTTAAATCGGGAGAAAAATTAGATTATGATAATGTATTATCTCAAGAAACAAATATGAATATAGATTATGCATTAGATAATTTTCATCAAGAACTAGAAAAATCTAGTTCTATTAATTTGCTTAAAAAACAAGCTAAATTACCTAAAATGAAAGATATAACATCAAAAGGAGAAATAGTTAATTTTTCAGAAATGGAAAGACCTAGTGGAAAAATAAGAAAACATTATAAAAGTATTATAGAAAGTTCAAATACAACTCCTGAAGCGAAAGCAATAGCTAAAAAGATGATGGGAACAGATACTTATATTCCAGAGTCAAATAACAATCAATTAGAAAGAGCAAATAAAAGAATAGAAAATTCTACGCCAGATGCAGAATTGCAATCATTAATGAGTAGATCTACATTAGGAGATAAAATAACACCAACAGATATAGCGGTAGGAGAAAGATTAATTCAGTATTATTCATTAGTAGGAGACAAAGCAAAATTACAAGATGCAATTCAAGCTACAGCTATGGCAGGAACGACAGCAGGACAGACAGTGCAAGCAATGTCATTATTAAATCATCAAACGCCAGAAGGACAAGCAATATGGATACAAAGGTCTGTAGAAAAAATGAATGAAGCATTAAGGAAAAATAGAGGGGAAAATACGGAACAATTTAATTTAACTCCTGATATGTTAGAGTCTATAGTAAATTCAAAAAATGAAACAGAATTACAAGAAAATGTAAATAAAGTTTATGAAGAATTAGGACAACAAGTATCTAAATCAACAATGGAAAAAATAGATAGTTGGAGATACTTTGCAATGCTTGCTAATCCTAGAACTCATATAAGAAATATAGTAGGAAATATCGCTATGGGAAAAACTCAATCGGTAAAAAATAAAGTAGCAGGAGTTATAGAAGGGGTTGCAAGTAAAATAAATTCAGATATGGTAAGAACTCATACCATAGTCCCTTCAAGTGCAAAAGTAAAAGAATTTGCAAAAAATGATATTGTAAATGTTTTAGATAGACTAGGAATAAGCGAAAACAAATACAATCCACAAACTAGATTACAAAATAGTATGAAAACATTTAAAAGTGATATGTTGGAAAATACAATTGGAAAAGCCTTTGGTTTAAATGACAAATTACTTGAAGCGGAAGATGGATGGGGATTAAAAGCAGGATATGAAAAAGCATTGGCTGAATATATGACAGCAAATAAATTAACACCTGATAATATAACAGATGCACAATTAGGGAAAGCAAGAAATTATGCAGTTCAACAAGCTAAAGAAGCGACATTTCATCAAGAATGTCAATTAGCATCACTAGTTAATCAATTGTCTAATAAAAATAAGTTTGCTAAATATACAACAGATGCTATTCTTCCATTTGTTAAGACACCAATGAATGTTGCAAAAGCTGGTGTGGAATATAGTCCGATAGGATTAGCTAAAAGTATGGTATTAGATACATCTCGATTAAGAAAAGGGGATATAAATATAAATCAGTATATAGATAATATTTCTAAAGGATTAACAGGAAGTGGAATTGCATTAGTTGGTTATGCTTTATCTCAATGTGGAATACTTAAAGCTAGCGGAGACGAAGATGATAAAAAAGAAAAATATGATGAAAATCAAGGAAAACAAACATATTCAATTACAATAGGAGATAATACATATTCTTTAGATTGGCTTGCTCCAACAGGAATACCATTGTTTATAGGGGCTGAGATTTCTGAAATGAGTAGATCTAAAGCCGAAGAAAAAACATCATCATCCAGTGATTCAGATAGTAAATATAATCAAATGCTAGAATCAGGAACTAACTTGTTAAATGCAATGTCTAATGCAATGAATCCTATGACTGAAATGTCAATGTTAAGTGGTTTAACTTCAGCATTGTCAAGTTATGAACAAGGTAGCGCTCAAATGCTTGCTAGTATGGGAACAAATTCTTTAAAATCATATGTAAATCAATTTGTACCAACAGCATTAGGTCAAGTAGCAAAGACAACTGATGAATATGAAAGAAGTACAACTTCTACAAGATCAGGAATTTTGCCTAAAGCAATAGATTCTACTAAAAATCAAATAATGTCTAAGATACCTGGATTAAGGCAAAAATTACCAACTAAAACTGATGTATGGGGAAATGATTTAAAACAAAACGAAGGACAAGATATAACGACTCAAGTGTTAGATAGAACTGTATCTACGACAGGAAGAAAATTTATAGAAAATGCAATATTACCTTGGACAAGAAAAGAAATAAGTTCAAATAATGTAGATAAAGAATTAACAGAGTTGTATGATTTAACAGGAGAAAGTTCTGTATTACCATCAACGTTGGATAAAACATTAACAATAGATGGACAAAAATATAGAATGACTTTGGATGAATATGCAAACTACAAAAAACAATATGGGAAAACCGCTTTTACAACATTTAGTAATATTATTAAAACTAATGATTATAAAAATTTATCAGAAGGAAGCAGAAAAGAAGTAATAGAGGATATATATTCTTATAGCAAAGAATTAGTAAAGAAAGATTATGCAGAAAAGAATAATTTAGAATATACACCATCGACTATGATGAAAACTATAAATAGTATTGAAAATAATGGTGGAAATGTAAATACATATTTTAAATTCCAAAGTGCTATATCACAATTAAAATCACAAAAAGTATCAAATAGAGATTTAGAAGAAGGACAAAGTGTAAAAGATACTGATAAAATGCAATTGCTAGTAGATTCTAATTATTCTAATAAGGAAAAGTCTGCAATTTTTGAAAATTGTATATTAAATTCTAGCGAGAATAATTTTTATAAAATAGCATTAAAAAATAGTACAATAGATATAAATGAATACTTAAAATATAAAATAGAAGAAGCTAATGAAGAGTTTGCATCAGATAAAGATAAATATGGAAATTCTATATCAGGAACAAGCAAAAAGAAATATTATAATTATATTAATAATAATATTACTGGATACAATAATAAATTATTGCTATTAGCTCAAAAATATAAATTATCTGACAATGAAAGGAATGATCTAACAGAGTATATAAATGAAAATTATGAAGGACAGGATAGAATTGATGTTTTTAAAAAATTGACTCAAAATTATAAGGTGTCAAATGATAATAAGATATACTACAAATAAAAGATAAAATTTTACCCTATTTTACAATGTTCGACAAATTTTGCTAAATTTATATTGTATAATATAAAAACATAATTTACAAAGGAGATGTTTTTATATGGATGATTTTGTAAATAAAATTCCAAATTGGTTAAGGTATATATTAGCTGCACCAATAGGAATTGTTTGTTTGTATATAGTATATTTTATTGGATACTTTTCCAATTTATATATTGCTTCACCAGATTCATTATGTATTGAGATTTATAAATTTATATACAGTAATTGCATAAATGTACTTGTAATGATAAGTAGTATGAATTTTATTCTTCCTAAATATCAATTTAAATTTACTTTAGTTATTTCAATTATCTTTTGCAGTATAGGATTTGTAGGATTAGGTATGAATATTTTAATGCAAAACATAACAGTAACATATATAATCGGGCTAGTATTAACAATGGCAAGTTTTGGATTTTCTTGTTACCATACATTTAAAAAATATCCATCAACTAATCAGACAAAAGAAGATTTATTAGAAATTAATAACAAATATAAGGAATTAGCCAATATTGTCATAAAAGGATTAGATGTAGATACTTTAGATGAAGCTTTAAAAGAAACATATGAATTTTATAGAGAACAAGGAATTGATTTGAAAATTGATGAGAACAATAAAGAAAAAACATTGTCATTGCTTGTTATGAAAGGGCTTGAAACAGAAAATATAGATGAAGCAATAAGTCAAACAACAGAAT
>ERZ1034901.1167-NODE-1167-length-18624-cov-7.811837_pt1 | contig 18624 bp, 9 predicted proteins | sample MGYA00520628_ERZ1034901 | MGnify/ENA primary metagenome ERZ1034901 (study PRJEB33766, sample SAMN09781783) | gut metagenome | biome: gut microbiome | host: Homo sapiens | place: Madagascar | study: EMG produced TPA metagenomics assembly of the PRJNA485056 data... | reverse complement strand
TTATATATGTTAGCATATATCAGAGAAAAATACACCTTTTACGGCTTATATTTATTATGAATTTCGAGTATAAATAACCGGCCGTCTGTTAATCGCACTGCCACATCTGTGCCTCAGGTTCACGTTGAGATAACTTCTCCGTCTTCCGCACCAGTTCAAGGAATTGGCTCCGGTATAACTGATCGTTGCTTGCCTGAGCCATGTCCCTTTCATTTATCTCAACCGTGATTCCTGCTTCCGCAAGTTCTTCCGCCATCTTATACGTCGCTGTTCCTTTATATGTGCTGTCCGTAAGCAGCATTCCATATGCCGCAACCGCCGATGCAAAGCTCAGGTCATGAGACATTCCCTTTTGACCGCTTTCTGCCTTTATAACGGCTGTTTCCAGTGTGCTCTTATCTCCATCCGGCTCTTTGTAACGGATATTCACGGTTGCCAGTTCGCCGGAATAATCTGTACTCTGCTTTTTCGATGTATATTTTGTCTCTGTCTCCGGCACGTCAAATTCCGAATCGACTGGAACCACCTCATAGAGTGCAGTCACCACATGACCGGCTCCGACCTCGCCGCCATCCACCATATCATCTGCAAAATCTTCTGCAGAAAGCGCCCGGTTCTCATATCCGATCTGTCGATAACCTTTCACCTGCTCCGGATTGAATTCAATCTGTAATTTGACATCCTTTGCAACCGTATATAAGGTTCCACCCATTTCATCAACCAGAACCTTCTTTGCTTCATAGACTGAATCCAGATACGAGTAATTACCGTTTCCGTGATCTGCCAGTGCTTCTAACTTGTTATCTTTCAGATTATCAGAGCCAAATCCCAGAACACTCAAGAATATACCGCTGTCCTTCTCCTCAGTGACCAATCCTACCAGATCACTCTCGCTTGTCAGCCCGACATTCAGATCCCCGTCCGTCGCAAGGATCACCCGATTATTTCCGTCTTTTATAAACTGCTGCTCTGCGATCTCATATGCCGTGATCAGTCCCGCACTTCCATTTGTGCTGCCGGATGCTTCCAGCGAATCCAGTGCCTCGCATATCGTATAGGCCTCCGAACCTGCCACGCCATTTAAAACAACCGTATCTGAACCCGCATATGTAACAATACTGATCCTGTCATTTTCATCCAGATTCCCCGCCAGCATCTTAAATGCTTTCTGTGCCAGCGGCAGTTTATTTTCCTCATACATAGAACCGGATGTATCGATCAGGAATACCAGATTGGATGCTTTCTTCTCACTCATATCGATCGCGGCCGTATTCAGTCCTACCATCATCAGCTTTGTATCTTTATTCCATGGACAATCCGCATATTCCGTATATACTGCAAACTTCTTCCCAGCCTCCGGATCTGATACATAGTCATAATCAAAATAATTGATCATTTCTTCGACCCGGACTGCTCCTGTCGGCGGCAGCGTTCCTTCTTCGATATAACTTCTGATATTGCTGTAGGAAGCTGTATCACAGTCTGCCGCAAATGTTGAAAGCGGTGAATCTTTAGTAGACACAAACCGATGTTCTTCCTGATAGTCATACTCTCTGGTATCATAACCGGATTCTCCAGATCCGATTTTTACATATTCAGAATTTGATGCACTATCCATTACCGAGTTATATGTATCGGCAGCCGAAACCACACTATCACAAGCCTCTTCTTCTATACATTCCGGCACAGCCATATTTTGCTGTGACTGTCCGGATTTCGCTATATTTTCTTCAAATTCCTCTTTTACGGCTTCCTGTCTGTATCTTTCTGCGATGCTCTCCCGCTCCGTACCCGACCGGCTTTCCGTTCCCTGTTGTTCTCCATGCGTGCCTCCTGTTTCTTTCCCACTTCCGCAGCCTGCAAGACAGCCCGCCATCATGCAGGAGATCATAACCACACTTACCATCCGTCTGATTTTTCTCATAAAAAATACCCTCCTTATCTTAGTCACTATCCGATATCTGCATAATTTCTGCTCTGATCACCTCTGACGTTAGCAATTGTCGAATGTAAAAACGAAATTTTACAGCTATCTGTTCTATTTATGACTAAGATACGGATGGGTATCCTCTTTTTATGGAATTTTTTTCTTACAGATCAACTACTGTCTGCTTAAGATCCATGCCTGTCGTTCAGAATCATATCGGAGAAGTGTACCTGTTACTTCTTCCCCTACTGAAAATGTCTCTGCTTCTTCCGGCTGCAATACGATGTCCTGACCGGTTATTAATTCCCCGGATGCATCAGATACCTGCAAGAGTTTTGCGGCATATTTTTGTACCGCATCCGGCTCTGCTGTTACAATCTCTGTGATCTGAAGTGTAACTGCTATATTACTCATTTCCTGCCATGCATCCATATCAGCTGATTCCGACACCTGAAGATCTGTACATCCCGCATTTTCCTGTGCATCTGTCTGACTCTTTGTATGGCCTGCTTCCGCCTGAACATCGGACGAATCTCCACCGGCTCCATTCATCAGTATAGCTTCTGTTGTATTCTGTGTCGGTCTGTTGGCAGTTTCATTCTGTACTGTCTCCGGTATGGAATCCGCTGTTTCATCCACATAATCTTCCGCCCGATCGGATATATTTGAATTCTCTGCTGCATCCAGCCCATCATTTGAAACATCCGTTGTCCTGCCTGCATTTATTTCTTTCGAATGTCGCTTAGAATCAGATAGCAACGGTGTCGCGATCACTGCGGCCAGAAGAACCGCTGCGATCGCAAGAACCGGAATTACATATTTTACCTTTGAGGTTTTCTTTTGTTTTTCTTCTGCATCCTTTGCTTCACGGTCAAGCCCTGCTTCGATCCGATCCCACAGATCCGGTGCATCTGCATCGATCCGGTTCAGATAAGCTTCTATGAATCTGTCTTCTTCCGTCTGTCTGTTCTTATTCTGTTCATCTCTCACAGCCTGCACCTCCTTAATTTTTGTATTGCCTGATTATAGATCCATGTGATCGTTCCGATCGGTCGCCCTTTCATGTCCGCGATCTCTTTAAATGTAAATCCTCCGACTACCTTCAGATCCAGAATCTCCTGCTCCTCCGGCTTTAACGTGGCAACTGCCTGCTTCAATGTCAGGTTCTCCACTATCTGACTCTCCATCGTCTTTCCTTCGTTTCGCTCCGGCATTTCATCCACCAGCATTTCACGATCGATCTTGCGTATCCGATCGATCGCCATATTCTTTGCGATTGTCACAAGCCATCTCTTATGACCGGTTCCCTTCTTATAACTGTCTGCGATCCGATAAAGCTTGATGAAGAACTCCGATGTCACATCCTCCGCTTCCTCTCTCTGCCGGATCGTATCATAGACCACCGCAAAGATCAGCTTCAGATATTCGTCATACACTGCCCGAAGGCTCTCCCTGTCTCCCTGTGCAATCGCAGACATATATTTTCCAAATTCTCTGTCTGTCATTTGTCTCTCCCTATAACCGCTATACGTTTTTACCCCTGTTTTTTATGGAATTATTCCGATTTTCTATTACTTTTCATTCCACTTCAATTTGCTAATATTCTGTCCGGCTTCGTATATACCCAATTCTCTATTATTCAAGAGGCTGTACTGCCAGCAGTTCCATCACATACCCCTTCTTTCGCTCCTTCCATGCAAAAGGCCAGAACAACCGCCGCTCCGCTTCGATCCGGATATCAAAATCCTTATGCATTCCGATGTCATGACGAAGCTGCAACGCACCTTCAATATCCTCCGGAACAAACTTCTCCCACTGATCCATAGCGGATTCATTTACAACTGCCCATTCTAACCCGAACACCATTAATTTCTCCGTCAGCATATAGATGACATCATTTGTCCGGGTAACCGCGGCTTCGTTTAATGCCCGGATTGCATTCTCGATCATCTGCAATTCTTCCTCGTCATAATTCTCCCGATACATATATAACAGGCCTGCAAATCTCGCATTCAACTGGCTGTGAAGTCCTACGCAGACGCTGTAGTCAAACCTTCGTCCGATATCCGGCAATACCCTGTGGCTGTTGTCAAATGCAACCTGTTTCAAATGCTCAATCACGATCTCTGCCTCTTCACCCTCTGCAAGCAATGCTTCAAACATTTCATAAGTCTCAAGCTCTACATTCCAGAAAGGAAGATCCACACAAATAACATCTGTTTTCTCCAATCCATAGGTCTTACACGCCTGTACAAGTCCCTCTGCATCCCGGTCGATCAAAACCAGCTTAAATCTCTCTGCAAGTCTTGCCAGATCGATGTCATTTGACCGTCCTGCTCCCCATATAGCAAGAACAGGCTTACACCCTCCTTCGGCCACACAATTTTCTTCTATAAAGTCTGTCAGCTTCTGTCGGTATCCCCGCCACTCTTTATAAGCATTCGGAAGAACCTCTGATGCAATCAGCCGATCCAAATATCTCATATAATTCACTTCTTTCTCGCATTATGCCGGCTTGTGCAAGCACATCCGTTGCAATGCTCATTTTATCATGTCACCTGTCGGTTCCATGTTTTTTTCGCATTATGCCGGCTTGTGCAAGCACATTCCGTCGCAATGCTCATTTTATCACGTTTTTATAGTATACTCTACCTTTAAAATGTAGTAGAATAATATGGATAATAATTTTTTGTCTATTCATGCAAATTGATAAAATAAAGATTGCCTAAAACAGAAACGGAGATTATGAATATGTCTGCTAAAGATAATAATACAAATACAAATATATACAGAAGCTATATCGATGCACTTCTATATCCGGAACAGAATCCTTTTATAGAAGACATGAAACGATTTGAGGAGCTTATGATGATGTACTCCTGTGCGATCAAGGAAGTTCAGACCAAGCTGGATGTATTAAATACAGATTTTAGCGTCCGCTATAACCGAAATCCGATTGAATTTATCCAATCACGCATCAAGAAACCGGTCAGCATCGCAACAAAGCTGTCGTCAAGAGGATGTCAGGTATCCGTGGAAAATATCGTATATAATTTGAATGATGTTGCCGGGCTCCGTGTGATCTGTTCCTTTATCGATGATATCTACGCCGTTGCAGAGAAGCTCATCAGTCAAAATGATATCACTCTGATCGAAGCAAAAGACTACATCAGCCATCCAAAACCAAACGGTTACCGCAGTCTTCACCTGATCATAGAAGTTCCTGTCTTCTTTGCCGACCATACGAGAAATATGCGGGTAGAAGTTCAGATCCGTACCATCGCGATGGACTTCTGGGCAAGTCTTGACCACCAGCTCCGTTATAAAAAGGATGTCGCCGATCCCGAACTTATCTCCGGTCGCTTAAAACATTGCGCTGATGTTATCTCTCAGACAGACCTCGAAATGCAGGAGATTAAAAATATGATCTATGGAGATGGCGTTCAGCCACAGATCAAATTGTGTCTTGAAAAAAATACAGAAATTTTTTAAGAAAATCTTAGATTTTGTTTGACAAATCCATAGAACTGGTATAGAATACTATCTGTTGTTGAACAACGTGTGTATGTAGCTCAGCTGGATAGAGCACTTGGCTACGGACCAAGGTGTCGGGGGTTCGAATCCTCTCATGCACGTAGAAAAAGACAAAACCATTTCGGTTTTGTCTTTTTTTATTTACTACATATGCTCATCGGGTAGAAACGGAATGTGTCATTGTTTATTATATGCACAATCAATCTGTAGGGGTGTATTTTTTACAGCCCTCGCTTTTTGGCTGTGTATATCCTCTTATAACCTTGCTGCGAGAATCTGACGTTTGACCTCCTGTCCATTCAGGATAAACTCTGCACGACCGTTCTCCAGTTGTATATTCTTTTCAAGTGCTCCGATATCTGAATTGAACTCTGTAACGGCATTCGTTCCAATATCAGCATTGGAACAGTACAGCTTGGCAGACATGATCGAATTACCAAAGGCAACCGCCGCCTTGCCCTGTACCACGCTTTTAACTGCCGCATATCCGATATAGATATTCGTTCTTCCTGCACGGCATCCGATGCCATAACATTCCTTTGCACGGATATTCGACGAGATATTTACATTTTCCAGACGAACCATACAGCTGTTACCGGCAATCGTTCCGATACCGGTTATGATATTACCTGCTCCCTGAAGCTTTGCCGATATATTCTCAAGCTTAATATCTGCATCACCATTTACAGATCCAATGATCGTACCGTTTGATATACCGGAATAAATATCCATGTCGCAGTATTCTATAAACAATTCGGAATCACCATTTACAGATCCGATACAGGCTCCTTCCTGACCTTTCATATCAAACTCATAATGCCCGCGTTTGATATTGATAACACCGCCAAGTCCGGAACCAATACCAATGCCCTTCATACCATTTGCATTAATGATGATTCCACCATCCTGATAGAAGTTGAGTTCGCCATGATACTCATCCAATGAATTACCAATGCCAAAGTATTTTCCCGAATTCAGATTGATCGTCAGATTACCGTCTCCTACAACCGTAAGCACTGAACTATCCGGAACTCTGATACCTCCTGTACGTAGTTCGTTTTCTCCGGCAATCTGAAGATTTACATTACATTTCTTACCGATATCAATACACGGAATTCCGCGTTCTCCCGCAAGACTGACATTCTCAAGTATGATGGTACCACGGAATCCATCTTCTACAGACATCAGTATATTCGGCTGGAAGCCGACAGAACCTTTGATTATGATCTTTTTATTGATTCCCCGTGCTTTCTTAACCTTAATGCTTGTATATTTATTAGCGGCAAGCTGAACCATGGAAACCGTATCATTATAATCCGTCTCATATTCTTTCTTATACATTCTGGCATTCAGGCTCTGATTATATTGAACAATTTCATTCATCACACGCTCATCGATTGAACGCACAACATACGGCTGCGGCCTTGATGTATAATAGCCCTGAATCAAATCAACGCCCAGCTTAATAACCTCCCGCAGCTCCTGCGTCAATTCAATTCCCTCTGCCAGCGTCAGAATATCATTATCATGCGCAAATTCTATAATATCCTTTACAAAATGCTGTTTCTGGATATCTTTGTGTATATCTGTCATGAGCATACGATCGATTTTTACAAACCGAGGCATATACCGAAGCAGATTATTTACATTGGAATAACCGGAACCGTAATCATCAATAGCAGTTTCAATATTCATCTTTGCAAAGGAGTTCTTCAGCTCCTTTAACTGATCATCCCCCATCTCTGTTTCTTCTGTAAATTCAACAACAAGCTCTCCTGCATGCTGTTCCATAATCTCTGTTAATTTCTTCTTATCCTTACCTGTCAGCTGATACCCCGGAATACTGTTAATAAATACTTTCTTACCCTCAAAATCCTGAGAGTGTTCCTCTATGTAATCAACCACATTAAAAAATGTCGCTTTTTCTATATCATATAAACGATTCAGACGATCTGCACTTTCCAACATATCAAGCGGCGAAATCCTACGCTCTGTGTCCGCACGCATCAGGGCCTCATATGCATAAACATCTCCTGTTCTGGCATTGATAATTGGTTGGAAATGATAAACAAACCGGTTATTATCCAGAATAAATTCCATCAGATGGTCATCCGCTTTCTGTTTATCCGTCAGAACACCTGCCCTTTCCTCTTTTCCCTGCTCTATGGCTTTCTTATTATTCTTCACATTGATAGTTTCATTGATCAGATGATCCAGGGCTTCCGAACCGGAGATCATATCGCAGCGGATACCCGTGCAGATTTCAAGCTCATATGCCTCTTTACGCAATTCATTATACTGTTTTATCTTATCCGACAGACGTTTGATAAACGCCTCTCCACATGTTTCATCGGATGCTTCAACCGGGAACGCAACAACGAATTCATCATTACTGATACGGGCACATATAGCATCATCATCCTGACTTTCCGATATCAGCTGTGCCAATTTCAAAATAGCAGCATCCCCTGCTTTTCTTCCATAGCCTGCATTGATATCCTTTAATTTATTAATATCAATCGCGATCACTGCTATTGATTTACCATCAAATGTCGCATTCTCGCAAAGTTCATTTCCCTTCTGTAAGAAGCCCTTATAATTATACAAACCGGTCATTGCATCACGAATCTGTGTTGCTTCCATCTGGCGCAGCAACTCCCGCAGACCATTCTGACGATAAAATGCTTCCATACTCTGCATAATACTCTTTAACCAGTTTCTGTAAACCTCTGTAAACTGTGCTTCTATATCTGTAAAACCAATAACTGCATAACCAAAGCTTCGGTTATCAAAATACAATGGTGTAAAGAAAAATGTCTCCGGATATTCTCTTTGCTCAGATAGTTCCGGTATCATCTCTTTCATTTCAAATATATCATCAAAGCTGATACGATTGTCTGTGTGTTCACTCGGTCCACATTTAATGATACGATATATCTTATCCGTATATCCATTAGAGCGCAACGCATCCTCACTGGTCATAACCTCCGATGAATTCCAGTAATCATTCATGCATATACTAAGCGAATGGAATGGCCGCACCTGATATACATGCTGAAATATCGTATTGAAAAAACCTCTGTGATCCCGTTCAGATAACAAATCCTCCATAAACTTGTTATAATAAGAAGAGTATCCCGTCTTCGCATGATCCGTATTCCAGAAATTCTCTTTTTCATCAAAATATTTTTCCGGCTGCATTTTCCCTTCGCATCCGCAGCTTGTCCCCTGAAAGATCACGGATTCTGATTCAAATTCCGGTATCGGTTCTTTCTCAAAGGATGCATGGATATATTTCGCACAATATCTGCCGCATTCTCTGGCCGGAATATCAGCGGATGTTAACTTGCATTTCAGGTTTTTCCCTTCTTCGGTAGAATCGTAACCGATCACTGCTACCTGCTCCGGTACATGAATATGATTACTGAATAATTCCGCCGCTACCCCGATCGCCATACAGTCATTTGCACATGCGATCGCCTCCGGAAGTTTCTCTCTGGAATCCAATATCAGCTTCACAACCTCTTTGCCGGAATCATACCAGTAATTGCCATAATAAATATTATTCGGATCAACCGGAATTCCATGCTCCGTCAGACTGTCTCTATATGCCTGCTCTCTCTGTATAGAATGAACATGATTCTTCCACCCGTCTAAAAACATAATATCGGAATAATGATGAACCTCGATCAAATGATCGATCAATTTCTTATATGGTTTATAATGATTTATCTTTACAGTCGGGAAATAACGACTGTCCTTATCTACGAAAAGAACAACCCCTGAGAATACCTCGTGAATTTTGTCTTCTAACCGGGTTGCTATATCAGTTGCCTGAATGGTATCCGGAAGAACAATGATCGCATCAAATGCATCCCATTGAATCAGATTATAAATATTCGAATCCCCAATCTGTCTATACAGCGTATCCTGAAATCTTAAGTACATGGAAAATACACATATATCATATCCATAGACATATGCCTCCTCCATTAATCCTTTCATAAACAGACTCTGTGAATTCTCTTCTGCCTGTGCGATAATAACTCCAATTTTTCTGCGCTCCATATATGCTCCCCTCTAAAATACAAAATCCTTTTTCAGTTTAGCATAATTAAGCAGAAAAGTATATAAAAATGACTAAAAAAAGTTTACACCGCGTTATTTTCTGTGCATTTTATACAATTTCGACATAGTATCACATAAAAAAATATTATTTGTCATATTATAAATAACAGTCCTGTAAAGAAAAACAGGACTGTTCTGTACTTGTTCATATTCTGTTTTTATATCTTATATACTGCACTAAGATACCTGTTCAAACTGTGAATTATATAGCTCTGCATAAAATCCGTTCTGTGCCATCAGTTCCTCATGGTTACCCTGTTCAATGATATCGCCATCCTTCATGACCAGGATGATATCTGCATTTTTGATCGTTGATAATCGGTGCGCAATAACAAAGCTTGTTCTGCCCTTCATCAGATTATCCATTGCACGCTGAATGCTGTGTTCTGTTCTGGTATCAACGGAAGAGGTCGCTTCATCCAGGATCAGAACCGGATTATTTGCAAGGATTGCTCTTGCAATCGTAAGAAGCTGTTTCTGTCCCTGTGAAATATTCGTCACTTCTTCATTTAACTCCATCTGATAACCACCCGGAAGTGCCGAGATAAATCGATGTGCATGAGCTGCCTTTGCTGCCGCAATTACTTCCTCATCCGTCGCATCCAGTCTTCCATAACGGATATTCTCCATGATCGTCCCCTTAAACAGCCATGTTTCCTGAAGAACCATACCGAGAGCATCACGAAGCTCTCTTCGATTATATTCTTTAACATTGTGACCATCTAACAGGATGGCTCCTTCATTTACATCATAGAACCGCATCAGCAGCTTAACCATAGTGGTCTTACCTGCTCCGGTCGGACCAACGATCGCTACCTGTTTGCCCGGGTCAACATGAACACTGAAATCATGAATAATGATCTTCTCAGGATCGTATCCGAACTTTACATGACGGAAATCTACTTCACCCTTTATATCCTCGACAGAAGCAGGATGCTCAACAACCTGAACCTCCTCTTCTTCCTCTAACAGTTCAAATACACGTTCCGCCGCTGCTGCCATCTGCTGCATCATATTTGTAACCTGTGCTACCTGCTGGATCGGCTGTGTAAAATTCTTTACATACTGGATAAATGCCTGAATATCACCGATCGTGATCGTGCCACGAATGGCAAGCGCCGCACCCGAAATAGCTACGCCTACATATCCGAGGTTGCCGACAAACATCATAACCGGCTGCATCAGACCGGAAAAGAACTGGGCTTTCCATGCGGATTTGTATAAGACTTCATTTGTCTCATGGAATTCCTTTAAGGTTGTTTCCTCTTTGTTAAATGCTTTGATTACCGTATGCCCGCCATAAACTTCTTCAACCTGTCCATTGATATGTCCGACATACTCCTGCTGCTGTTTGAAAAAGCGCTGTGACTTCTTAATGATAATACCCATTAATGCCACACTGATCGGCAGGATAATAATTGCGATCATCGTCATAAGCGGGCTGATCGTAAGCATCATGATAAATACACCGATAACAGTCGATACCGAAGTAATAAGCTGTGTGATACTCTGATTTAATCCGTTTCCCATCGTATCAATATCATTTGTAATACGGGATAATACCTCACCATAGGTTCTGGATTCAAAATACTTAAGTGGCATACGGTTGATCTTCTCAGATACATCCTTACGCATCTTGTAACATAGCTTCTGGGTTACACCTGTCATGATGATACCCTGTGTAAAGTTAAATAATACACTTAACAGATACAATCCCAGACAGAACAGGAGAATCTTACCGATATAGGTGAAATCGATTCCGCCGATTCCATTTATCTTCCGCATAATGCCTTCTGATAACGCTGTCGTTGCCTTACCAAGTACCTTCGGGCAGACAACATTGAATACTGTACTGAACACCGCAATGACCATGACCACGATCACTGCCGGCAGATATTTTCTTGAATAACGAACCAGCTTCGATATGGTTCCTTTAAAATCCTTTGCTTTCTCGCCGCCTCCCATTCCAGGAGGTCCCATATGTCGTCCACCACGTCTTGGTCTGTTTTCTTCCATGTCTGTTGCCTTCCTTTCCTGAGTTCTTACGCTATGCTCGCCGCAATCTCTTTTTCAGATAACTGCGAACGGGCGATCTGTTCATATACCGGACAATTCTCCATCAGTTCTTTGTGTGTACCCTTGCCTACGATCTTTCCCTCATCCAGTACCAGTATCTGGTCTGCATGCAAGATCGTGCTGACACGCTGGGCAACGATAAATACCGTACTGTCTGTCATGTCTTCACGAAGTGCTTTTCTGACTGCTACATCCGTCTTGAAATCAAGAGCGGAGAAGCTGTCATCAAATATATAGATCTTTGCATTCCGGGCTACTGCTCTGGCAATCGCCAGTCTCTGCTTCTGACCGCCGGAAACATTTGTACCACCCTGCGAAATGCTGCTGTCATACTGTTTATCCTTTTCCTCGATGAAATCTGTTGCCTGTGCGATCGCTGCCGCTTTCTTCATCTGTTCATCGCTTGCATCCTCTGCACCAAACCGGATATTGGATGCGATCGTGCCGGAGAACAGCACACCCTTCTGCGGCACATAACCGATATTCTCCCGAAGACTCTCAATTGATACATCCCGGATATCCGTTCCGTCGATCGTGATCTTACCACCTGTGACATCATAGAATCTTGGCATAAGCTGCACCAGAGAAGATTTACCGCAGCCGGTACTTCCTATGATCGCTGTCGTCTCGCCCGGTCTTGCTTCAAAATCAAGATCTGTCAGAACATCTTCATCCGCTCCCGGATATGCGAAGCTTACATGTTCGTAACGGACAACACCCTTTACAGCTTCTAACTTCTTACAATCCGGCTTATCGCATATCGTACTCTCTGTATCAATCACTTCCTTGATTCGGTCTGCTGCCACGCCTGCCCTTGGAAGCATAACGGATAACATACCGATCATTAAGAAGGACATAATGATCATCATCGTATAAGTAATAAACGCTGTCATGGATCCAACCTGAAGCTCACCCGAATCGATTCTGTGAGCCGCAACCCACTCGATCAGGATCGTAACCGCATACATAATAAACATCAGAACCGGCATCATAAATGTCATTACACGGTTTACAAATAATGATGTCTTTGTCAGATCCTTATTCGCCTTATCAAAACGTTCTTCTTCGAACTTCTCTCTGCCAAATGCCCGGATAACCGGAATACCGGTCAGGATCTCTCTGGACACAAGATTAACACGGTCAACCAGATCCTGCATGATCTTGAACTTTGGAAGTGCAATTGCCATTAACACTCCGAGAACAACCAGGATGCCTGCTACCGCAACTACGATCACCCATCCCATGCTGGCGCCGCTCTCTACAACCTTTATGATACCGCCAACTGCCAGAACCGGTGCATATAAAACCATACGGAGCAGCATAACCGTAACCATCTGGATCTGTTGAACGTCATTTGTCGAACGCGTGATCAGGGATGCAGTCGAGAACCGGTTGATCTCTGCATCCGAGAATGAAATAACCCGTTTGAAAATGCTTTCTCGCAGATCACAGCCCACACCTGCAGCTACTCTTGCGGCTACCAGACCGGTAAGTATCGCCGATGCAACCATTAACAATGTCATAAGAATCATCTCTACACCGACACGTTTCAGATAGGACATCTGGATATCCTTATAATTATAATCCATACTGTCATAACAGGTTCTTGTACAGGTAATGGCAGATGACATCATCATATCATCCCCCATACTGTCACGCATGGAATCGATCATCTGCTTCATCTGCGTTCCCATCTGACTCCACATCTCAGGCGGCAGCTCGTCCAATGTCATACCGCTTGCTGCAAGCATCTGCTTTAACTGATTATCTTCATCCGAATCCACCATCGTATATGGATAATAATACATCATCATCGGCTCCATACACGCCTGATCGATCTCATCTATATGATCCTTGCCGTCATCTGTCATATGGTATATGCCATCATCCGACTGCTCATAATACTTTTCCCACACCGTCACATCATCTTCATCCATAAACCCTTTAATAATGGTATACGCTTTTTCCGGAATCTGCAACGGACTGCAATGATCAATGCCGTAATTCTGGATACCGGTATCGATCAGCTTCGACGTATAATCCGGCAATGCCAGATCACAATATGCCTGAACGATCAATAACAGAACAATGATCAGAACCGATTTCCAATATGGCTTCAAATTCTTAATTATCTGCATACTTTCACCTCTCTATAATTTTCGCATGTAGAGGTATTCTATCACTACATATATAAAAGTCAATTAAATTCCCATAAAAAATGAATGAAAAAAGACCCGTCTGCCAACTTGGACAGACGAGTCTCCTTGTATATTTAATACATAATATATTGGGGCTTTATTTTACTGTAATCTTCAGTTTCTTACGGGCACCATTCTGAGCAAGTGCATATACATAACATGTACCTTTCTTCTTACCCTTGATTCTGCCTCCCTGTGAAACAGTTGCGATCTTGCTATTTGTTGAGATCCAACGAACCTTCTCACAGTGAACTTTCAGTTTCTTATTCTTAGCCATCTTAACTGTTGCATCAAGATAAACGGATTTGCGCTTTTTAACTGTAACCTTTGAAACCGTCTTACCCTTTGTGTTCTTTACAGTAACACCGATCGGGTTGTTGTACTTGTATTTCTTTGTTGCAGTTATTGTATGTAACTGGAAGGACTTGCCGATCATTCTCTTTTCTATCTTTCCAGTCTTGGAATTTCTTACATTCTTATAAGCAATAACCTTAAATTTATAGAATGTATTCTTCTTGAACTTCTTACCGCCTGCAAGCTTTGTAAGTGTATAGCTAATGTTCTTCTTACCCTTTAACTTACTTGCAGAAACAGTCTTGATCTTCTTATATTTGTAAATCTTATTCTTCTTATTGCAATAGTTACCGTAGATGATGTATCCATCAGCCTCTTTCAGACGTTCCCAACGTAAGGTCACCTTGCTTGTTGTAGCAGAAGCTCTGCCTGTAAGCTGTCCCTTGGTATACTTGTCTACCTTGTCGCTTGAAATCCACTTATCGGCTTCTTTTGTACCTGGCTTTGGTCCCGGCTGTGTTACTTCTTCTTTCCTAACGGTTACTTTTCCATCTGAAAGACGGATTACAACAAACTGTACTGCATCACTGTCTTCCATACCATTCTTAACTGCGATCGCTGTGATCGTAGTTGTGGAATTCTTCTTAATTGTAAGTGGCTTTGTATACTTTGTACCATACTTGGTTGTTGGGTAACTTCCATTTGTTGTATAGTAGATTGTTGCACCTGCTGTCTTTGTTGCAAGGGTAAATGTATTGTTATCCTTAGAACGTGTTCCTGTTGGTGCTGCAACCTGTTCCTTAACAGGATTTACAGGTGTAGACGGAATCAGTTTGCTTACTTCTGCTGATACCACATCACTGTTTAACTTACCCGGAAGAGTTGCAATTGCCTTAATTGTCTTACCGGCAACAGAAGCCGCATCAATCGGTCCTGTATACTTCTTGCCATTCTTCTTGGTCGGTGTGCTTCCATCTGTTGTGTAGTAGATCGTTGCACCCTTTACTGCTGAAACAGTAATTGTCTTTTTGTCACTGCTTGCTGCGATCGTTGGCTTCTGGGTCTTCAGATCTGCTACCTTGACAGTTGCAATATCACTGTCCTTCATGTTATCTTTTACACCAATAACCTTAATCGTATCAATCGTCTTTCCATTCTTATCTGTTGCAGGAATTGGTCCTGTATATTTGGTTCCGTTCTTCTTACTTGGTGTTGATCCGTCTGTTGTGTAGTAAATATCTGCATCCTTCGGATCTGCTGTGATGATCAGTGATGTACCATCATCGGAAGCCTTAACGGATGGCTTTCCAACCTGAGCTTTATCACCTTTATCTTCTGTTCCAGGCTTTAATGCACTTACATCAAATTCCATAACGTCACTGTCTTTCATATTTGACTTAACAGCAACCGCCTTGATCGTCTTACCGTCTGTACCGGTGATCTGGATTGGTCCGGTATATTTCTTTCCATTTGTCTTACTTGGCGTAGTTCCATCTGTTGTATAGTAGATATCTGCGCCCTCTGTCTTTGTTGAAAGGAGAACAGACTTTTTATCCTCAGTCAGACTTGCAGTTGGCTTATCAACCTGTGCGATCTTACCCTTGTTATCATCAGAAGTTATATTCTTAACATCAAAGTCGATCACATTACTGTCTTTCATTCCATCTTTCACTGCGATAACTTTGATCTTATCAACAGGCTTACCGTCTTTTGTTGTTGGGATAGGGCCTGTATACTTTGTTCCATTGCTTCTACTTGGTGTTGTTCCATCTGTTGTATAATAAATATCCGCACCCTTGGTCTCTGTAGAAACAATAACCGCATTTCCGTCGCTTGACTTCTTAGCTGTTGGGTCCTTGACACGCTCCAGTTTGGAGTCATCTGTATTAGTAATATCTGATTTCTCAATTTTCACCGGAGCACTTGCATAATCTGTAAACAATGCTTCATTAACATCTACTGTATCCAGATCATCTTTATTCTGAATTTCTGCTACAACATATATGTTGTGTTTTTCTAATATGTTATCTGTTGTAATTCCACTCTTGCCGATCTTGTTAACTACTGCTGCAAGATCCAGATCTGCAGCGCCTGTTAATTTCGTTGAGTCAACAGCATCTAACTTACCATATGCAAGGATTTTTGATCCATTTGCATCGTAAGCCTTATCTGTAACCACATATGTGATCGCATTAACATTATTCTTTTTCTCACCTGTTACACTATAAGGAATTCTTACTACATTTCCCGTCCGTGTCATAGCACCAAGTGTTGTCTTAATGTCTCTGTCTAATAATGTCAGTTTATACTCCGCATTATATCCATCAGCATCAGCCTTCTTTACCTGTGATGTAAAAAGGATTGCAGATTTCTTTACATTAAATGCCGGTGACATGTCATATGGTGAATCATAGGCCGTATTGATCTTTCCTGTTATATCCGAAGCTGCTCCAATTGTTCTTCCCACTTTGTATATATCTCTGAGCATCCATCCTGAACCTTTTTCTCTCTGTCCTGCTGCTTCAACAGAATCCGGATAACCATATGTCGTATTTGTTGCTTCTTCACTGGTTAACACAAATACTTTCTGATTCGTTATCACCTTGCTGTTCTTATAAGCTAATCCTTTTCCATCTTCTTTAGAAGCTGCACTCTTTGAACTTTTGGCAATAGAAGCTATCTCGTCTTCTGAAAATTCCTTCAGGAATCCGGTCTGGCCATTTAACCATGTTTCATATTCCGTATAGCTTTCCGGTACATAAAGCTGCTTTAATGTACCATCACAATCTAACAGAATACTTCCATCCGTTCCAAAATCTGCTGCAGAATCATTATCCAGCATACGGAACTTGATCGGCTGTCCGTCATATTTACCATAATATACATAACTTCCTTTCCAATCATCCGCTGTATTTAATGTTTCTCCATCATGTGAACCATATGGATTTTTGATTCCATTCTCTCCGTTACCGGTACCAGTCGGCTTCTTGCCATTGTTGTTGCCTGAATTACTGCTGTCATTATCAAATTTATATTTTGTAACATCGACCGGTGTACTTGCATAGTCGGAAAACAGTCCTTCGTTTACATTTGCAGTCTTTGCGTTATCTGTCTGAATATCTTCTGCAAATACATACACCTGATAATCCTTTAAGATATTATCAACGGTACATCTGCCTCCTACTTTTCTTGCCAAAGATGCAAGATTAATCGTTACACTGCCTTTTCCCTTTGCATTGGCAAGTTTTCCATATGCAAGGACTTTTGCATCATCAGCCGTATAACCTTTATTGGTAACCATATAAGAAACCTGAGTTGCATTGGCTCTGTCAGTTCCGCTCAATACATATGGTACAACAATCGAATCTCCACTCTTCGTTAATTCATTGGTTGTAATATCCAATCTCATGTTCTTGTCTAGCAGAGTCAGTTTATATTCCGCATTATTCTTTCCCTGTGTACCGGATACCAGTGAAGTAAACAGTATTTTGGAGACATCCACGTTAAATGCCGGTGAGATTTCTCCACCATACTGCATGGTCTCAACAGCTCCTTCGCTGTTGATCATTGCCTCACCCCATCCATCATGGCTGGTTGAATAATGTCCGGATCTTGTCCAATAGTAATGACTGGCAACTGTTTTTCCGATTTTTAATCTCTGAGTTACTGCCGTTGCTTTATCCGGATATCCATATGATTTATTTCTCAGCTCACAAGAATCCAGAACAAATACCTTAGTATCTGTAAGAGGTGTAAATTTCAGACTAAAACCTGTCGCCGTCTTTAAACCACCATCTCTGACAATTTTTGACTTTTTTGTACTGGAAGCAATTGCTTCCCTGTCTGCATTCGTAAACTGGGTCAGAAAACCGGTCGTTGTTCTTCCCGTACCATTAGTAATCTTTCCGCCTTCTGCTCCACTGTTCAGCCATTGATAAATATTAGATTGATTCCAGTCACTGTTGGTTGTATGAAAATATATACTTTTTGATGGATCTGATTCATCTGCTGTTAAAATAGTCGCACAGTCTAACAACATACTGCCATTGTCAATACCAAATGTCTTACCGGAATTGTTGTCCAATACCCGGAATCTAATTGGTTTATCGTTATATTCACCGTAGTAAACATAGCTTCCTGTCCATTTTTCCGTGTCACTTAATATTTCGCCATTGGAACCTCTTGGATTCGTGATCCCTGTTATTCTGAGACCGGTGATCGTCTTTGTACTTTCTGAGGTAGTCGCTGCATCAACCTTTTCAATTGGGTTGAGTGTTGGCAACATACTGACAGCCATCGCTGCACTTATCGCAAGTGCTGTTCCCTTCTTGAAAAATCCCTTTTTCATCGTTTTCCTCCATTTCTTTCTTTGCAGATTACCCATTCTCTGACGGCAATCTCATGTTGGTTCCCGGTTTTATCGGCCGGTTTTTGTTATGTACAATATTACTTTTAGCAATTTTCAAG
>ERZ1034901.1162-NODE-1162-length-18679-cov-14.573293_pt1 | contig 18679 bp, 19 predicted proteins | sample MGYA00520628_ERZ1034901 | MGnify/ENA primary metagenome ERZ1034901 (study PRJEB33766, sample SAMN09781783) | gut metagenome | biome: gut microbiome | host: Homo sapiens | place: Madagascar | study: EMG produced TPA metagenomics assembly of the PRJNA485056 data... | reverse complement strand
ATGCCCAAGGAATATGTACAATAAAAGAATTTTTGTCGTTTTACAAGCAAAATCCCACGAAACCCTATAGGTTGCAGATTTGAGGTTATATAAATAAGGTGTAGCTTCTCATATCATAAAGGTAAATAAAAAAAATAACATCTTTGCAAGTTTTTCCTCAAAAAGTTTATCTATGACTTTAATACCCGATGAGAATATTAACAGATGACGTGGACTGAGCATAAAAAGAAGATATAGTATAAAAAAACAGAACCCAATCATCTCGATTGAGTTCTGCATACCTTGAAAACATACTTATACTATTATCTGTCACCTAAAGAATCACATAATACTTACTTAACTAAAAAACCTTGTAAACTTTATGACATCCATCGTATGAGTCAAGTCCTTATTAGAGCACTTTTAATGTAATGCAAAGATAATCAACATTAACAAAAAAGGCTTGTAATATGAAAGAAACAATTCTTTGTGATTTGTAAAATCTTAAAAAAATACCTTTTTATCCATGCCATCACATTAAAAAATGATAGTCAAAAGCCCAAAATAACGGTTTGTTATAACTGATAATCAGAATTTTGCATTTTTGAAACATCTTTTTTGAATTATGACAAAGCTTTTCGGATAATTTGTGTAACTTTGCAAAAGATTAGCAAAAGATTATCAAATAATCTCTGCAAGATAAGTTATAAACCAAACCTACCAATATGATGTCACCCAACTTGTTTTACCAAGATTTTTTGCTGTGCATAGGAGTGGCAAGTCTGATTTTCGGACTGTTTCTTCTCTTCTTTAAGGCACCAGCCAACAATATTTACCAACCTTACCGACGTTCAAAGAGTCTTTTGGCGGCAGGCTATCTTGTCATGAGCCTCAACATTATGTTTTGGGGCATCACTTTCGATGATAGGTTTACCAAGCCCGATGTGTTGGATATTTACAACGAAATCATCGCCATTTATCTGCTCTACATTATATTCAACTATGCGCTCTGCAATCTTCTGGACCATCACTATCTTACCCGTCGCCGGCTGTTGACGGATGCCTTCAGATGGGTGGGAGTCATAGCGATAAGCGCCTTGTCAATGTTGCCACTGTTCGAGAAGATAAGATGGGGAATTGCAGCACTCATCTCGTTCCTGCTTATCGAATACATCGTAAGTTTCCTTTATAAGTTCCGCAAACTTTACCTGCACAACGACAAGGTGATGGCCAACTATTTCGCTGACGATAAACGCAGATTTGTGGCATGGACCAACCGACTCATCTTACTCATGGTGGTATATGGCCTGCTGGCATTTATTTCTATTTTCCAGGGAATATGGTTCAACTTCTTTTTCCAATGCTATGCTTTGGTCTTCAATTTCTTCGTTGTCATCAGTTTCCTGAATCACTGTCAGCCCTATGGCGACATAGAAAAAGCCTATATAGAATGGGAAGAACAGGAGAAGTCCGTCTGTCAGCCGGAAATAACCCACAGCAAAGTGGTGTATCACCTGTTGGAGAGCAAACTGAAAGTCTGGGTTGCGCGGGAGAAATATACCGAGCCCAACCTTACCCTCGATTCTCTTTCTACCTATGTGGGAACCAACCACACCTATCTCTCACGCTTTCTCAAGGAGACTCATGGCGTGAACTTCAGCGAGTGGGTTTCGGTCTTGCGTGTGTCGAAGGCCAAGGAGCTGATGCGGAAGAATCCCAAGGACAAACTCGAAAACGTGGCTTATCTCTCGGGATTCTCTTCTCTCTCTTATTTTTCTAAAGTTTTCTCTCATTTGGAGGGTGTCTCGCCTGCCCGTTGGCGCGACAGCATGTCCTTATAGTCTGACGGTGTGTCATTGAAGAACAGGGCAAACTGTCTGTTGAAAGTAGAGCGCGACGAGAAGCCCGCCATCTGTGATACGTCATTGACACTCAGGTCGAGGTCGGTTCTTTCGAGCAGTTGTGAGGCATAGCGCAGTCGATAACGCGTGATAAACTGGCTAATGGTGAGTCCGCCTCCATAACGTTTGATGGCATTGGCCAGATAAGTGCGGTTGGTACCTAAGCTCGCAGCAAGGTCTTCGGGCTTAAAGTCGGGACTGACATAAGGCTTATCTTCATCCATCAACTGACAGATACGTACAAAGAGACTTTCCTCCTTGCTGAGTTTGGCCTGCGGTTTGTTTTCCAGTTCCGACAGGAGCGTACGTTCCTGTAGGTGGAGTCGCCTCACAATCGCAGACAAACGTCTGAGCTTATGGCGAAGATCACGTATGTGAAACAAGAGCACCACAATGCACAGCAAAAGGCTAATGCTGACGAAGTGATTACTGATGAAATTCATGTTGATATATATTCTATTTGTAGTATCTGGTTTGTGGAGTCATCAATGCGGAAGTCATCAGCGGTTCTTCTGCCTATCAACCATACGATGCGCTGACTGGCATCCTCTACCACCAACTGTTCTTCCTTCTCGAAGGCATTGCACTTGATGTCTGTTAAGAAGTCGCTTACCAGTTTGCTTCCTTTCATACCGAAAGGGCGGAAACGGTCGCCAGGGATGGTCCTTCTTAAGGTGAGAGGAAACTCTACTTTGTCGGCATCAAGGGTTGCCACCATCGGTTTCCTGCTTGGACGGAAGTCTGGAGTTCTGGCATGGCTTTCCACCTTGATATATTGTCCTTCTGCACAACTGTATTTACCCGTTTCCGGTATCTTGAGAGCACAAGATTGCTTGCCCTTCCCCAAGACTTTGATGAGAATAGCATTACGATCGATAACCACCTGATGTGTAGACGATTGCCATCTTTTGCCTACAGCATCTATACTGTTAAGGATTTCCAGGATAGAGTTCCCCTGGAAGTGATAGGGAGAGAGCAGGGCGTGGAGCACAAACTCAGGACTTGCCTTCGACAGCAATTCCTCCTTGCTAATGGTTGTGATACCCTTGCTGTCGGTCTGGGTAAGACGGCTGTCCGACAAGGCTGCAATGAGCATCTTGTTGGCTTCAGCCAGATGGGTTGCCGTAGTGGCAATGCTGTCGGAAACCGAAGGATTGATGGTGCGAAGCAGGGGCAGAAACTGCAGTCTGATCTTGTTGCGCACCACATCGGGGACCAGGTTGGTACTGTCTGTCACATAGTCCTGTTGCTGCAGAGACAGATACTCCAGAATATCCTCACGGCTCACATCGAGCAGCGGACGCAGTACGTGTCCGTTTCGAGGAGCGATGCCTGTCAGTCCGTTGATGCCCGTGCCCCTTATCAGGTTGATGAGGAGCGTCTCCACGCTGTCGTCGCGATGATGAGCCACACAGACACCCTGCGCCTCCAAGTCCTGGATGAGCTGCTCGAAATAGCGATAACGCAGTTCGCGAGCCGCCATCTCGATGCTTACCTTATGGAGCGAGGCATACTGTTCTGTATCGAAGTGTATGCGATGAAGGGGCACGCCAAGACGTTCGCAGAGTGAGACGCAGAACTGCTCATCGCGTACCGACTCGCTGCCACGAAGGTGGAAGTTGCAATGACAGGCCTCTGTCTTATAGCCCAGATGGAGAAGCGCCAACAACAGCGATACGCTGTCGGCACCTCCCGACAAGGCTATAAGGCATGGTTTGTCCTTGTCCAGCAACTGATGCCGTGCAATAAACTGCTCTACATTCTGTTCGAAACGAGATATATTCATTTACTAATAACTTTCGCTGGGTTCAGACGTTAGAGAAGCTGTGTTTTCAAGAATTCCTCAGCACGCTCAAGGTCCTGTGGTGTGTCAATGCCAACGGTCTCAACATCAGTGGTTCCCACCTTTATCTTGAAGCCATTCTGCAACCACCGCAACTGTTCCAGACTTTCGGCTATCTCAAGCGAGCTTTGTGGCAGTTGGGTAATCTGACGCAGTACGTCCTTGCGATAGGCATAAATGCCAAGATGCTTCAGGAAAGGGTAGTGAGTGAGCCAGGAAGACTTTTCTTTTCCTCGTACATAAGGGATGACACTGCGCGAGAAATACATGGCGAAGCCCATATTGTCGACTACGATTTTCGGACTGTTGGGATTCTGTACAGCCTCCATACTCTCGAAAGGTTTTCCGAGTGTGGCTATCTGTGTGGTAGGATCGTCAAAACAATGGCAGATGGTGTCGAGCTGGCTCTTTGCCACAAAGGGCTCATCGCCCTGAACGTTTACCACCACGTCCCATTCGCCTCCTATCTTTTCGATAGCTTCCTCTATACGGTCGGTACCGCTCTTGTGGTCGGTGCGTGTCATCACCACCTGACCGCCAAACGATTTCACAACATCATAGATGCGCTCGTCGTCAGTGGCGACATAAGCAGCCTCGAGCACGGCAGCCACCTTCTCGTAAACATGCTGAATGACAGGTTTGCCACCCAGCAGGGCCAATGGTTTGCCCGGGAAACGCGTAGAAGCGTAGCGGGCTGGAATGATTCCTATAAACTTCATAATCGTATATCTTTATGTTTTAAAATTCTTCAACAGTCTTTGGGTTCAGAACATTTCTCCTTCCTGTCTGTCTACCTTTCTGATTTCCTTCAGGAAGATCTCGCCATATTTCTTACGTTTGTACTCGCCGATACCATGGATCATTCCAAATTGCTCCATGGTGCGCGGCTTGACGGAAGCAAGTTCGTGCAGCGACTGGTCGGAGAGCACGATGTAAGGAGGATAGCCCTGTTCGTCGGCAAGCCGTTTGCGAAGTTGCCGCAATCTTTCAAAGAGCGACCCTTCTGCAGCCTTCGGCTTCTTCGACGACACCTTTCGTGCATGGACCACGGGTATCTCGTCAGTCTTTTTCTGCAGTAGTACCAACTGCACGGGCATCTCACCCTTCAGCACACGCCATCCCTGAGGAGTAACCTTCATCGCTCCATGCTCGTTGTAAGCCACCTCGAAGAATCCCATCTGCAACATTTGCAACAGATAGTCCTGCCAGTCGCGTGCGAGATGGTCTCTTCCTGCACCGAAGGTCTTCAGGGCATCATAGTGGTTCTTCACGACAGCAGGAGAGTGTGTTCCACGCAAGATATCTATGCAGGTACCGATATGTATCTTCTCGCCGGCACGCACCACAGCACTGAGGGCTTTCTGCACCAGCACTGTTCCGTCGAAGGTCTGTGGCGGATGGGCACACACATCGCAATGTCCGCAGTCGTGGGTGGCTTCCTCGCCGAAGTAGTTGAGCAGGATTCTTCGTCTGCATACCCTCGACTCGGCATATTCCTGCATACGCTTCAGTTTCTCCATGTTCACCTCTTTCTGTCCGCTTTCCTCCGCAAAGGAACGCAGTTGGATGACGTCTGCCATCGAGTAGAACAATACCGTGTCGGCTGGAGCCCCATCCCGTCCGGCTCGGCCTATCTCCTGATAGAAACTCTCAATGCTCTTGGGGAGGTTGTAGTGGATGACCCATCTCACATTTCCCTTGTCTATACCCATGCCGAAGGCTATGGTGGCGCATACCACCTGCACCTGGTCCATCTTGAATCGTTCCTGCACCGAAGCCCTTTCCTCAGTGCTCAGACCTGCATGATAAGCCGCGGCATTGATACCTTTCTTCTTTAGCTCCATCGCCACCATCTCAGTATTCTTGCGCGAAAGACAATAGATGATGCCTGCATCGCCAGGATGGCCGTTGATAAATCTATAGATATAATGCAGTTTCTCCTGTTTGGTTCCGCCGCGTCTCACCGAAAGACTCAGGTTGGGACGGTCGAAACTGCTGACGAATGTCTTGCCATTCAGGTGCAGCTGCTTCACGATGTCCTGTCGTGTTATCTTGTCGGCAGTGGCTGTAAGGGCAATGATGGGCACATGGGCGAAATGCTCTCTGATGGTTCCCAACTGCGAGTACTCGGGTCTGAAATCGTGTCCCCACTGGCTGATGCAGTGGGCCTCATCGATGGCAAATAGCGAGATCTTGATGTTGCTGAACAGGAAAGGTATCTCGCTGATCAGTTTTTCTGGCGAGACATAAATCAGTTTCAGGTCACCCGACATACATCTGCGGCGTATGATCATCTCGTCGGTGGAGTCGTTGTTGCTGTTCAGCTCGGCGGCAGCGATACCGTTGGCCTTGAGCGTTTCCACCTGGTCGTGCATCAAACTGATAAGCGGCGAGACAACGACAGCCGTTCCTGGCAAGGCAAGGGCAGGAATCTGATAGCAGATACTCTTGCCTCCACCTGTCGGCATCAGCACAAGACAGTCGTTGCCCTGCATCACCTCACGGATGATTGCTTCCTGGTTGGGTCGGAAGAAATCATATCCGTAGTAGTTTCTCAATAGGTCGCTTATTTGCATTTTTATGATAATTTCTGGCAAAGGTAATGATTTTTTTATAAAAAATAAGCAAGATATTTGATAAAATGGGATAAATTCATTATTTTTGCAAGCCTAAATGTACAACTTTCGTACGTACGTTACAAAACAACGGGTCACTAAGGGTGAAATCCATGGTTTTTATCGTACAGACTAATGATGAATAAACATACAAAACAAATATGGCAAAATATAATATCAGAGAATACAAAGAGTCGGGAGCAAGCTATCAGGAAAGCATCAATCCCGATATACTGGATGAATTGCACACCAAGATACTGAACATTCTGCTCATCCAGAGGAAGTTTATGGACAAGGACTATTCGGCCAAGAAACTGGCACAGGACCTGAACACCAACAGCCGATATGTGTCGGCTGTATGCAATGTGAAGTTCCACATGAACTATGCCACACTCATCAACAAGTACCGAATCGACGAGGCCATGTCGATACTCATCGACCGCCGCTACCTGAAACTCAACATGGAGGATGTTGCTTCCATGGTGGGCTTTGCCAACCGTCAGAGTTTCTATTCAGCTTTCTATAAACAGAATGGCACCACTCCACGCGACTTCCGCATGGAATACCTTCATCTACACCCAGAACTGAAGAAAGAGAAGAAGAAAAAATAAGAACATCAACATCACATCATGCACGACAATCAGTTTAAGTATAGTGACGAGCGCTTTGCCGACCTGCAAATGCTGCGCTATCGCCTGAATGGTTTCGAGAGCCTTTCGCTCTCTCAGAAACTGTACATCTTCTGTCTGGCCAAAGCCACTCTGATGGGACGCGACATCACCTTCGACCAGCAGGGTAAGTACAACCTGCGCATACGCAAAACCCTCGAGGCCTTATACCTATATTATAAGGTTCGCGAGGAGGCTGAGAGTGACGAGTTTCAGAAAATCGTTGTCTATCTCAAGAGAGTATGGTTCTCAAGCGGCATCTATCACCACTATGGTTGCGAGAAGATGAAGCCCGACTTCAGCGAGGAGTACTTCTATCAACTCATCGACGGCATGGATGAAAAACTGCTGCCAGTGAAGAGAGGAGAGACTAAGGAAGACCTGCTCGACGAGCTCGTACCGGTGATCTTTGACGACTCGGTATTGCCCAAACGTGTCAACCAGACTGACGGCGAAGACTTGGTGAAGACATCGGCTTGCAACTTCTATGAGAATGTGACGCAGGCTGAGGTGGAGCGATTCTATGCCAAAATGAAGGAAAAGGGCAACGAAGAGGCTCCCTCGTACGGACTGAACTCCAAGCTCACCAAGCGCAATGGAGAGATGATAGAGCTGGTGTGGGCTGAGAACGGCATGTATGGTGAGGCCATCCGCGAAATATCTTCATGGCTCCGCAAGGCTCAGAAGTATGCCGAGAACGAACAGCAACGTCTTGTCATCGACTTGCTGCTGAAATACTACCATACGGGCGACTTGGCTGTTTTCGATCGCTACAGCATAGCCTGGGTAGAACAGCAGGAGGGTATGGTCGACTTCGTCAACGGCTTCATTGAGGTGTATGGCGACCCACTGGCACTGAAGGGTACCTGGGAGGGAATAGTTGAATACAAAGACCTCGAGGCCACAAAGCGAACCCAGACCATCAGCAGCTATGCCCAGTGGTTTGAAGACCATTCGCCTGTTGACCCACGCTTCCGCAAGCCTGTGGTAAAGGGCGTCACTGCCAACGTCATCTGTGCAGCCATGCTCGGAGGTGATGAATATCCCGCCTCGGCAATAGGCATCAACCTGCCCAATGCCAACTGGATAAGACAGACCTATGGATCAAAGAGTGTCACGATAGGAAATCTGACTGAGGCATACAATAAGGCTGCTCATGGCAACGGATTCGACGAGGAGTTTGTCATTGACAAGGATACTCTCGCCATGATAGAGAAGTATTCCGACCTGACGGACGACTTGCATACCGACCTGCATGAATGCTTGGGACACGGCAGTGGTCAACTGCTGCCAGGAACCGACCCTGATGCCCTCAAGGCTTACGGCAATACCATCGAGGAAGCACGTGCCGACCTTTTCGGCTTGTATTATATGGCCGATGAGAAGCTGGTGGAACTGGGACTTCTTCCCGACGCAGAAGCCTACAAGGCACAGTATTATACATATCTGATGAACGGTCTGCTCACTCAAACCATCCGTATCAAGGAAGGCGACAAGATAGAGGAGGCTCACATGCGCAACCGAGCACTCATCGCCTGGTGGACTCTTCATCATTCACAAGGAGCTGTATCGCTCGTTCAGCGTGAGGGCAAGACCTATGTGCAGATCACTGATTATGCCGCACTGAGGAATGCTTTCGGAACACTGCTTGCCGAAATTCAGCGCATCAAGAGCGAGGGTGACTTCGAGGCTGCTCGCAGTCTCGTGGAAGAGTATGCTGTCAACATCGACCCAGAGTTGCATCACGAAATCAGACAGCGATACGAGTTGCTTAACCTGGTGCCCTATAAGGGATTCATCAATCCGAAGATGACAATCCTTCATGACGACCAAGGCAATCCTGTAGATGTGCTTTTAGACTACACTGAGAGCTACACAGAGCAGATGCTGCGATACTCTGAAGAGTATGGAACATTATAATGAAACAATAACAACATTCATAAACTTTTTAGTTGTGACAGAATCTAAAGTAATCAATCAGCATCACGACAACGAGGAAGAGCAGTTTCCCATCGTCGACGAACAGGGAAACATCCTCGGTGCCATCAGTCGCGGACATGCTCATGATGGATGCAAAATACTGCACCCTGTGGTGCATCTGCATGTATTCAACAGCAGGGGAGAACTCTACCTGCAGCATCGTCCTGCCTGGAAGGACATCCAGCCCGACAAATGGGACACGGCATGTGGAGGACATGTCGACCTGGGCGAGAGCGTAGAAATAGCGCTTCGCAGAGAGGTGAGAGAGGAGTTGGGAATGACCGACTATGAGCCCGTAAGCATGGGACATTATGTATTCGAAAGCCTGAAGGAGAAAGAACTGGTTTACGTTCATCGCTGCGTCTACGACGGACCGGTTTGTCCTGACAAGGATGAGTTGGCAGGCGGACGCTTCTGGAGCAAAGAGGAGATCAGCGAGAATATAGGAAAGAATATCTTTACTCCCAACTTTGAGAATGAATACAAACGCTTCTTCTTGAATCAGAAAGAGCATTAAGACGATGTTGAGTCCATAAGCCTGCCACTTTTTCCATCTAAGTGTGATGTTTCCTACCTGTAAGTATGATGTTTATGGGAGCGAAAGATAATTTTCCCGTTTTCGCTCCCACGATTCTCTGAGCGAAAGATAATTTTCCCGCTTTCGCTCCCACGAATCTCTGAGCGAAAGATATAGATCTATAATAATCAGAATAAGATACCTTTCAACGCATTCTGAGCGATGGTGTCATAGCTTTCATCCATGTCGGCAAAGCGCATCACACAGTTGGCTGCTGCATGTTTTACACCCATGTTGTCACCTTGCAGCGCTATGGCTGCCTGGTCGAGAAACTCGTTGATGCCCCGTTCGTTGGCCTCTCGTTTGGCAGCAAACAGGCGCGCAAGAATATGGTAACCGGCAATCTCGTAGAGAGGCTTGTCTGAGGCTATCCACTGATAGGCTATTACAGGCGCATAGTCGACATACTGCAACAGATTGAATGCCAGCATTTCCGCCATTTCCTGCCCAGCAACCTGTTCCATCCATAAATCTGCAATTTCAGGGAGCATCTGTTCTGCAGGCATGATAAGTGTAGCCAATATCTTGCATTCACGAATGTTTTCCTTCCACAACTCTATAGCCAGATCATAATCCTTGCCATATTCCGTCGCCATCTTCTTGAGTTCTACAAAGGGAACACCCCAGTTGATCTTATATTCTATGCCTTTATCGCGCATCGACTGTGAGGTGGGGCCACTCATAAGCAACCTGAAAGATCGCTTTATCTCCATCAGTTTCTGATGTGTCTGTTCATTCATAACTATCTGATTAACAAATAATTTCTTGTTTTTATTAAATAGAGAAATTTATCAAGCTTGAAAGAGTAGGGGGCTTTCTCCTACCATAGGGAAACTGGAATTACAACTTCATCACCTGGCAGAACATACCTTCGAATTCTTTCTCCAAGCCTGTGGGTTGTTCACGGAAAATACCAAAGAGGGCACTTCCGCTTCCGCTCATGGCAGCATACACAGCGCCAGCATCATACAGGCTCTGTTTGATGGCAGCCAACTCAGGATGCATAGCAAAGATAGGAGCCTCAAAGTCGTTTACCAGCTCATCTTTCCACGTCTCGATAGGCTGTCTGACAATATCTCTGCAGCACTTTGCCGGAGTCTTTGGTACAATGGCTGCATACGCGTCACGCGTACTTACTGCTACTGAGGGCTTTACCACAGCCAGATAGTAACCGCCAAGACCAGCGCCAGGCACATCGACAGGCATCAGTACATCACCAATTCCTTCGGCATAAGAAGGGTCAGCGGTGATGAAAAAAGCACAGTCTGCACCTAATTTGGCTGCATAACGTTCCATCTCAGGTATACCAATATTCAGTCGGAAACGCTCATCCAAAAGGCGAATCATATAGGCTGCATCGGAAGAACCGCCTCCCAAACCAGCCTGTGTGGGAATGCGCTTCACGAGATGTGCATGAACACGAGGCAACTGGAAGTCGGCAGCCAAGAGCTGATAAGCTTTTATCACAAGATTGTCTTCTTCATTACAGTCGACATCATTTCCTGTGATTTTAAGGTCACAGGGTGACTCACTTGGAAATTTCTCATCCATGTACTTGATTTCAAGTGCATCGGTAAGAGGTATGGGATAAAAGACGGTTTCAAGATTATGATAACCATCCGGACGCTTACTTACGATATTAAGTCCAAGATTTATCTTGGCGCAAGGAAATGTAATCATATACTTATTTCTGTTTAGGGTTTATGCTGTAAAATTGCAGAGAACATCAAGCTTGCTTGAATATCTGCCGAGCGCAGCTTATCTTTTGCAAAGATACGATAATTCATACATAAAGCAAAATTAATTTTATTTTTTTTCGCTTACAAAAATAAAAAAAGCTTATAACACAACTAAACTATTCGAAATGAATCAGGCAAGTAAGTTTATTCCTTGCTGTTTTTTCTATTTTCTTATGTGTTCTCGTATAATAAATATATATCTTTTATTCCTAATTTCTTAGTTCTCTTTTTAGAGATTAATGGGCATTATGATAAATAGTTGATATAGGAACTCTCCTTTCATATATGAAGTTTGTGCCAAAGTGCCATGTGGCATTTCAGTACCAAAAGTACCATAAATACTGTTTTTTCTATATTTTATATATTTGTGCCACTTGGCGCATTGGCGTAAGTGGCGCAAAGTGGCACAAAATATCTATTCTGCTATAACTGAAATTTTTCCATTTTTCAAGCGGTCTGCATTGCAAGTCAACTGTAGACTGCCAAATCCTGTCCATCTGCCTTGATAGTCTGACGTTCGGTGCTCAAGACAAGTTTATAGACTGGTTTGGTGGTTTCCACTGTTTCTACCAACACACGCTTGCCATTCTTATAACCCACAGCCACGACTTTACCTGGCTGATACTTTGTCTTCCCAACTCAGATTTCCTCTATGATTTCGTTCATGGCTTTGCGATTCTTAGGATTATGCGGACAGTCTTCTGCCATATGGCCGAGAGGAATGATCACCACAGCCTCGTAGCCCTCGTGTGGGAAGACTTCCTTCATCTTGTTGCTGTCATAGGCACATACCCAGCAGGTACCCAATCCGCGTTCTGTGGCAGCCAGGCAAAGATGCTCAGCAGCTATCGCCACATCAATGTCACCATGAGGTTTGTTGTCGTATTTTCGCACCCAGTTGTCCTCGGTGTTCTTCATACCGACGATATACATAGGAGCCGTCTTGAACCACTCTCTGTCGTAGCATTCCTGCAATTTTTTCATTGCTTGTTCCGAACGTACGATGAGCCATTTCCAGGGCTGGCGGTTGCATGCTGAAGGAGCCAGTCGTACGCACTCCATTATATACTCCAGATCTTCCTTGCTAACAGATTCTGCCGTAAACTTGCGGGCGGAGAATCGCTCGCCTGCCAATGATTTAAAATCTTGCATAATCTTCTACTTTATTCTGGTTCGTATTGGAAAATTGAAAATAATTGTAAATTTCACATCGCAAATGTACAAAATATCCCTCAAACGCCAAAACATTTGAGGGATATTAACAGAATATCTTTTTAAAACTTCTATTTCTCCTTTCCGAAAAGATTATCTTGAGGAGTTACGGTCGTAGGCGTACCTACTTTGCCACCGATGTGGCTGGAACTTATGTTGACATCCAAGGCATTTTCGAAACTAAGGCCTATCTTTGCCTTCGCTACATCCACATTGTTGAACATGACGTTGAAGACAGGCTTGGCCTCAGTACCTTGGAGCACAAGGGCTGCTTGCTTCACATTGTTACACTTCAATCCGTCGATGAAAATATTTCTGATGGTAGAGAAGTAATGATTGTCCTGCCCTTCACCAGCATAACGGCTGGTGACATAAAAGAGGTCTTCCACCTCGTCGAAACTGCAGTTCTTCACATACACATTCTCTACAAAACCACCGCGGTCGGGATTGGTCTTGATGAAGATGCCGCGCTTGCAATAGCCCGCATAGTCGCAGTCTTCTACAATCACGTTTCTCACACCAGCCGACATTTCGCTTCCTATCACCACAGCGTGCAGTCCCTTGAAATGGCAGTTGCGGATAATGATGTTCTCAGAAGGCATCTTGGCGTTCCATCCGTCATTGTCGCGTCCGCTCTTGATCGCCACGTTGTCGTCGCCGTTGTTAAACTCCACGCCTTCTATCAGTACATTGCGCGAGCACTCTGGGTCTATTCCGTCGTTGTTCACAAGTTTAGCATCATAACGCAGATTGCGGCAGATGATGTTCTCGCTCTTCAGTAGATGCACACACCAGAAAGGAGAGTTGGTAATCTTTACTCCCTCAATGGTTACGCCCTGACAGTTGTACAGTTGCAAGAGCTGTGGGCGCAACCAGTGACCCTTACCGAACTGGCGGTCCTTCAGTGCCACCTCCTCATGATTCATCTTGCGGCTCAAGTCTTTGTCAAGTTTCTGTTTGGGTCGCCACTGGGCAAAAGTCGTCATGGCGTTTCCGTCGATGGTTCCCTCGCCGATAATGGCTACATCATGGCATCCATAACCATAGATGAAGGGCGAATAGTTATAGAGGAAAGTTCCCTCCCAGCTGGTGCTAACCACGGGATAATACTTCTCCTCGGGTGCAAACTTCAGTGTGGCGCCCTTCTGCAGTTCGATACAGACATTGCTGGCCAGCACGATAGGTCCCTTAATATAATAGGTACCCGCGGGAACCACAATTTTTGCTCCCTTCATGGCAGAAGCTTTCCTGATGGCCTTGGCAAAGGCAGCCCGGCAGTCAGTCTTTCCATCGTTCTTAGCTCCCAACCGGCTGATAAGCAGAGTCTTTTCTGCTATTTTTGCACCGGAAATGTTAGTAAGGATACTGTCGCGAAGCCGTACCCTCGCCTGCTCTACGGCAGAAGACAGATGACTGGTATTTTCGTCCTTGGAATGAGAATGCGAATCGCAGTTCACCTGCCGTGCGTTCGCTGTGAGGCAACAGAATGCAAGACATACTGCTGCCAAGAGATTTGTTTTAGTTTTCATTGGTTAAGTGTTTTGATTAATTGCTATTATCTAAATCTATGAGTAGTTCGGGGAGTTATCTGTTGCGATGTTTCATGTACCAGGGGTGTACGAAGAAATTGTAGAGCCCTAAGCTGATGACCAGCAGTCCCAAGCACGCATAAGGCGCACGGCTGCTGTCGGAAGAGAGGAAACCAAACTTCAGGAGGAAGCCCAGACTGATGCCCGTCTCCCATGCCAGGAAGAAAGAACTCTGGCTGGTGCCTCGCTGACAGTGTTTTGACAACTTGAGGTAGAAAAGCAGAAAACGGCTTCCGATGATGCCAGAGGCAAAGCCTATCATGGCTGGCTGCATGTAATCGAGTGCACGTGCCTGATGGGTGAACTCCATCAGCACAGCCGCTGCCAGCACGATGATACCCGTAAGCACCTCACTCTTCAGTTCGGCATTGGCAAAGGCAAAACGCTCAGCCACTATTGCCATGGCCAATCCTGCCAACAACATAGCATAGTAGGTAACACTGTGAACCTGAGCCAACAGCACGCCAACCACCATCATGATGAGTATCAGATTGACAAAGAGAGGCAAGCCCTGCGGCAGGAAGAAGCGGTCAAGACTGAACAGTGGCATTTTCTCGGATGGGGCCTTGAAGGGAAAACGCACCATCGCTATCAGCACAAAGGATGCAAGTGCCAGCACACCCGAAAATACGGGGATGTAACAATAGCCCCAGAAGCTGTAGACTATGAGTGCTGCTAAAGGTCCCATGGCCAAAGCCAGTCGGCCAAACCATGCTATGATGTGATTGGCTGCCGTGCGCTGAAACGACTCGCAGATGTCTATCGCCAGCGTACTGCCCAGTACCATCGCTGCCAGTCCCAAGAAGGCTCCGATAGCAAAACGAACCAAGAGCAACAGTCGGAACTCCATCTCCACTCCCAGCACAAACTCTAAATAATAAGCCATGCCCATACAGAGCACCAAGCCCAAGATGGAGTACTGGCATACATGGTTGCGACGATAGCGCTGAACATAATAAGAGCAGAACCCGCCCAGGGCAAAGAGTCCTGCTCCATATATTCCCATAACCAGTCCTGTCTGCATGCCGTCCAGTCCTCTGCCCAACAGATAGAAAGGCAAGGTGGGCAGCAAGCCATAAGCCGACATCATGAGCAGTAGATTGGCAAGAGCCAGCATCCAGAACTCACGATGCCATAACTTCAGATGTACTGGTGTATTCTGTGTATCCATACTTTAATTTAGTAAGATTCTTCGGCAGAAGGATAGCCTCCTGTCTTCACTGCATCGACATACGATTGTACCCCCTTGGTCATCTCCTCACCCACATGGGCGAAGTGGCGCAAGAACTTTGGCTTGAAACCCTGGGTCATTCCTAAGGCGTCGGCATAAACCAATACCTGTCCGTCGCAACCAGCGCCTGCACCGATACCTATAGTTACAGCCTTTACCTGGCGTGTCACCTCAGCAGCCAACTTGGCTGGCACTTTCTCCAAAACGATGGCAAAACAGCCAGCCTTGTCGAGGGCGATGGCGTCGCAGATCAACTTCTCAGCCTCGGCTTCCTCCTTGGCACGGATGCCATAACCGCCAAACTTGTTGACGCTCTGTGGGGTGAGTCCCAAGTGTCCGTGTACAGGAATACCTGCATCGATGAGCGACTTCACGGTGTCGATGATTTCGATACCACCTTCCAACTTCAGTGCATCCACACCCGTCTCCTTCATCATTCGGCAGGCATTGCGCAGCGCCTCCTCGCGGCTTATCTGATAACTGCCAAAGGGCATGTCGCATACCACGAGAGCATGGTTGACGGCACGTGTCACACTGCGGGCATGATAGATCATCTCGTCTACGCTGATGGGCAGTGTATTGGCGTTGCCAGCCATGACGTTAGAGGCAGAGTCGCCTATCAATATGCTGTCGATTCCTGCTGAATCGATAATGCCTGCGGTAGTAAAATCGTAAGCGGTAAGCATAGTAACTTTCTCGCCAGCCTGCTTCATTTCAGCAAAGGTCTTGGTGGTGATTTTCTTCTTGTCAGTCGATAAATATCCCATTTTTTTGTCTGTTTTTGAAATCAAGTGCAAAGTTACAGCTATTTAGGCACACTACAAAGAAAAAAGCCTTTTTTTTCACTTTTTGCCCTTCTCGTCTACCACCTTGCACAGGTCTTCATAGCCAAAGTCCTGATAATCATCGATCACATAATCGGAAAATGGAGCGATGGCTTCATGCGAATTGGTGGTGGCAAGTCCAAGGGTGAATGCGCCCGATGCCCTCACGGCACGCAGTCCGTTGAAACTGTCTTCCAGTCCTACACACTCCTCTGTCTTCGCACCAAAGCAGGCAGCACCCTTGAGGTAACAGTCGGGATCGGGCTTGCTGCGGGCAAAGTCCTCGCTGGTAAGCACACGATCGAAGTAAGACTCCAACTCTGGATGCTGCTCGTACACGCTGCGCATCTTTGCCATATTGCTACTGGTCACCACGGCACATTTCACGCCATGCTCTCGCAGATCGGCAACAAAGGCTTCGAAGCCCACGATATAGTCGTACTTCATGTGCAGTTCAAACTCATCGAGCCTTCGGGTAATACGGGCTTGCTCTGCTTCTACGCCCTGATAGTCTGCCACATGGGCGAAGACGGCATCATCGGAAAAATATTTATCGTAGATTTGCACCAGCGTCTGTCCCTTGATGCGAAGGGCGAAGTCGGGCAACTCTGGATGATATTCCTTACCTATCATTCCCCAGAATACGGAGTACTGGGTCTCTGTATCGAGCACCACTCCGTCGAGATCAAATAATGCTGCTTTTATCATGTTTCTTATATAAATTGTTCTTACTTAACTTCTTTAACTTCCCCATTTGCGCAAATTCTTTTAATTTAAACCATACACCACCAGCTGACGAGGAAGGGCACGGTGAAGTCGACCACAAAACCATGATAGATGCTCAGAGCGATATAGCGCTGACCCACGGTCTGCGAGAGAATGGGCAAGGTGGTGTCCATCGTGGTGGCTCCTCCTGCAGAAATAGGTGCCAGCGGACCAAACCAACGGGCCATCAGCGGAGCACCCAACAGGGTAAGCATCTCGCGTATGATATTTGCCAAGAGGGCTATGGTTCCCAATTCGGCACCACGATATTCGGTGATGAAGATACTCGACAGCGAATAATAGGCGAAGCCACTGTTTATCGCCATGCAGTCGGACAGGGTGCGGTGAAGCACTGTCCATATCAGCAACGCTCCCAACCACGAGCCTATTATCGTGACAACAGGCAACAATGCCATGCGAGGACTCAACGAACGAACCTCCTTCTTCATTTCCGGATTCAGTCCGATGCCCAATCCCACGAAGAGCAGCAAGCCACAGAGTGCCACAAAACTCACGTCTCCATCAAGAAGCCATGAAGGCACCATCTTCTCTATTCCGCCCAGCAAGCCTATGACGAAGAATCCCACCACAATGAGACTTCCCTTCATCACCTTCAGCCCACGGATGAGAGAAGATCCTTGCAAGCCTTCTTTCTCGGCAGGATTCCCTTCTTTCTCGGCAGAAGTTTCATACTTCGCATTCTCCTGCACGGTATTGTTCTTCGAAACTCTCCAAAGCATCCAGGCTAAGACACAACAGCCCAAGGTGGCAGCCGAAGAGAGCAACAACGCCTCTACGCCAAGCGTGGGCAGAGAGCGCACAATCATCTCGTTGCTTCCCACCTCAATGCCCAACAGGAAGAGCAACAGCCAGATGAGCCAGGTGACGATTCTGCCCTGCCATCGCGCAGCCACATCGGTGAGTGAGATGCGTGCTCCTGTCGACAGCTTGCGACAGAGAACTCCCGACAGGATTCCCAAAAAGATAAACAGAATGACTATAAACATAACTTCTTGACAGCCTTATTGATTAAGGGCAAAATACTTCCACAAAGGGGCTGCCATCAAACTCTGCCAAACCTCGCCTTTTTGCAACATATCTTCCACTTCCTGGCGTGTAAATATGCGCACCTGCACATCCTCACCCTCATCTAAGTGCTGTTCACTCAACAGTTCAACGTCTGTCGCCAAGAAGCAGTGAGTCAGATTGGTATGCGTGCTTGGGTTGGCAGAAATAGTCATCCATTCCTGCCAGTTGCCACCACCAAATCCTGTCTCCTCCATCAACTCTCTTCTGGCAGCAGCCATAGGCTCCTCACCTTTCTCTATAACGCCCGCACACAACTCATTCACCGTCTTGCCCAAGGCATAACGGTACTGGCGCACAAAAACAAACTTACCTTCCTTCGTGATGGCTATTGTGTTCACCCAGTCGGGGTATTCCAACACATAATACTCGTCAATGACAGCCCCTGTCGGCAACTCCACCTTGTCAACCCTTGCCGTGAGCCAGGGCTTCTCTATCAGATAGCGTTGCGAGAGCGTCTTCCATTTCATATCGTTATTTTCCATCTTTCTCATTTTTGGCTGCAAAATTACTAAAATTCTTTCGGATAATCTTATGATAGGTGCAAAAACCGTCATCTTTGTTTGTCTATTTTACTCACATATTACTCACAAAACACTTGAAAAGCATGAAAATTTAGTGTAAGTATACTAAAAATAAAATAAAAAAAATAAGGTGCTAAAAATCATAT
>ERZ1034901.1160-NODE-1160-length-18684-cov-7.264534_pt1 | contig 18684 bp, 14 predicted proteins | sample MGYA00520628_ERZ1034901 | MGnify/ENA primary metagenome ERZ1034901 (study PRJEB33766, sample SAMN09781783) | gut metagenome | biome: gut microbiome | host: Homo sapiens | place: Madagascar | study: EMG produced TPA metagenomics assembly of the PRJNA485056 data... | reverse complement strand
TAGCACGGAACAATCCGCAGGCATCATAGTTGGGGGCTTTTGACCCCAACATCATATTTATGTAAAAACTGCAGGTTTTGAATTAAGGAGAAGTGGTTATGGCGGAGAAACGCGACTATTATGAGGTGCTTGGAGTCAGCAAGGATGTTGATGATGCAACTCTGAAGAAAGCATACAGAAAGGTTGCTAAGAAATACCATCCGGATATGAATCCGGGAGACAAGGAAGCTGAGAAGAAGTTCAAAGAAGCTTCTGAGGCATATGCTGTACTTAGTGACCCGGAGAAGAGAAGACAGTATGATCAGTTCGGTCATGCGGCATTTGAAGGCGGCGCAGGTGGTGCCGGCGGATATGGTGGATTTGATTTTAATGGTGCTGATTTCAGCGATATATTCGGAGATATATTTGGAGATCTGTTTGGCGGCAGCCGCAGAGGCGGCGGTCGTGCAAATCAGGGACCAATGAAAGGTATGAACATTCGTAAAGCAGTGCGTATCACCTTTGAAGAGGCTGTGTTTGGATGTGAAAAAGAGATTGATGTAGTATTGAAAGATCCTTGTACCAAGTGTAATGGAACCGGAGCTAAGCCGGGGACTTCACCGGAGACCTGTAGCAAATGTGGCGGCAAAGGTCAGGTTGTCTATACACAGCAGTCATTGTTTGGTATGGTACAGAATGTACAGACTTGTCCGGACTGTGGCGGAACCGGTAAGATTATCCGTGAGAAGTGTCCGGATTGTGGAGGTACGGGATATACATCCAGCAGAAAGAAGATTTCAGTATCTATTCCTGCAGGCATTGATAATGGTCAGAGCGTACGTATCCGCGAAAAGGGTGAACCAGGTGTAAATGGTGGACCGAGAGGAGATCTGCTGGTAGAGGTAGCTGTATCCAGACATCCGATTTTCCAGAGACAGGATATGCATATCTTCTCTACCGTACCGATTTCCTTTGCACAGGCAGCACTGGGCGGTGATGTGAAGATCAAGACGGTAGACGGTGATGTTGTTTATACGGTCAAACCAGGTACAAAGACAGATACAAAGGTACGTCTGAAAGGTAAAGGTGTACCGTCTGTACGTAATTCCCAGATTCGTGGTGATCATTACGTAACACTGGTGATCCAGACACCGGAGAAGCTGAGTGCAGAAGCAAAAGAAGCACTGCGCAAGTTCGATGAACTGTCTGGCAATTCTCTGAATCAGGATCTGGATGACAAGAAACACAAAACAAAGAAAAGCTTCAAAGAGAAGATGAAGGAAGCGTTTGAAGATTAATCAGTCTGTGCGCAGGGGGATATATGATTTTACTCAGTAAAGAAGAAATAGAAAAGCTGATTGATCCGAATGAAATGATGGATCAGATTGAAGAGGCGTATCGTCTGTATGGAGAGAATAAATTCTTCATGCCGCCGCGTCCGGTAATTGAGCATGATAATAAGTCGTTGATCTATATGCCGTGTTATACGGATGACGTAATCGGTACCAAGATTCTCACGGTATTTCCGGAGAATTCAAAGCTTGGACTTCCATCTATTGATGGCGTGATTCTGCTTAATAATGCTGTGACCGGTGCTCCGGAAGCATTGCTTGACGGACAGTCTGTGACCGCCTGGAGGACCGGTGCGGTTGGTGGTGTGGGTATTCGTCATCTGTCGCGCAAGGACTGTCATACAGTAGGCATCATAGGAGCAGGAGCGCAGGGATTCCATCTGGCATTATATGCATGCGCAGCCAGAGATATCCATACCGTATACATTTACAATCACAGTGACAGAGATCTTACAGATTTTATTGCAAGATTGGAGAAAGCGATTGATAATCCGAATACAAAAGTGGTATGGTGTAAGAAGACAGAAGAACTGGTGAAACACAGTAATATTATCTGTACTGCTACACCGTCTGCCGTTCCGGTACTTCCGAACGATAAAGAATTACTGCGTGGCAAATGCATTATCGCAATCGGATCATATACACCGGAGATGCGTGAGATACCGGATGCCATCTGGGATCTGACGGATAAGGTATATATTGAGCTTCCTTATGCGTGTGAAGAGAGCGGTGACCTCAGCCAGCCGATCGCAGAGGGAAGACTGAAAAAAGAGCAGACTGTTCTTATGAGTGATTTCCTGAAATCCGGTGAGGATGAAGAAGAGATCGCAGCGGGCACGACATATTTTAAATCCGTAGGAATGGCACTCTTTGATATATGTGTAGCGCAGAAATTATTAGCAAAGTCAAAGGAGAGACAGTAATGAAAGTAGTAGCAACAGAAAAAGCACCAAAAGCATTAGGACCATATTCTCAGGGATACGTACACGCTGGCGTACTGTACACAGCAGGGCAGATCGCAATTGATCCGGCAGTGAATGATGTAACAGCAACGACGATCGAAGAGCAGACAGAGCAGGTATGCAAGAACCTGGGTGAAGTTCTGAAAGAAGCAGGAACAGATTTTGAACATGTACTTAAGACCACATGTTTCCTGGCTGATATGGGAGACTTTGGTGCATTTAATGAAGTATATGGTAAGTACTTTACATCCAAACCGGCAAGAAGTTGTGTCGCAGTAAAGACACTTCCAAAGGGAGTTTTGTGTGAAGTAGAACTGATTGCAGCAGTAGAAGAGTAGGAGGAAGTATCATGGCAGAACAGCAGAATGGATGCACACCATCCGATTGTGCCAGCTGTGCGCAGGGAGCTACTTGTGGCAAGAAACCGGTAGATCTGCATGAACCTGCGAATCCATATTCTCATGTCAATAAAGTGATCGCGGTAGTCAGCGGCAAGGGCGGTGTCGGTAAATCTATGGTAACGGCATCTCTCGCACGTATGATGCGCGAACAGGGATTCTCTGTAGGTATCATGGATGCAGATATTACAGGACCATCGATTCCGAAGATGTATGGTATTCACGAGTCTGCAAAGGGCAGTGATGCTGGAATGTTCCCTTGCGAAGCAAAGGATGGCACTCGTATCATGTCAGTGAATCTTTTGCTGGAGCATGAAGAAGATCCGGTTATCTGGCGTGGACCTGTGATCGCAGGCGTAGTAAAACAGTTCTGGACCGATGTAATGTGGGGAGAACTGGATTATCTCTTTATTGATATGCCGCCTGGAACCGGTGATGTACCGCTGACAGTATTCCAGTCACTTCCGGTGGATGGAGTAGTAATCGTAACATCTCCGCAGGATCTGGTCAGAATGATCGTGAAGAAGGCTTACAATATGGCAGAAGCTATGCATATTCCGGTACTTGGTATTGTGGAAAACTACAGTTATCTGAAGTGCCCGGATTGTGGTAAAAAGATTTCTGTATTTGGTGAAAGTCATATTGATGAGATTGCAGAAGAGCTTGGCGTTCCGGTACTCGGTAAGATGCCGATCGATCCGGCACTTGCGGAGGCAGTGGAGTCGGAGAAATTCTACGAGAGTGACAACCAGTATCTTTCAGATGCAGTGAACAAATTGTAATATCTGGATTTACAGATTTTTGAATAAGGTATAATGAAATGGAGCAGTTCTGGGAAAAACAGGGCTGCTTCTTTCTTATCTATGTGACCTTACATTTATCTTACATTTGCGGTTTGGGGAGGAATTGTGTTGTAACCTGTGGTAAAATATGCGGGTAAGGAGGAATGGGGAAATGTATCGAATCCTGATTATAGAAGATGATTTCACGATGGCAGAAGCTATGAAAAAACAGATTGAATCATGGGGCAATGAAGTGCGTCTGGTATCGGATTTTCAGAATGTGATTCATGAATTTATAGAATATGATCCACACATGGTACTGATTGATATTATGCTTCCGTTTTTTAACGGTTATCACTGGTGTAGCGAGATACGGAAGATTTCCAATGTTCCGGTAATTTTCATTTCTTCAGCATCTGATAATATGAATATTATTATGGCGATGAATATGGGGGCAGATGATTTTATTCCGAAGCCGGTGGATCTGAATGTAATGGTTGCAAAGATCCAGGCAGTGCTCAGAAGAACCTATGACAGAAGTAATCAGGTACCGGTGCTGGAATGCGGAGGAGCAGTATTGAATCTGAATGATACGACGCTGAATTGGAATAATCAGAAGATTGAACTGACGCGGAATGAATTTCGTATTTTGAAGACCTTGATGGAGAATCGAGGTAAGATTATCAGCAGAGATACGCTTATGACAAGACTTTGGGAAGATGACTGCTATGTAGAAGAGAATACTTTAACTGTAAATGTAACCAGACTTCGTAAGAAATTAGAACAGGCGGGGCTGAAAGATTTTATCACGACCAGAGTGGGATACGGATATCTGATTGAATTGTCGGAGGAACATGAGTGATGAAAAAGGAACGGATAGGAGAACTGCTGAGATGGTATATGCGCGAGCATAAGCGGGGGATCTGGCTGGTTATATTACTGGGTGTGATCTATGAGAGCGTGTTTTATCTGTATAATGTTCCGGTGGAAGCGGTGGCGTATGGAACGGTACTTGGTGTGACCTTTCTTCTGGTTATGAATGTGTTATGGTTCTGGAAGTTCTGCAGAAAGCACCAGAAGAGAATGGAATTGCTACCAGGAATTGAGTATGCATACCGGGATATGCCGGAGGCAGATACATTGGCAGAAAAAGATTACCAGCAGATGGTTATGGATCTTGGAAAGAGTTGCTATGAACACCTTATGGAATTGGAGAATCAGGAGCAGGAGAGCAAAGAGTATTATACAATCTGGGTACATCAGATTAAGACGCCGATCGCTGTGATGCGGATGATTCTGCAGGAGGAAGATACCAGACAAAACAGAGAACTTTTGGCAGAGCTGTTTCGGATTGAACAATATGCGGAAATGGCACTGTCTTACATTCGTCTGGAAAGCAGTGAGTCGGATTTTGTAATAAAAGAATATAATCTGGATGATATCATACGACAGGCAATCCGCAGGTATGCACCACAGTTTATTCGGAGAAAATTGCATCTGGTGTACGAGTCGACAGAAGTAAAAGTATTGACGGATGAAAAGTGGCTGTTATTTATTTTAGAGCAGATCATTTCCAATGCGGTGAAATATACACCATCGGGAACTATTACGATCCGGGTGACAGAAGATAAAAAACTGTCGGTGGAGGATACAGGGATTGGCATTGCACCAGAGGATCTGCCGAGAATATTTGAAAAAGGTTTTACCGGATATAATGGAAGAAATGATAAAAAGGCGACAGGGCTGGGACTGAATCTTTGCCGAAAAGCGGCTGAACATCTGAATATCGGGATCGCAGTTGAGTCAAAGCCAGGAGTTGGCAGCTGTTTTACACTGGATCTGAAGGAACATCAGCTTAATATTGAATGATCGGATAGCGTCTTTCAAAAATGTCACATGAGATAGTCGTATTGTCACTGGAATCGATGTCTGACAGAGCAGGGCAGGGCTATACTGATAGCAGAACAGAAAAGGAGGTTATAGATAATGACTATTTTAGAAGTATCATGTCTGAAAAAAGTATATACGACTCGTCTGGGTGGCAATCAGGTACAGGCTCTGGCGGATGTGTCATTTTCGGTAGAAGAAGGAGAATACGTGGCAATCATGGGAGAGTCCGGATCTGGTAAGAGTACGCTGCTGAATATTCTGGCAGCATTGGATCGCCCGACAGGTGGAAGAGTGAAACTGGATGGAAAAGATATAGGGCTGATCCGAGACAAGGAGATTACAAAGTTCCGCAGAGAAAATCTTGGCTTTGTATTTCAGGATTTTAATCTGCTCGATACGTTCAGCCTGAGGGATAACATTTTTCTTCCGTTGGTATTATCCAGAAAAAGCGTGAAGGAGATGAACAGCCGCCTGCTTCCGATCGCGCAGAAGCTTGGTATCCGAGAGTTGTTGGATAAGTATCCATACGAAGTGTCAGGTGGTCAGAAACAGCGTGTGGCTGTAGCGCGGGCACTGATCACAGATCCAAAACTGATTCTTGCAGATGAACCGACCGGAGCCCTGGACTCCAGATCAGCAGATGATCTTCTGCGTCTGTTTGGAGAAGTGAACGAAGAAGGTCAGACGATCCTTATGGTGACACATTCCGCAAGAGCAGCCAGCAGAGCAGGAAGAGTATTGTTTATTAAGGATGGAAGAGTTTTTCATCAGATTTATCGTGGTGACAGTACAGATGAACAGATGTATCAGAAGATTTCGAATACACTGACATTGCTTGCGACAGGCGGTGAGATGTAATGAAAAAAGGATTTTATATAAAACTGGCTGTAAATAACATCCGCAAAAATAGCAAACTTTACATTCCCTATCTATTTACCTGTGTGCTGTCGGTGGTTATGTTCTATGTGATGATGTCGTTAAGCCTGGATCCTGCGGTGAAAAAGATGTTTGCAGGGGGAACGCTGAGCCTTATCATGAGGTATGGAACCGTGATCGTAGGTATCTTTGTATTTGCGTTTTTAATGTATTCTAATGGCTTCCTGATGAAGCGGAGACAGCGGGAATTTGGAATATTTAATATCCTTGGAATGGAAAAACAGCATCTGGGACATGTACTGTTTCTGGAAACTATGATGGTTGCAGCAGGAAGCGTGGTGCTGGGGATACTGTTTGGTATGCTTTTCAGTAAGATCATGTTTCTATTGCTTTGCAAAATAGTCGGACAGAAAAATGTATTGGGATTTTTCATCTCAGGCAAAGCAATACTTGTTACCGCAGTATTATTTGCAGCGATCCATTTTCTGATCTATTTAAAAAGCAGACGGAAGATCCGCACTTCGCAGCCGATTGAATTGCTACGTGGCAGCAGCGTAGGAGAACGAGAGCCCAAGAGTAAATGGATTCTGGCAATTTTGGGAGCTGCAGCATTAATTGAAGGATATTATCTGGCATTGTCAGCGAAAGGAACCATAGATTCTATAAAGGTATTTTTTGTAGCAGTAATTCTGGTTATTCTCGCAACCTATCTGCTATTTATAGCAGGCAGTATTGTGATCCTTAAGATGCTCAGAAAAAACCGCAGATTCTATTATAAACCGGAGCATTTCATCAGCGTTTCGGGAATGATGTACCGGATGAAGCAGAATGCAGCGGGTCTTGCGAGCATTTGTATCCTGTCTACGATGGTATTAGTTATGTTATCGTCTACCGGAAGTCTGATGATTGGAATGGAAGATATGGTACAGGCGCGTCATCCGAATGATTTTGGAATATATATGGATACATCTGATATGGAAATGAATCAGGAAGTTCTTGATAAGATTAAAACACATTGCGAAGAATATCAGATTGCGGAAAAAGATACGACGGATTATCGATATTATACTGTGACTGGATGTTTGCAGAAGGATAATGTGTTGTTTGATCAGACAAAGTTTGATTATTTTAATGATAATGGCAATCTCAGGATTATGATGGTAATGCCATTGTCCGGGTATTGTGCAATGACAGGGGAAAAAGTGGAATTGTCCGGACAGGAAATGCTTCTGGGAACAGGACGTAATTCATATAAATATTCGAATATGAAACTGATGGATCAGGTGTATAAGGTCAAAGGGAAGGTTCGGAATTTCGAAGGAAATGGTCAGGTGAATTCGAATGTTCTGGATTCCTTTACGGTGGTGCTTACAGATGATGCATTTGATGCATTGTATCAGCAGATCGAGGATGCATATAGATATGATATGAAAATACATGAATATTATGGGTTTAATGTATCGCTGGACAAAGATGCACAACTTAAGCTAAAGGATTATATGTGGCAGGCGGCGCAGGATCAGGGCGCAGACAGTATAGATATCGAATGCAGAGAAACGTCCAGAAATGATTTTGTTGGAATTTACGGAGGCATGTTTATGCTTGGCATGTTCCTGGGAACACTCTTTATTATGGCGATGGCGCTGATCATTTATTACAAGCAGATTTCAGAAGGATATGAAGACCGGAGACAGTTTGAAATTATGCAGAAAGTGGGGATGTCCCAGCTGGAAGTTAAGAAAGTCATCCGTTCACAGATCCGTATGGTATTTTTCTTGCCATTGGTGGCAGCGGGTGTGCATATGGCAGTGGCATTTCCAATGATTCAGAACCTGCTGAAAGCATTTAATATGCGGAATACAGAACTGTATCGGAATTGTACGATCGGTGTTTATCTGGGATTTGCAGTTCTTTATATTCTGATCTACAGTCTGACGGCGAAAGCATATTACAGGATTGTAAAGAGGGCATAAGTACCTGGTAAATCCAGGAAAATGAGAATCGTGTATTGACGAAACGAACGTGTGTTTGTATAATAATATCAAACATACGTTCGTTTTTTGCGCAGATGAAACGAGGATACAGAAAGAAGAAAAAGAGGAGGAGCGAAGATGCAGATTTCAGAGAATATGTCTGTGATGGAGAAGCTGAGGATATTGACGGATGCCGCCAAGTATGATGTGGCATGTACTTCTAGCGGTACATCCAGGGGGAATGACGGTACAGGGCTCGGAAACTGTGTGCAGATGGGGATTTGTCACAGTTTTGCGGCAGACGGCAGATGTATCTCTCTGCTTAAGATCCTTTTTACCAATGAATGTATTTTTGATTGTAAGTATTGTATTAACCGGAGGAGTAATGATGTGCCGAGGGCATCTTTTACTCCGGATGAGATCTGTGAGCTCACGATAGAATTTTATCGGAGGAATTATATTGAGGGATTATTTTTGAGTTCCGGGATACTGAAGAGCCCGGACTATACAATGGAACTGATCTGTGCGGCACTTGAGAAGCTGAGAAAGGTATATCGTTTCCAAGGCTATATCCATGTGAAGGCGATTCCTGGGGCCAGTGAGGAACTGATAGAGCGGGCGGGATTTCTGGCAGACAGGATGAGTGTGAATTTGGAACTTGCTACGGCAGAAGGATTAAGAATGCTGGCGCCGCATAAGACCAGAGATAAGATTCTTAAGCCTATGCGGCTGGTGCAGAATGGCAGAAGCCAGAATGCTTATGAATTAAAAGTATACCATCATGCACCGTCTTTTGTGCCGGCAGGACAGAGTACACAGATGATCGTAGGAGCGACACCGGAGACGGATTATCAGATGCTCCATGTGGCAGAGACGTTATATCAGCGGTTTGATCTGAAGCGGGTGTTTTATTCAGCATTTGTGTCAGTGAATGTGGATAGGGCGCTTCCGGCTAAAACAGATCAGGGACCACCGCTTCTCAGAGAGCATCGCCTGTATCAGGCAGACTGGCTTCTCAGATATTATAAGTTTGAGGCGAAAGAACTGCTGACAGAGGAGGAGCCTAATTTCAATCCGCTGTTTGATCCGAAGTGTAACTGGGCACTCAGACATCTGGAGTATTTTCCGGTGGAAGTGAACCGCGCGTCTTATGAGATGCTTCTGCGGGTGCCGGGACTTGGGTACCGGTCGGCAGGACGGATCGTCCGGGCCAGAAGGCTTGGCACATTGGATTTTCAGGATTTGAAGAAGATTGGAGTAGTATTGAAACGGGCAATGTATTTTCTGACCTGTAATGGGCGTATGATGTATCCGGTGAAGCTGGAACAGGATTATATTGCGAGGAATCTGCTGGATGCAGGAGAAAGGCTGCCACAGGAAGTGCGTGGCATGACGTATCAGCAGTTATCGTTGTTTGATGATGTGAGATTTGGCGGTGGTGTGAATGAAAAGAATTTATGTGTGTGAGAATGAAGCGACGGGACTCTTTTCTGCGCTTTACGATGCGTGGAAGTACCTTGTGCCGGACCATGGAGCAGAGTGCGGAATCCGTTTCCGCGGTCATCTGGAGCAGGAGTTGTTCTGTGAATATACAGAAGTTGAATCGAATGAGAAGAAGGCACTATCGGTGGAACGCATGATTTTATCCCATATGGGGTGGTATGCGTATAAGCTGATCTATCAGGCAGCTCTTTCCGATGATCCGGACAGGGGAGATGTGATCCTTGGGACGATGCTTGCTGCCAGAGAGATCCCGGACAGCAGAAGAATCATGGATCACCTGGGGAATGCGCAGGTGGAACAGACTTTTGAACTTAGCAGAACGGTGAATAATGAGACGACCAGATGGATTGAACTGATACGTTTCCGGGAACTGGAACAGGGAATCTTATATGCCAGATTTGAACCTAAGTGCAGAGTGCTTTCCTGTGTGGCACCACATTTTGCGGAACGGTTACCGGTTGAAAACTGGATGATACATGATGCAGTTCATGAAGAATATGCGGTGCATGAGGCCGGCAGACAGTGGATACTGGTATCCGGTGAGCATGTGGATGAAGAAAGGTTCAGCTCATACTCGGTGAAGGAAGAGAAGTTCAGTGAATTGTGGAAAGAATTTACAGATGCGATCGCGATTAAGGAGAGAAAGAATCCGCGATGTCAGATGGGACATCTACCGTTATGGTGCAGAAAGAATCTGGTGGAATTTGAATAACGATACGATATAGTGTACAATGGTTCATAACAAATCGGAAAGAAAGATGGAAGTTATGGACAGACAAAAAGTAAAGATCTCAGTCCGTAATCTGGTGGAATTCATCCTTAGGAGCGGAGACATTGACAATCGAATAGCAGCGCAGGACAAGGATGCTATGCAGATGGGAGCAAAGCTTCACCGCAAGATTCAGAAACGGATGGGTGCCTCCTATCATCCGGAAGTTACGCTGCGTCGGATGGTGGAATTTGATATATTTGACATACAGGTAGAAGGCAGAGCAGACGGAATTATTGAGGAAGAGCGGATATGCATTGATGAAATTAAAGGTGTGTTCAAGGATCTGGAGCGGATGGAAGGGCCGGTTCCGGTGCATCTGGCACAGGCGAAGTGTTATGCCTGTATTTATGCAAGAGAAAAGGAACTGGCTGAGATTGATGTGCAGATGACTTACTGCAATATGGAGACAGAGGATATTCGCAGGTTCCGTGAGTCATATAAGGCGGACGAGCTAGAAGAATGGTTTATGGATCTGATGCATCGGTATGAGAAGTGGGCAAGATTCCAGATTGAATGGCGGGAAGAACGCAATGCATCTGTGAAGCAGGTGGAGTTTCCTTATGATTACCGAAAGGGACAGCGAGAACTGGTGTCGTCAGTATATCGGACGATCCTGCGAAAGAAGAAATTATTTATTCAGGCACCTACAGGTACGGGGAAGACTCTGGCAACCGTGTTTCCTGCGGTGAAGGCAGTGGGTGAAGGGCTTGGAGAAAAGATTTTTTATCTGACAGCAAAGACGATTACAAGAACGGCAGCCGCAGGTGCATTTAATACTCTGAAAGAACAGGGATTGAAATATAAAGTGATTACGCTGACTGCAAAAGAGAAGATCTGTTTTTGCGATAAAGCGGAATGTAATCCTGAGTACTGTCCTTATGCAAAGGGACATTTTGACCGGGTGAATGATGCAGTTTATGAATTGATCACAGGACAGGATGCAGTCACCAGAAGCGTGTTGGAAGAACAGGCGGAGAAGTGGCAGGTATGTCCATTTGAACTGGGGCTTGATACTGCAATCTGGATGGATGCCGTAATCTGTGATTATAATTATGTGTTTGATCCCAACGCTCATCTGAAGCGTTTTTTTGGAGAAGGCGTAAAAGGAGAATATCTGTTTTTGATTGATGAGGCGCATAATCTTGTAGAACGTGGCAGAGAAATGTACAGTGCCAGTCTGTGCAAAGAAGAAATCTTACAGGTGAAACGTCAGGTAAAGCATATTGATATGAGACTGACAAAGCGCTTGGAAGAGTGCAATCGACAACTGTTGGAACTAAAGAGAAACTGTGATGGTGTGACAGTGCTTGACAGTGTCATGCATGTTTATCTGAAGCTGTTATCACTGATGGCGGAGATGGAACGGTTCCTGGAGGATTATAAGCAGTTTGCAGAGCGCGAGGATGTACTGAAGTTATATTTTGAAGTACGTATGTTTATTACGGTGTATGAGAAGCTGGATGATAATTATCTGATCTATGCAGAACTTGCAAAGGATGGAGAGTTTTTCCTCCGCCTGTTTTGTGTGAATCCTGCGGTGAATCTCAAAGAATATATTGAGAAAGGGAATAGTACGATATTGTTTTCGGCTACATTACTGCCGATACAGTATTATAAAGAACTGCTCAGCACAGAGAAGGATGATTATGCAGTGTATGCGGAAACGGTATTTGAAGAAAGCCAGAGCAGATTATTGCTGGGAACGGATGTGAGTACCAGATATACCATGCGAGGCGAGACGATGTACCGACGGTATGCAGAATACCTCTATGAGATGGCATCTGCCAAAGAAGGCAATTACATGTCTTTCTTTCCATCTTATCATTTTTTGGAACAGGTATATGACGCTTTTGTAGAATTAGTAGACAGGAAACAGAGCACATCAGAAGGAAGAGAAGAGTATAATGTCGGACAGATTGAGTGTCTGGTACAGGCACCTTATATGTCTGAGGAAGCAAGAGAAATATTTCTGGAAGGTTTTGAAGAGGAACGTGAGGGAAGTCTGATGGGATTCTGTGTTATGGGCGGAGTTTTCTCGGAAGGGATTGATCTTGCAAAAGAGCGTCTGATCGGAGCGGTGATCGTGGGAACAGGACTTCCACAGGTCTGCCTGGAGCGGGAACTTTTGAAGAATTATTTTGACGCCAGAGGTCAGAATGGTTTTGATTATGCTTATGTATATCCTGGAATGAACAAAGTACAGCAATCGGCAGGAAGAGTAATCCGGACGGAAGAAGACAGAGGTGTGATTCTTTTGCTGGATGAACGTTTTCGGGAAGCCAGATATAGAAATACCTTTCCACGAGAGTGGAAAGGCATCCAGTATTGTAATATTCATAATGTGAGAGATCGGATTCAAAGTTTCTGGTCCGGCAGTTCGGTAAAGTAAGTTAAGAACTCTGTCACAGCCGGAGATACCGGAAGTTTATCGTTGTAGACAACAGCAAGTTCTCTCTGTGGCAGGGATTCTCTGGTTTCTACAATAAAGAGTTCATCGGAATCATCAGGTACACAGTAGTCAGGAACAAAGGCAACGCCTAATCCGATACGTGCAAGGTCAATCAGCAGGTCATTACTGCTGAGTTCTGCTTCCGGAACCAGTTCCAGCTGGTGCTGCTGAAAGAGACTATGCAAGAATTCGCTTGTGGTACTCTGCTTGTCCAGCATCAGAAGGGGATACTCAGAGAGTTCTGCAAGTGAAAGCTTTCGATCTTTTAACTGCGAGAAAGACTGGTTAGCTACAAATACATCCCGGAACTGTTTGATCCGTTTGATAGACCAGAGATTGTTCAGGTAAGCATTTGGATAGTTTACGACGATAAAGTCTGCCTGCCCGTTTTTCAGGATATCGACACAGCGGATAGAAGTTGCATTGATGACTTTGATATGCAGATTCGGGAATGCCTGATGAAACCGTTCAATATATGGCACCAGAAAATACCGACATATTGTGTCACTGGCGGCAATTCGGATCTGTCCACCGGTAGTGATGGATTCCAGAAGCTGTGATTCGCCGCGGCGGATCAGGCTGATCGCCGGTTCGATGTGACGGAGCAGAATCTCGCCTTCCGGAGTCAGGCGTACCTTCTTAGTGCTGCGGATGAAGAGAGTCTGAGACAACTTCCCTTCCAGCGCTTTAATAGACTGGCTGACTGCCGATTGAGATATGTAGAGCTTTTTAGAAGCTTCTGAAAAGCTTAAAGTAGTTGCTACATAGTAAAATACTTTATATAATTCATAATTAATATCCATTGCAAATTCCTCCCATTAGGAAATATTATAAGGGAAAAAGGATGGAATGACAATAAAGAATAGACAAGGAGAAATAAAATGAAGCAAACACAGAAGATTTCTGCAGTGATTATGATGTTTTTACTGATAGGTGTACTTTTGCTGACCAGTTTTCAAGTGGCAATCTATGGTGATAGTCAGTACAGATTCTATGAAAGAGAATATAAGAAGTATCAGGTGGCAGACAGTCTGAATATGACGATGGATAACATTATGGATGTGACAGACCAGATGATGGCATATCTGATCGGAAATAAGGCAGAACTTTCGGTAATTACAGATGTAGATGGTGAAACACAGGATTTCTTCAATGAACAGGACAGGTTTCATATGGGAGAAGTAAAGGATCTGTTTCTTGGAGGACTTAAGATACGTAATATTATGCTGGTGGCAGTACTGCTGATCTTGATACTGCTGGCGGCACGGAAAGCAGATCTGATAAAGCTGCTTCCAAGGGCGTATTTTGTGACACTTGGCATTACTGGTGTGATAACAATAGTGTTAGGAGGACTGTTTGCTTCAGATTTTGATAAATATTTTCGTATTTTTCATGAGATATTTTTTGATAATGATCAATGGATGTTTGATCCGGCGACAGACTATATGATCCGTATGCTTCCGGAGGGATTCTTTTATGATTTCGTATTCCGGATCGGAGGATTTTTTGTGGGAAGTCTGGCAGTATTAGGGGGTGTATCTGCAGTTTGCATCTTCATGGAGAAACATAAAAAGAAAAATTAAGTGATTAGATAGACTTATAAAAGAGTTAAGTTATATTAATTTCATTAATAACATCAGGCGTGGTATGATAAGACATAGATAAGAAGGCGTCCGGCCTTACAGCAGCATTTAGTAGAGAAGAACCATATGGAGGAAGTTTTATGAGTAATGTAAAACGGGTGTTTGTTGAGAAAAAGGGAGAATACGCAGTTCAGGCAAAGGGTCTGTTACATGAGATTGAGGGCTATCTTGGAATTAAGGATGTAGAAAGTGTAAGAGTCCTGATTCGCTATGACGTAGAGAACCTGTCTGATGAGACGTTTGAGAAGGCATGCAGAGGTATTTTTGCTGAGATGCCGGTAGATATTTTATGGAAAGAGAGCGTTCCGGTCATGCAGGGAGACAGTGTGTTTTCTGTAGAGTTCCTTCCGGGACAGTTTGACCAGAGAGCTGATTCGGCAGAGCAGTGTGTGCAGTTTATTAAGGAGGATGAGAAGCCGGTTATCCGTACAGCTACGACTTATATTATTCATGGAAAAGGCGATAACTGTATTTCAGCAGAAGAGTTAGAGGCAATCAAGAATCACTGCATTAATCCGGTAGATTCCAGAGAAGCAGAAGAAGAGAAGCCGGAGACGTTGATCACAAAGTTTGATGAGCCGGAGGATGTAAAGGTATTTGATGGATTCCAGACGATGGATGAAGAACATCTGAAAGCATTATATGATTCGCTGGGACTTGCAATGACATTCCGTGACTTCTGCCATATTCAGAATTATTTTGCAGGAGAAGAACACAGAGATCCGACTATGACAGAGATCCGGGTACTGGATACATACTGGTCAGATCACTGTCGTCATACAACATTCTCTACAGAATTGAAGGATGTAACTTTTGGTGATGGTGATTACAGAGAGCCGATTGAAGGTGCATATAAGCAGTATCTTGCTGATCACAGCGAGATCTTTAAGGGAAGAGAAGATAAGTTTGTTTGCCTGATGGATCTTGCGCTGATGGCAATGAGAAAGTTGAAAAAAGAAGGTAAGTTACAGGATCAGGAAGAGTCTGACGAGATCAATGCCTGCAGTATTGTAGTACCTGTAACTGTTGACGGTGTAGAAGAAGAGTGGCTGGTGAATTTCAAGAATGAGACGCACAACCATCCGACAGAGATCGAGCCATTTGGTGGTGCTGCTACCTGTCTGGGAGGTGCGATCCGTGATCCGTTGTCAGGACGTACCTATGTATATCAGGCTATGCGTGTGACTGGTGCAGCGGATCCGACAGTATCTGTAAAAGAGACGATTAAGGGTAAGCTTCCGCAGAAGAAACTGGTACGTGAAGCAGCTCATGGATATAGCTCATACGGTAACCAGATCGGACTGGCAACCGGAGCAGTAAAAGAGATTTATCATCCGAATTATGTGGCTAAACGTATGGAAATCGGGGCGGTTATGGGAGCAGCACCGAGACGTGCGGTTATCCGTGAGACTTCAGATCCGGGAGATATCATCATTCTTCTTGGTGGACGTACCGGGCGTGACGGCTGTGGTGGAGCTACCGGTTCTTCTAAGGTACACACAGAAGAGTCTATCGAGACCTGCGGTGCTGAGGTACAGAAAGGTAATGCACCTACAGAGCGTAAGATTCAGAGACTGTTCCGCAGAGAAGAGGTCAGCAGTCTGATTAAAAAATGTAATGACTTTGGAGCAGGCGGTGTGTCTGTAGCAATCGGTGAACTTGCAGACGGTCTGCAGATTGATCTGGACAAGGTGCCTAAGAAATACGCAGGACTTGATGGTACTGAGATTGCAATTTCCGAATCTCAGGAGCGTATGGCAGTTGTCGTAGATCCAAAAGATGTAGATGAATTTATGGGATATGCCAGCGAAGAGAATCTGGAAGCTACTAAGGTGGCGGTTGTAACAGAAGATCCAAGACTGGTGCTTAATTGGAGAGGCAAGGATATCGTGAATCTGTCCCGCGCATTTCTGGATACCAACGGAGCACATCAGGAGACTACGGTAGCAGTAGATATTCCGAACCGTGCAGATACGATTCTCACAGATGAAGTGGAAGTGACAGATGTAAAGGAGAAATGGCTGGAGACATTAAAAGACCTGAACGTATGCTCACAGAAGGGCCTGGTAGAGATGTTCGACGGTTCCATTGGTTCTGGTTCCGTATTCATGCCTCATGGCGGCAAATATCAGCTGACAGAGACACAGGCAATGGTCGCGAAGCTTCCAGTACTGAAGGGCGACTGTGATACTGTAACGATGATGAGCTATGGATTTGATCCATATCTGTCAAGCTGGAGCCCATTCCATGGTGCGATCTATGCAGTGACAGAGTCTGTAGCTAAGATCGTGGCAGCAGGTGGAGATTATAAGAAGATTCGTTTTACTTTCCAGGAGTACTTCCGTCGTATGACAGAAGACCCGCACAGATGGAGTCAGCCGTTTGCAGCACTGCTTGGCGCATATGATGCACAGCTTGGATTTGGACTTCCGTCTATCGGTGGTAAGGACAGTATGTCAGGTACATTTGAAGATATTGATGTACCGCCGACGCTGGTATCATTTGCAGTAGATGTGGCAAAAGAAAAAGATATTATCACTCCGGAACTTAAGAAAGCAGGAAGCAAGCTGATCTGGATCAAGACTCCAAAGGCAGAGTATGATCTTCCGGATTATGAGAAGCTGATGGCAGTTTATGAGAAGTTCTCAGAGGCAGTGCATACAGGTAAGGTATTATCTGCATATGTATTGGATCGTCACGGTGTAGTTCCGGCAGTTAGCAAGATGGCATTTGGTAATAGCATGGGTGTGAAGCTGTCTGACGAGATTCCGGCAGGTCAGTTATTTGCACCGGCATTTACAGATATCGTGGCTGAGGTGGAAGCTGATAAGATTGATGAACTTGGATTTGAATATGTTGAGATCGGTGAAGTGACTGCAGAGCCGAACTTTGTATATGGTAATACCGTAATCACAATTAAAGAAGCAGTAGACGCATGGAAAGAGACTCTGGAAAGAGTATTTAAGACCGTATCCGGAGAAGAGACAGGAAGTGCAGTTCCGGAAGTGGGAGAAGAGAAGTCTTCTGATGGCAAACTTGGAGAAGATGGGCTGTTCCGTGCATCTAAGGTATATGTATGCAAGCATAAGATCGCACAGCCGACAGTATTCATCCCGGTATTCCCTGGAACCAACTGCGAATATGACAGTGCCAAGGCATTTGAGCGTGCCGGAGCAAAGGTGATCACCAAGGTATTCCGCAATATGGATGCGTCAGATATCCGTGATTCGGTAGAAGTATTTGAAAAAGCAATCAGTCAGTCGCAGATCATCATGTTCCCGGGCGGATTCAGTGCAGGTGATGAGCCAGATGGATCAGCCAAATTCTTTGCAACTGCATTCCAGAACGCAAAGCTGAAAGAGGCAGTGCAGAAGCTTTTGAATGAGAGAGATGGTCTGGCACTTGGTATCTGTAATGGATTCCAGGCACTGATCAAGCTTGGTCTTGTACCAAACGGAGATATCGTAGGACAGGATGAGAATGCACCGACACTGACATACAATACGATTGGACGCCATATTTCCAAGATGGTATATACCAAAGTGGTTACAAATAAATCTCCATGGCTTCAGAAAGCAGAGATTGGCGGAGTATATACCAATCCTGCATCTCATGGAGAGGGACGTTTTGTCGCTAACAAGGAATGGCTTGCAAAACTCTTTGCAAATGGACAGGTAGCAACCCAGTATTGTGACCCGGAGGGCAATATTACCATGGATGAAGAGTGGAATGTCAATGGATCTTACTGCGCGATCGAGGGAATCACAAGCCCGGACGGAAGAGTGCTTGGTAAGATGGCACATTCCGAGAGACGGGGACGTTCTGTAGCAATTAATATCTATGGTGAGCAAGATATGAAAGTATTTGAATCAGGTGTAGAGTATTTTAAATAAGTTGATTGAAATGTATGGCAGCCCTCCGGGAAGTATATCCCGGAGGGTTGCTTGTGCGTTGATGTAAAAAAGTGGCAGATTCGAGAATAAAACATTTATAGTTTATGGATGGTATGCGAGGATGAAAAGTGTAAAATAAGGACAGAAGAATTGATTGTTTTTTTCTTTTTTGCAGGAAAACAGAGATTGGATTGCAAAAAAAACAAAAAACA
>ERZ1034901.1158-NODE-1158-length-18697-cov-20.388370_pt1 | contig 18697 bp, 14 predicted proteins | sample MGYA00520628_ERZ1034901 | MGnify/ENA primary metagenome ERZ1034901 (study PRJEB33766, sample SAMN09781783) | gut metagenome | biome: gut microbiome | host: Homo sapiens | place: Madagascar | study: EMG produced TPA metagenomics assembly of the PRJNA485056 data... | reverse complement strand
TATCGAAGATAAGGCGAACAGGCAAGCGCTTGATAATAAAAGCAGGAAGATCAGTACATTTTCTGCCCCACTGCTTCTCAGTATAGCCCTTAATGAGTTTCTCATAAATGTCTTTTCCTATCAATACCTGAGCCTGCTCCTCCAGGTTACGTGGTTCTGTTACGCCATCTGCTTTCATGCGAGCTACAGCTTCTGCTTTCTGCTCATCAATCTTAGCCTGCGCTTCCTCTGGTGTAGTTACACCCCACATCTGATAGAAGGTGTTCATGTTGAAAGGCAAATTATAAAGCTTACCCTTATAGTTTGCTACAGGTGAATTGGTATAACGATTGAACTCAACGATAGAATTCACAAAGTTCCACACCTTTTTGTTAGAGGTATGGAAGATATGTGCACCATACTTATGCACGTTGATACCCACGATATTCTCACAGTAGATGTTACCACCTAAATGAGAACGCTTATCGATTACCAAACATTTTTTACCTTGTTTTTTAGCAAGATAAGCAAAAGTTGCTCCAAACAAGCCTGAGCCAACTATCAAATAATCATATTGTTTCATTCTTATTAATAATTAAGATTCGTAAATTCGTTGTAATAATTTAATTCTATTTTCGATAAAAAAATCTTTCAAGAAAAATTCTCTTGATTTCCTCCCCATGTCCTTTCTCAAATCATCATCATTCACAAGTTGAATAATTTTTTCTGCGTATGAAGCTGCATCCAAAGGCAAGGGATAACCATTCTCACCATTTCTTACGCAATCCTTATTTCCAACTACATCACTGGCAATAATCGCCTTACCATTCGCCATAGCTTCAATGATAGCCAAAGGCAAACCTTCATAAAGAGCTGTAGATATATAGAACAGCGACTTACGCACATACTCTTGGCAATCTACATGATTTATCCAAGGTTCCAAACGAATGGAATCTTCCAATCCTAACTCATGCATTTTGGCTTTCATCGCTTCCAATTCTGGAGAATGATAGCCAACACCTAATAAGATAAATTTGAGATTGCATCCTCTATCCTTCACCTTCTTGATGACATCAAGCAAAAACAAAGGATTCTTCTGGTAACATGGTCTTCCGATATAGCAAGCATAAGGCTCTGATATATCAACCACATTTCCCCTTTCAAGAGAAGAATCAGGCACGGCATTGTGCCAAACCAATGCATTCTCTTCAGAATAACCAACCTCCCTGATTGCCATTTCCTGTTCTGATTCCGAACAAGCTAATACGTATGTCTTGAAACGAGTCAATCGTTCTATGGTCATAAATACCCATCGCTTCAGCTTCGAAGGAGTACAGAGATAAGAGAAGGCATGAGGCGTATAAAATGTCTTCACACCTGTTATCCATCCCGCAGTTCTTCCGAAGATACCACCCTTTGCACTATGGCAATGAATCACATCCGGCTTCTCCTTCTTAATAATCTTAACGGTTTCTATCAAAGCCTTTAAATCATTTAAAGGATTGAGCGAGCGGAATAGCGATATTGGATATTCCTTTACAGTGATGCCATTGCGAACTACTGGCTGATGCTTATCATCCTTGCCACACACAATGACATACTCATTACTCCCCACCTTATTATATATAATAGAGTTTCGGATATAAATATCCAAGCCCCCTATCATTTGACCGATATGTAAAATTTTCATTGTCAATTGTTACTTTATTAGTTCAAGTAGAGTTTTGTGCATTACACCTGCAAAACTCTCAAAAGTATATTTCTCCAAGATTGTTTTTGGTGAAGCGACTTTCTTAGATAAGAGCTCATCCAAATCCACATTCGTATCATAAGGGTCTATCCAATATGCTGCATCACCAAATATCTCTGGCAGACAACTCGTCTTAGCTATAATGCATTTTGCTCCAACACTCATAGCCTCCAATGGAGGAATACCAAATCCCTCAAAGAAAGAAGGGAATATAAAAGCCTTACAATGAGCCATAAGGTACTTTACTTCACCATCACTGATATATCCAAGGAATTTTACGTTCTTAAAGTCCTCTTCCTTATAGTCTGTACCATAGGCACGCAAATTAGCATTGCCACCAACAAAGAAATTATATTGTGGATGCTTCTTTGCGACCTCCAATATCCATTGGATATTTTTATTTGGAGCCAAACTGCCTAAAGAAAAGAAAAAAGGATTTTCAAATAAACTCGGTTTACGAATAGCTAATGAATCATCAGAAACTACAGTTTTGAAATGGTCCCATCCATTTCCCAATACAACTATTTTATCTGAAGGCAACTTTAAGTGCTCCATCATTTGCTGCTTAGAATATTCTGACACCGTGAATAACAAAGGCGAGAATCTGCGAGCCAACTTCTCTTGAAACAGATGCCAGAATCTAGAGACCTTCATGTAGAATGTCTTGCAATATTCAGGATGAGTACGATAACTCATATCGTGAATGCAAATGATACCAGGTTTTAGAACAGGCATAATCGTCAGAAGGTTCAGCGATATGCTCTTAGGATGGGTTATCATATACCAAGCAAAGAATGTCTGCTCCCATAACGAGCCTTTAGCCTTACCATATTTAACAACATGAATATTTTTTAAAACAGGAACATTGTAAGCATTCTTCGGGATTACCAAGGTATATTGACCATCTTGACATATTTTATCTAATTCTGATATTATCTCAAATGCAAAGCGTTCCTGTCCTGTTACTCTACGAGCAGTAAACTGCCCATTAATAATTATCGTTTTCATAGGTATCTTCAATTTTACATTTTAGGAGTTTTGTCTTCATTCGTAGCATCATTCTCATCATTAGGATTTTCCTCCTTTTTTGTAATACGAAAACTATTTAATTCTTGAATACTATTCACATTTTTTCCTGTGCTCAGTTTATATGCGGCCTTCTTTATCAAATTCTTCATTCTAGGCTCATCTTCTTCCTTTATGGCATTATGACCTAGATGCAACAACATGATATCTTTTAATTGCCCCAAATAATATGTATTTGCCCCCAAGTCGGAAATATATTTATCTATATAGACATTCCAATCTTTAGGACGTTCCAGGACTATAATATAAGCTTGCAAGAATTTTATAATTTTGTTATGCTCCCCATTAAAAGCCGTCAACAACATTTTTGAATTTTTCTCAGAATACAAATAATCCTTGAACATATTCAATATATTAGTCGGAATGCAAACAACTACTCCTATATGCTTTTCTTTTATATCTTTATAATGGTCAAAAGTGTCATCTAATTCAAAATAAGAATCCTCTATACCTACACGATCATTTACGGCCAAAGGCCAAGACAACGCAAAGAAAATTTGAGTTACAACCTTCCATGAAGCAAAAATAGCTGCCAGCAGTTTGTTCTTCGTTTCGATTTGTACATAATCACAATTTCTATAGACCATTGAAGCTATTCTGATACATTCCATTAAATAGTTAACGGAATATTCATTCATAAACTTTCTCACGGATTGGTCAAACGGTTTGGCAACATTGTAATTACTATCTGCATAAGAATCCTTTATCTCTGTAGGCAAGGAAGATTGCTTGACATTATCATCCAACAACTTAAAGATTTGCTCTTTCTGCTCTTCCGTCTGTTGGCACTTCAACAAAGAAAACAAGTTTAAGTCATCTTTCCATCCTACTTTGTCATGCACACTCTGAGTAGCCTTTTCAATGTCATCAAGCATATATTCTGCTGCATCTTGTCGTTGTCTATCTTTTCCTGAGTAAAATTCCAACACTTCTGGATAGTGAATGTAATTATGAGCTTTAAAAATATATTCTTTCAATTCACTATCAGGTCTATACATTTCCATAGCGGCAAAATAATAAACCCAAAATGAATGCCTAAAACAATATTTTCCTTCAAATTCTTTTATTACATTATTATAATATAAAACATTGAACAAATAGTCTATGTCTAAATCAATTCCTTGCTTTTTACAAACATCCTTGAGGTAATTGAGAAAATAATCTTTATCAAAGAAATCAATATTTTTGATGATTATGTCTTTACAGAAGACACCCAAGACAAACTCGCAATCCTTCATGTCAGGAATTATTGTTTTGTAATTGGGAACCACATCATTCTCAAAAACCATTTGCAGAATTTTCTCTATAACAGCGGTTCTGTTTATCAAACGTTCAGTATTGTGATTGTTGAAGATAGTTAGTAGTGTAAAAGTATTGATTGGTGTTCGATGCATGTTAAGGTCTTTCATATCATTATCAACACGTTCCAAGACCTTTTCTTCTTCATCAATATAATTCACCTTATTATATGCAGAGACAAGTGCCCTTACATCTTTTCTCTGCAAAGGTGCCAAATACAAAGATTCAAAGTTTGGCTCACGAGTTACTATCTCATCATTGTTTTTGAAGTACTTTTCCAAACGAGGAGAAAGAAGCATAACCTTTGCATTTGGCATCTTTTCTCGTATAGTTCCCAAGTATTCTGCCGACTGTTTCTTTGTAACAACCCAATCATCCACAACAACCCATGCTATTTCATCTCCAGAGATGTTACATTCAGAAAGTTTATTCTCAATATAACCTCCTAACTTTTGTCTATTCTTCCATTCCTTTGGAACGAAGATACCAACCTTGTCGTATTTTGCAATGAGAGTATAAACAAAATGCAAACCATAACAAGTCAATCCATATTGTACTGGTGCCAATATCTTCACATTAGTATCTTTATTAATAATGTCATGCTCAGAGAGTAATTTTACCTTATTGATTCGTCGTGTATGATCTATTCTTTCTGGACTCACATACCTATCAACCCAAACTTTCGGTTGCTTACTATACAAAGTCATCAATTCTTCTAGCTTAGCCTTGGCAAGCTGCAAAACTAAATTCTTAGGACTTTTGTTTGACTCTATATCAAGCGGTTGAGATTGTTTATTTTGCAAGAAATCAATGATGCCATTCTCCTGTTCTGTAAAATCACTTCCCAACTGAAAACGATGGCGTTTGTCAGACCATTGGCGATAAATGATACGCTCAATACCGATTGTGCCAAACTCTATGAAACAATATCCCAAAGTTTGGTCTTTCTTTGTTGTAAATAGCTGCGGAGCCTTTATCTCTATATAAGAATCATTCCCATTACTATTACACAAAATATCTTGCTCATGAGTGTGACCTGTCAAGACAACATCAAAGTCTCTCTTTATGAATGCATTAATCTCTCGTTCCGCCCATTCTTGCAGCCATTCCTGAGGATGATGCATCAGTAAAATACGTTTCTTATGCTTGTCTGCATTTAGCCATTGAGTCAAGGAGCGAGTATCAACCCCAAGATTGCGTTCATCCCTTTTTCCTTGAAATGCAGCAAATGATGCCAAAGATGTATTCAAACTCAGAATACACCAATCCTCATCAATTTCAACAGAATTACATAGAATGTCGTATCTATCAAAAGAAAACTTTTCGTTCAAATATCGTTTAAACATGTTGAACTTTTCCACACAACACTTATCTTGATGAATCCAATCATTAAATTCTCTTTCTTGGTATCTCTTTTCAATCGCTAAAGTATGACTTAACGAGTTTGAAGACACAACGGACTGTTGACAATCATGATTGCCCATCGTGAAAACAAAGTGTTTGCGCTCAATGCCCATATTCACCAAAGGCTGTACTACTTGTCTGTCGAAATCCTCGTATTGAGCATAAGCATCAGCATTCCAAACCAAGTCTCCACCAACTACCACATAAACGTGGGCAATATCATAGTTTGTTACCTGATTAGAAACATCCTTAATAAAAGCACTAAGGACAAGACCTTCGTCTTCTGGTGAGCTATGTCCGATATGAATATCAGAAATATATATAAACGTAAAACCACTCATAAGTTATTTCAGCATTTTTCTAACAACATTAAACAATCCCATCTGCTCTAACACCTTTTTCACATAATATTTCTTTGGCAAGAATTGCGTGAAATCACTTTCAGATACAGCATTTTTCTGTATTGCTTCAAAGAATACTTTTCTTTGTGAGTTCATTTTTTCTGATTTCCAAAGCATCGGATTTACCCCAACTAACTTTTTATAGTCAGACTTTATACAGTAGCCCGGAAGTGTTTTTATGAAATTCTCACCCTTTTGAGTCATAGCGAAGACTGAAGAACACCCCCATTTTCCTGCCTCATTTATTGAGGCATGAAAATCACCTGCTATAATGTCTGCACCGTTACCATCAGCTTTATATTGGCAATGATAACACGAATTTCTCAGATACAAACTGTCTGCAAATAAAAAGACATAAGGGTCAGCTATATAAGCTGCACGCTCCACAACTTTCCGTGTTCCATTCACATCATATACATATTTACAACAAGTTGTGGCATATCCCTTCTTATGCTTATCTCGCATATTGACATATACTAACTTTCCCTTGTACTTATGCTCTTGAACCAGTTTCCACTTTTTCCAAGCTAAAGGTGAAGGAGTTCCATGACAGATGACACAAATAGATATCAAATTTGAAGTATCAACCTTACCTAAGAACGTCTTCAAACCAGCGGTCTGGCATGGTGTTCCACAAAAGACAACATTTCTTCCTTGTTTAAGAAAAGTCTTTATTTCAGAATAGCATTGTCCAATCTCACTTTGAACATATTTTGAGCTTTGCATTCTTTGTAAATCAACCTCTTTATCTGTTATTATGTGAATTGCCTTCATGTTTTCATCCCACACACACCCACAAACAACACCTCCATTATCAAGACATGACTTCATTGCAGCAAAGACAAATCCACCTGACGCAGACTCTTCACGTTCCTTGCTATTCAAAAAGTATAAGTAAGAAAGCTTATCCTTAAACGATTCTAAAGAATATGTAGCAATATTGGATGCTGTATTTAAATGAGGACATGCTTTTTCACATTTTCCACACTTTATACAAGCATCCATATTCACGTTAGGCATTAAAAAACCTTCTTTATTAGGTTTCATCTTAATAGCACCAACAGGGCAGGCATTCATACAAGCATGACAACCGCAACAATCTTTATCAAAATCAAAATGAATCATAATCCTTTCAAGGCATTTTTAAGGTAATCAAAAGAAGTTTGGCGCAAAGCCTTTTTCTTATCTAGCACTGGAGTAAAATCGGTAGCCAACATCTTATCCACATCAATATTGTCCTTTGTAACAAGATGATCAGAAAGTCCCAACTGAGCAAGCAAAGAATGCATACGAGTATCAGCCTTACCAGAGACGATAGAAACGTATGGCTTCTCAAAGGTTGTAGAGAAAGCCGTTCCATGGAAAGAATTGGTAACTACGAATTCTGCATGCTTAATCATACTTAAAAATTCACATGGTCCAACATCTAGCTTACGAGGAATACCACAAAACATTTTTCTTGGTGGTGGAACTATGTTATAAACAGGTAAGCCCAATTTCTTTGATACGATTTTAGCAGCAGCAACTAAATCCGAATTAGTATTCCAGCCAAACATCAAAACATATTTCTCTTTGATTTTTCGTTCTGCACAAATCTGCTCATAGTCTTCTTTGTCAAGAAGTACTGTAGGATCTAGGGCCAATGTACAATCTAATCCTTTAGATTTAACATACTCGACCCCATCTTGTTCGCGAACAGAAACTGCATCAAACTTTTTTAACCAAGGCAAAAACTCATCTTCATGCATAGATGCTTGCTTCACAAAAGAAGCAAACGATGCTGCATAGGCTACTCGTCTCTGCTTCTTTGGAAAATTTAAAAAGAATATAGGATTGGCAGCTGGAGCATCATGGCGCTTAGATAAATTCCAAATTTGGTCACTACCACAAATAATACACTCATAGTCCTCAGCATGTTTTATCACCTCATCCTCCGTCTTAAATCTCGGTGTCGCATTCAAAACCTTCAGAGTAAAATCATCGAACATTTTCTCTCTGACATGGAGAGCCTTCCAATAAGGAATTCGGGTTATGTTCTTAATAACCTCTTTTAATCTTCTCGGTCTGCGACTAAACATTTCACGGCTTGCAACGAATGCCTCTGGTTCAAAATTTATAATTTCACTATCATATCCTAACTTTCTAAGAGTTGTCTGCAAAGCATATGCTTGAAGACAAGCTCCATAATTATACCCAGAATGATAGGTTAAGATTCCAATTTTACTCATGCTCTAATTTACTAATATAAAATTCCTGTAATTTTTTAGTCTCATCAACTATATCATATCCTCCTCTTTTAATATAGTCAGCAGGATTATCTACATGTTTATGAGATTTATACTCTAAAATATATTTCGCCCATTCAATAGGAGTTCTATTTAAACTCACAAATTTACTATCAGGCAATAAAGCTGCTTCTTTGGTAATTGTATCAGAAAACAAAACAGGTACACCTAGTGCTTGGGCTTCAACAGCAGTTACCGGCAAACCTTCAAATAAAGAAGGCATAACCAAAACATCAAACGCATTAACAATTTCATTTACGTCTGTACGAAAGCCCATGAAGGAAACATTATGCGATAACCCTTTTAGCTCTACTTGTTTTTTTATTTCGGATTCTAATTTTCCATTACCAATAAGAACAAGATGAACTTTTTTATCAATTTTCACAACTTCTTTAAATACATCTATTAAAAATTGATGATTTTTTACTGGCATAAATCTTCCAACATTTCCAACAATAAGCGCATCAATTCCTATATTCATTTGTAGACAAAATCTTTGCTTATAATCATTTATAGGACTAAAATCTTTTAGATTTATTGCATTATGAACTATATGATAACTATCAGAATTACATATTTTCTTACCGAACAAAAATTGTCCAGCCTCAGAAGAACAGGCAAAATAATCTGTAGCCAATAGGCATGATGGCTTTTTTAGAGCCATTGCGATATATCTAACAATTTTATTTTGCATAGTAAAATTAGCACTATGCGAGTGGAGTATTCTAGTAGCAATCCCTGCTCTCTTAGCATAATATAGTACAAATAAAGCTTTTGAAGAGGAATGTGCATGCAGTATATCATAATGATGCTGCTTAAAAAACTTAGAAGTTTGCTTTAAACTCTCAAAAAACTTTCCCTTATCTTGATAGGATTCTATAATATATACATCTCCACCATTTTTCTTAACACGCTCAACATAATTGTCTGATTTAACATGATTATATGTCAAGATATCTATTTTGATTTTGGAATGGTCAATATTCTCCATCCATTTTATTGCCATTTCTTGGATACCACCAGCATTGCCAATACCATCCATAAAGAATAAAACCCTAATCATAGTGAATTAATTAATTTAATATAATTATTTGCAAAAATTTCTGAAGTAAAATATTTAAAGAATATTTTTTTATTTTCTCCACCAAGATACTCTCGTTCCTCAAATGATAAAGCCATTACCTCCTTTAAGAGTCTAACAGCTTCTCTTTGGCTATTATAAATAAGAATACCGCCATGCTTAAAGACCGAGAAATATTTATTGCCTCCAGTATTGCTAGCAACAACAATCTTACCTAATGACAATACCTCAAGCATAATCAAGTCAAAATAGGTTTCCTTATTTGGTAGAACAAACACATCAGATGCTGCTATGATTGAATGAGGATCATTAGTCCATCCAACTTCTATCCAACGCTCATGCTCCAAATGGTAAAGTGGTCCTTCCTCTCCAGCAATAAGTACATACACATTCTGATGCGTTAACAATTCTGCACTAATTATTTTCAATTGATCATACCCTTTAATCTGATTATGCCGACCTACAAAACATATCACAAAAGCATCAGCCGGTATATTATATTTTTTACGTACATCACCTCTAGAAACCTTTGCTGTACATGGACTGATACCTGTAAGAAGATAACGATATTTATCTTGGTTTTTATCTTTAAATTCACGATAATAATCCCAATCATGCAGATAAGGTTCTTCTGCACCTTCGCAAGGGAAAATTATATAATCAGCCCTATTAAATGCATAATTGTCAATATCATCTAATTTTTTATAAAGCCAATAAAAACATATTTTTTCAAAACTGTTCAATCTAGACTTAATTTCATTTGTTGCTTTAGTTGGAACGTGACTGGTCAAAACTACCTTACCCGTAAAATTATCTAAAGAACCTCTACATCTGTACATACTAACTACACTATGAAAATGAACGATATCAAATTTATTCAAATCAACAACCGCCTTTCCTTTACTACCATGCAGCAATATATAATAATTAACAATACGCTTTATTGTTTGAATAACATTTTTCAGCCATAATGGTTTTATTTTATTGATATTGTTAGTAAGTTCATGCACATCGCCTTTACTTGTTTTTATAAAGGAAATGTCTTCAACTCCCATCTTATCCAATTGACACTTTAAGTTATAATTATAGCCAACGGGTCCCCCCTTAGGGGCTAATTCTTTTTCATATAAATATATGAGTATTTTTTTACACATAATCGTTATTTTAAAAATTTGAATACTTGTTCATAATAAACTGAGCAGGATTATTCTCATTGATAACCTTAGCAGGACAACCAACAGCTGTCGAATTATGTGGAATGTCATGCGTTACCACAGAACCTGCTCCAATAGTGACGTTGTTTCCTATATGGACATCTTCAACTAAACAAGTCATAGGACCGATATAAACATTATCACCGATTATTGCTGGAGTACCTTTATTACTTCCAATGTTGACAAATTGAGAAATATTACAATTGTTACCAATTATTGTATTTGGATGTACTACTATAGACATAGAATGCGATAGATATAATCCATAGCCAGCCTTAATTTGGCGTGGGAAATAAATACAATATTCTAAAGATAATATTTTATGAACTACAATTGCCAAAGGTTGCAATATATTTTTCTGAGATGCTAATCTATACCATAACAGAAACTTAATTCCCCTATCCAAACTAAAAAGACATTTCAGTAGAATACATAACATCGAGCCCCCCCTACCATAATATCTGTAATAATCAGAAACTATATAGTTTAATACGCCATTATGGCTACTATTGAGTATTTTTTTCATAACTCTTAATATTTATTTATTTTTAATGTTTACTCATATCGATCAAATAGACATCCGGATCGATATATTCTCTATTTTTAGCATCCCAAATATACAACATTCGATATTCAGCATATGTATTAAAAACATATTTATAGAAAGGATAAAAAGTAGAAAGCAAACTTAAGACACATAAGAATTTAATTATAAGATTATTACTTTTTTTTAAAATCAAATAATAAACTGGTCCCCCCACGATTGCATGGAAAAATAACAAGACCATACTGTATCTGTCGAATATCTCAACAGTACTAAAAAAAGGATTTAAAAATGCTCCAACCAGAAAAACATTATAAGCAATAATACCATTCTTAAAACGCCCCATAATAAGAGGAGCATAAAGTATTACTGGAAGATAAGAGCAATATGTCATTATCTTTTTCCATATAGTATATGTCATTATTCCTGTACTACCCCAACCCTTAGTAGTAATTTGGTCTACTTGCGTTAAATAATGTCCCACTCGAGCGCCACTAACAGAATCACCACCCAAAAGAAAAAGTACTTGACCAAATCGAGAAACAAATTCCATCACACCAATTGATATAAAAAAAACTGAAATAAAAATCAATATTGCAGATATCTTGGTATCAAACAAAAGTTTGTTACGCTTAAGAAAAGGCAAAAATACCAAAAAGAATAATGCTCCATTATGAATTAAACATGCACAAACAAAAAATACAATTGCCAATAATCTATGCATTTTTGCTTCATTAAGCAATGAATTTAAAGATAACAGCAAAAAAGAAACGGCAAAATACCATCTAATGTAATTGTCATTCATTTGTGCTACAACTAATATCAATGGCAAAGTACAACACAAACCTGTTTTAAAATGCTTAGCTATTAGTAAAAAAGAAAACAAGAAAAAAGTATCTTTAATAGCTATAGTTAAATAATAAGGAATCCCTAATTTTAAACACGAATAAAAAAATAAATTAAACAAAGGTTCTGTTGTATTTAAATCTAATGGCTCACTGTAAGAATATACTAAATAATAATAATTCCAATCAAGATTGTGGCCAAAGCGCATTCCCATTACAATAAAGTATGCACAAAATGCCCATATAGAGCTTCGCCAATAAGACGATGTGCTTATAGAATGGGACATTTTTCGTCCCGATATATAAAACAATAATATTTCAAATAAATGAAGTAATATGTAAGTAACTCTAATAGAAAGCATATCAAGTATGAATTATTTTTTTTATTATAAGTACTGGCATATTAAAAAAAGCCAAGGTGGTATAAAAAGGCGGTAACTGCTTATGATACTTGCGTAAATCAGTTATTAGCCCATAAAAATCCAAATCAGATATTTTATGTATAAAAAAAGCACTTAGAAGTTTTATAATGCCATACAAAGAGCGTCTGTCATTTTCATTTTTATAAACACTCAATTTTTGATATATTTTTAATCCTAAAGCTTTTCCTTTTGTAAGGTTTGACCAAATTCCTTTTCCATGCACACGATAAATACCCATATCTTCATCTATCAATACGCCTTTACCATGTTTTAAAACATAATAAAAAAAAGTAACATCATAAAAAACTTTGTATTGTTCAATGGGCATATGGTATAAGTAATCTCCATTTCTTATTACACAAGACAATGGCTGTGTCACCCAGAACTTCCAATAATTATCTAAATCATATTTATATAAAGATAAATTATTTTCCTTAACGAAGTTTAGCTTATAAAAATTTTGAACAAACTTATTATTTTTTTGTAGATAATTAAGAACAGTATGAGAACATACTACAACTTCTTTATGATTCTCTAAAAAATCTACTTGTTTCTGCAGTTTCAAAGGATCTATCCAATAATCATCTCCCTCACAAAATGCTAAATACTTTCCTTTAGCTCTAGGAAATTGATATGTTGTCCAAATTCTATCTCCTTTAGAAAACTGGTTTTCTGTTTGTATAATCGGTTTAAATATATCCGGATATTTATTTACATAGTCCATAATGATTTCTGCCGATTTATCTGTGGAAGCATCGTCATGAACTAAAACTTCGAATTTAAAATCTGTTTTCTGCATAACAAAACCATCAAAACATTGATGCAAAAATTGCTCATGATTATACACATCACAGATTACACTTAATAATATTTCCTGATCTTTCATAATTAACGCCTTTCACCTAAAGCAGATTAAATATGCGCCAAGATTACCAGTGCAACTAAAACTACTTCTTGTGACATATTTTTCTTATTTTTCTATAAAATATTTAATTTCAATAGATTCCTTGTATTGTACAGGAGAAGGTAATGAATTTCCGGCAAAGCATGCCAGATGTGCATTGATGAAATCATAACCAGACTTACAGGAAAAAGCTATACCCGCAGAAAAGCGTGGATTTATATCTATGAGATAAAAATCATCATCATGGTCTATGAATTCCATGTTTACCACACCACTGATTTGCAGTTTTTCACCTATATATTTCACCAAACTTTCCAACTTTGCATTATGGAATATTCTCACGGTAGTACCAGCACCATTCTTAGTACGTAGCAACTCTTCACGAGGTACACAAAACGAACTGCTAGTTAATGGATCTCTAACATAATCAACTGTACATACACTTCCTTCTATCTTTTCTTGGAAGATATATGAAGATATATGCTTAATTTCATTCAGTTGATTCTCATTTTGTAAATAACACAATCCTTCACTACTTCTACCATCACGTGGTTTGGCTACACATGGATATTTTAATTTCGTTAAATCATCCTCTAAAGTATATGTTGGTACAGATGGAACAGTTTCATCATCCTTGAAAGCCTTAAACAAAGAATATTTATTACGAGCTATTTTCAAGGTTTCTTTCGAAGAGATACAAACTGTAATACCTTCTTGCTCAAACAACTCTCGTTTAGGATTAATAACATCAATCTCTAAATCTGTAAGAGGAAACAAGTATTTGACATCATTTTCTTTTGCCAATTTAAGAAGAAACGGGATGTATGCTTCCGTATTTGCATAAGGAGCTTGCTTAAAAACATCACATTGAGACGCCTCATAATGCCATTCTTTAGGATATATATCACATCCTATAACTTTATGGCCTGCTTTGTGCAAATTATTAATTGCACATAAAGCAGACATTGAACCTATTGCTGTTAATAAAATATTCATATTAAAACTTAGATTTTTGCAGGAATTCATCAGCAGTCCATCTATCGCGAACTATGCTGATTTTTCCATTATTTATTGAGTAAACTGTAGGAAACCAAGAGATAAAAAGAGGTGAGAATGTCAAGGTATAAGCACCAACTTTGTCAAAGCGTATCATATCACCAACCTCTAGCTGTCTCTCTTGTGTTAATTCAAAAAAAGAATCATACTCCAAACATGTATATCCTACTAAAATTTGCGGACGATCAAATATTGGAGTTTTATTCTGTTGCTCTATTGAATAAAAATAACTATTTATAGTTTTATGCATTAATGGGTCTATATGATTTCGACTTCCATCTAAAACAACAAAATGGGAACGGGCAGTATCCTTAACATCTTCAACTCGAGTATAATAACTAAAGCAACCAGATAAAAGACTTACACCAGGTTCTATTATAAGCCTAAGACTTTCAGGCTTATACCCTCTATTCAAAAGTTCTTCAGATATTGTTGAGATATAATCTGACCATTGTGGTTTGCCAGGAACTTCACCATAGAATCCACCACCAGCATCCAGATATTCTATATCAGAAAGAGAATATCGCTTTACTATCTCATCAAACTTACCAAGTATATATTGGTAAACAGCCAAAGAACGAAGATTGGTTGAAATATGTAAATGCAGACCAGCAATTTTTACAGTATTGAGACTACGCAAATATTCTATTGCATGTCCTAACTCTCCTGTTTCATAACTAAATCCAAATCTACTACCTTTTATTCCTGCTGTAGATGCATTAGGAAATATATCTTCTATGTCATTATTCACACGCAATCCAACTTTAATTATCTCATCAGGATGTTGTCTTGCATATTTTTCTACAAGAACTAATTCTCTTTTTGAATCAATATTTAAATAACATTTTTGAGCAAGAATTTTCTCTATCCAACTCTCATGTTTAATTGGACCATTGCAAACGATATTTCCACCTTCAAACTGAGTTACCTTATTTATAAAGTCGTATTCATCTTCTGAAACAACCTCTGCAGCAACACCTTGTTGATGTAAAACCTTTGCTAAATATGGTAACGAATTTGTTTTTACAGAATAAGCAATCAATCCATTACCCCAATATTTCTCAAAAGCCTTATGAATCAAATCTACTTGATTTGCAAGATGATTTTCATCTAACAGGAAAAAAGGTGTAGAAAAGGCTTTAGCCTCTTGGTATGATAAGTATTGCATATTACTTTAAGATACAATCTAAAGTTCTCTGAATGTCCTCATCACTCAATGCATGATGCATAGGCAAACAGATTACACTATTTGCCATCTTATGAGCATTAGGCAAATTAGTAGGATCTGCGCTCTCCAAGCCACGATAAGTAGAGAACTCGCTAATCAATGGATAGAAATAGCGACGCCCCAAAACATTCTGTGACTTCATCTTTGCATAAAGTTCATCACGGGTCATACCATACTTCTGTGCATCAATGAAGATTGGGAAGTAGCTATAGTTATGACGAACACCTGGCATATCATCGAAGAAGGTAATGCCTTCAACATTGCGCAAAGCCTCACGATACTTGATAGCTACCTGATGACGAGCCTCAATAGCGGCATCCACTTGCTTCAAATTCAACAAGCCATACGCACTACGCATCTCATCCATTTTACTATTGATACCAGGACCTACGACCTCTGTTTCTCCTGCAAAACCGAAATTCTTCAAGTAATCAATACGCTTCTTGGTTTTCTCGTCATGCATTACCATGGCACCACCTTCGATGGTGTTATACACCTTAGTAGCATGAAAACTCAAAGTGCTCATATCACCAGCATTCAAGATGCTTTCACCATTAACTTCAACTCCAAACGCATGAGCTGCATCATAAATAACCTTCAATCCATACTTATCTGCAATATCCTGAATTGCCTTGGTATCGCAAGGTTTTCCATAAACATGCACAGGCATGATTGCGGTAGTCTTAGGAGTGATGGCTGCCTCAATCTTATTTGGATCAAGATTACCTGTAGCAGGATCAATGTCAACAAATACAGGCTTACAACCATTCCACCAGATACTGTGAGTTGTAGCCACAAAGCTATATGGTGTAGTAATAACCTCGCCAGTAATACGAAGTGCCTGCAATGCAGTAAGCAATGGCAAGGTACCATTGGTAAAGAGACTCACGTATGGAACTTTGAGGTACTCGGCAAGAGCAGCCTCCAACTTATGGTGATAATCACCATTGTTTGTTATCCACTTGCTGTCCCAGATTTTTTGGAGTTCAGCATGAAAATCATCAAGATTTGGCAGTAACGGAGAGGTTACTGTTATTAATTTCTTATCCATAAAATATATGATTTTAAATTATTTTTATTTTCGTTTTAATCTAATAGGTATCATATCTATCGTATCATTCCATTCAGATTTCAATAGAAATTTTGCTGCAATAAGATAGAAAACGACGCCAAAACAAATACCAATTACCAATTGAATATAATTATTCGAAGTAATGAGTAATGAGGCATGAATAATCAACCACATAACAAATGAGACCCCAAATATAGGCAGTAAATCTCCCATTTGCTTGAGATAGCCTACATTAATCAATTTTCCTGTATAATAAGTATTTATAACCAATGAAAACATTGAGCTGACAATACCACCACTAACCATCCAAATTATACCATGAGGAATAGCTACACACATAATCAATATTCCAACTATTTTTTTTAAGACTTCTAATCTAAAAAATAAATCAGAACGTCCTTTGACGGTTAAAAGATTCAAATTGATGGCATGAATAGGATACCACATCATATCAAAACATATTATTTGAAGCAATATTATACAGCCTTCCCATTTATCAGTCAACAATACACGAATGAGCGGGTCTGCAATTGCAGATAGCATCAACATCATTGGGAATATCAAGAATGCTGACATTTTTAGAATCTTACAATAATTTTTAGCTAATCGCTCATCTTCATTCTGAATGGTACTCAATACTGGAAATGTTACTCTTTGAAGAACTCCTGTAACATTACTTGAAGGGAGACTAGAAAATTGCTGTGCCCTCGTATAATTACCCAAATCAATAGCACTAAAACATTTACCGATTACCAAAGGGTAAATATTATTGTAAGTGGTCTCTAACAATGCTGAACCCAACATTTTGCTACCGAATCCCCATAAATAGTGAAACGACTCCCAAGACCATTTCCTTTTAGGTTTCCATCTTCCTAATATCCAAAGCAGTATCGTTCTAATAATATATCCACCGACTTGCTGAAATACCAATGACCAAATTCCATAACCACTATATGCCATCACTAGACCTACAGAGCCACTAACAATTGCACCAGAAAGCGATACTATTGCCTGTGTTTTAAAGTCTATTTTCCTAGTAAGAATTGCTTGTTGAACAGCACATAACGGATTAAATAAAGTTGCTAATGCAGTAACTTTCAACAAATCCGATAATATAGGAGTATTATAGAAATCTGCAATTAAAGGAGAAGAGAGAAACAGTGCAAAATAACATATCACACCAACACCTATATTAAAATAGAAAGCTGTAGAGAGATCTTCCTCTGTTAAATCCGGCTTTCTTATAAGAGCCGTAGAAAAGCCACTATCTATAAAACATTGAGCTATGGCCAAAAACACCAATGGCATCGCTATAGTTCCATAATCTTCTGGTGACAACAAGCGAGCCAAAATAATACCAAACAAGAATTGCACTCCTTGCGTTGCAAATCGCTCAACAAAACTCCAAACCAATCCTTTCTGTGTCTTGGATTTTAAATTATCTGACATAAATTTTAAAAAGAGGCAGGCTTCATACCAAGAGCAGAAAAGTAGCTTAATAAAATAAGCTCCAGGCACTTTGCCTGCCTCAATATTTTTTATTTAAAATGACTAGTTATCTGTTTACTTGTATAAATCAACATGAAGATCAAATGGACTATCGAAGTCTTTTAACAACGGATGCTTCATATCTTTCTCTGAGAGATTGACATACTCTGCAGGAATCTTCCAATCGATACCGAGGGTGTCATCGAGGATAGAGATACCACCATCTGCTTCTGGATGATAGAATTCATCACACTTATATTGAAAAACGGCAGTTTCACTTAACACAGCAAAGCCATGTGCAAAACCTCTTGGAATAAAGAACTGCAAATGATTATCTTCTGTTAATTCTACAGAAACATACTTACCATAAGTAGGTGAACCTTTACGAATATCAACAACTACATCAAGTACCCTTCCTTTTACGCAACGAACCAACTTACTTTGAGAGTATGGTGGACGCTGAAAGTGCAAGCCTCGTAGCACTCCATAAAAACTCATACTTTCATTATCTTGACAAAAGTTTATCTTGTGTCCTAGTATTGGAGAAATCTTGTCATTGAACTCTCGCTCATTAAAACTCTCCAAAAAGTAGCCTCTATCATCACGGAAGAGGTTAGGTTCTATCATGAGAACGCCTTC
>ERZ1034901.1155-NODE-1155-length-18756-cov-6.782418_pt1 | contig 18756 bp, 16 predicted proteins | sample MGYA00520628_ERZ1034901 | MGnify/ENA primary metagenome ERZ1034901 (study PRJEB33766, sample SAMN09781783) | gut metagenome | biome: gut microbiome | host: Homo sapiens | place: Madagascar | study: EMG produced TPA metagenomics assembly of the PRJNA485056 data... | reverse complement strand
CGCACCCTTCTTGACCTACGACCCCTCGCTCATGCCCGCCATGGTGTGCGGTTTCTCCTTCGGGCCAAGCGCGGGCTTCATCGTCGGCTCGATTGCCGCAGTGATTCACGGCCTTATCCTGGGAGAATGGGTCGGCTCGCTCATGAACATCTGCGCGACACTGTTCTTCGTCGTCCCCGCGGCGCTCATCTACAAGAAGATGCACACCCTGAAAGGCGCCGTTCTCGGCCTTATCGTGGGCGTTGTATGCGCGACCGTCGGCGCCATCATCACGAACCTCACGATCGGCGTGGCGTTCTGGTATGGCAGCGTTGACGTCATCATGCCGCTTTTGCTTCCCGCCGTCGTGCCCTTCAACCTCATCAAAACCGTGCTGAACTCGCTTCTGACGCTCATCGTGTACAAGGCGATCTCGAACCTCATCACGCCGAAGAAAAACCAGGTGAAGGGCCGCTAAGCCATGGACGAGAAGATGTCCCGCCAAAACGCCGCCGCACCCGGCAAGCTGGCCGACGCGCCCTCCCCCGACGCCGCCGATCCGAGCGCGCCCGAGCCGATTGTCGACGCGCGCGACGTGTCGTTCACCTACGACGGCGAGACGTTCGCGCTCGCGGGAACAAGCGCCCAGGTGGCACGCGGGGAGTTCGTGTGCATCCTCGGGGGCAACGGATCGGGAAAGTCCACGCTCGCGAAGCACCTGAACGCGCTACTTGTCCCGGATAAGGGACAGGTGAAAGTTTGCGGAATGGACACTTCCAATCCAGCAAACACATTCTCGATCCGTCAGAGCGCGGGCATGGTGTTTCAGAACCCCGACGACCAATTGGTCGCGTCGCTTGTTGAAGACGACGTGGCCTTCGGGCCGGAAAACCTCGGCGTTCCCATGCCCGAACTGCGAAAACGCGTGACGCAGTGCCTGGAAGACGTGGGGCTTGCCGGGTTTGAGAAGCACGAGACGCATGCGCTTTCGGGCGGGCAGAAGCAGCGCGTCGCCATCGCGGGCGCGCTCGCCATGAACCCGGAGATCCTCATCCTAGACGAGGCATCCGCCATGCTCGACCCCCGCGGGCGCAAAGGACTCATGCGCGTCGTCCGCTCCCTCAACAATCAGGGCATGACCGTGGTCATGATCACGCATTTCATGGAAGAGGCAGCGCTTGCCGACCGCGTCATCGTGCTCGAGGCGGGACATGTGGCGCGCGCAGGCGCGCCACAGGAAGTGCTCACGGACACCGAGGCGCTCGCCGCGCTCAACCTGGAAGTGCCCTTCGCCGCCGAGCTCGCCTGCGAACTGCGCCGGGCGGGCGTGCCCGTGGAATCCGCCGTCACCGAAAAAGCGCTTGCGAAAAGCGTGCTTGAGGCATTCGCCGGGCGCGTCGCGGCAGCACCGTCGCCCCCGAACGCCCCACATGCAAAAAGCGCCCCAAGCCCCGCGCCCACCGCAGAACCCACGTGCGAAGCGCTCATCAGCTTTGAGGACGTATCGTACACATACAATGCCGCCGAGGCGCGCCGACAGCGCAAATCCGGCATGAAACCCGCGCCCAAACAGGCGAAATGGGGCAACTCCCCCGAAGCGCTCTGGGCGCTTGGCGGGGTCACGCTGAAAGTGTGCGAAGGCGAGTTCCTAGGCATCGCGGGCCACACCGGTTCGGGCAAGTCAACCCTCATCCAGCACATGAACGGCATCCTGCGTCCCACCCGCGGGCGCGTCATCGCCTTCGGCCGCGACCTCGCCGAGCCGGGCGCCGCGAACGAGGTTCGCGGGCGCGTCGGCGTGGTATTCCAGTATCCCGAAAACCAGCTCTTCGCCCCGACCGTCGCCGAAGACGTCGCCTTTGGGCCCCGCAACCTGGGGTTATCGGAAGAAGAGGTCGCCGCGCGCGTCGAGCGAGCGCTTCGCACCGTGGGGCTTGACCCGAAGGAGATCTCCTCGCGCAGCCCTTTCGAGCTCTCGGGAGGCCAGCAGCGCCGCGCGGCGTTCGCGGGCGTGCTCGCCATGGAGCCCGAGGTCCTCGTGCTCGACGAGCCCGCCGCGGGACTTGACCCCAAGGCGCGCGAATCGTTCCTCTCCATGGTGGCGCGCTTGCATGACGAGGGGCTCACTGTGGTCATGGTGTCCCACAATATGGACGACCTTGCGACCCTCTGCGATCGCATAGCCGTGCTAAGCGAGGGAAAACTGCTCATGGAGGGCACGCCCACCGAAGTGTTCACCCGCGCGGCGGAGCTCAACGCCGTGGGTCTTGCGACCACCTCGCCCGAGCATTTCGCGAACCTTCTGCGCGAAGGCGGGCTCGATGTGCCGCGCAGCGGGCTTGCAACAGAGGAATCGCTCATCGCTTTCTTGCAGGAGTTCCTATGATGCGCGGCTTTTCGTTCGGAAGCTATGTACCGGGGAAAAGCCCCCTCCATGCGCTCGACGCGCGAGCGAAGCTCGTGCTCGGCTGCGCGTTCATCATCATCACGTTGAACGCGCGCGATTTCCCGGCGCTTGTCCCCGTGGCGCTCTTCGTCGCCAGCTGCTATGCGCTCGCACGCATCCCCGCAGGTAAAGCGGTACGTTCGCTCGCCCCGCTCATGTTCATCGTCGTGATTGCATCGATCATGAACCTGTTCATCGTGCAGGGCGGGCCCGTCTTGTTCGAATGGGCGTTCATCCGCATAAGCGAGCAGGGAGTCTACACCTGCCTGCTCATCGCGGCGCGGCTCGCTCTCATGATGGCGGGGATGAGCCTCGTCACGCTCACGACGACGACGCTCGACCTGACGGAGGCGTTCGAGCGGCTTCTCTCCCCCCTTGCGCGCTTCGGCGTGCCGGCGCACGAGATCGGCATGATCATGGGCATCGCCCTGCGATTCATGCCGCAGTTCGCAACCGAGCTCTCCTCAATCCGCGAGGCGCAGCTCTCGCGCGGAGCGGGGCTCAAAACGAGCCCCGTGCGCGGCGTGCAGACGCTTGCGTCGATGATGACCCCCCTGTTCGCTAGCGTTTTCCGCCACGCCGAGACGCTCTCGGCCGCCATGGACGCGCGCTGCTACCACGGCAAGGTAGGGCGCACGCGGCTGCACCCCTTGCGCTTCGCCCCGCGCGACGGCATCGCCTGCGCGTGCACGGTGGCGCTTTTAGCCTGCGTCGTCGCGGTGAACGTCTTCGCATAAGGCGCTGCGGCAGTGCCGACGACGCAGCATGAGAACTTCGCTCCCTTATCATATATCGAAAGGAACCTCATGACAGGCAACGAGAAGATCCTGCAATACCTATCCGCCGTGCCCGCGTGGTATCTGGCCACGAGCGTGAACGACCAGCCGCATGTGCGCCCGTTCAGCTTCGCCGCCGAGGAAAACGGCAAGATATGGTTTTGCACCGCGACGACCAAAGACGTGTGGGAAGAGCTTTGCGAAAACCCCAAATTCGAAGCGACGGCCTGGTGGCCCGGGCACGGCTGGCTCATCCTTCGCGGGCGCGCGGGGCTGAAAGACGAAGTCGGGGACGCCATCCGCTATGCGGGCTTCGCGCATCTTTCCGGCCTAGGCGAAACCTACGAGGGACCGAACGATCCCACGCTCACGTTCTTCAGCGTCGAAGACGCCCACGCGTGGATCTGCAACCACGACGAGTGGGCGCCCATCGAGCTTAAGGGCGCCGTCGAGTAGCCTCGCCCGCATGGCGTCATGCGGGCGAGGCGGGGCCAGCGGAGCGCGCGAACGCCGTCGGCGAGCCGGACGCGGAGCAAGCGGCCCCGTCGGAAGCTCCAACATGCGAAACGAGCGCGCCATTCGCGATGCTCTCCGCGCGCGTTTGTGGCACAATAGCGAGACGACGTTCGGCGAAGGAGAAGCTCATGGCAGGCAGCGCAAACGCGGGCATACGGCCCGCAAACTTCCGCAAGGTTGGTATCGTGGGATGCGGGTTCGTGGGATCGGCCTCCGCATTCTCCCTGATGCAGAGTGGGCTTTTCTCCGAAATGGTGCTGATCGACGTCAATCGGGACCGCGCCTTCGGCGAGGCGCTCGACATCGCGCACGGCATGCCGCTCGCAAGCCCCGCGAACATCTACGCGGGCGACGATGCCGACATCGCCGACGCCGGCATCGTGATCATCACGGCGGGCGCAAATCAGAAGCCGGGCGAAACGCGCCTCGACTTGGTCAGCAAGAACGTCGACATCTTCAAATCAATCGTGCCCAGAATCGCCGACGCCGGCTTCTCGGGCATCCTGCTCGTCGTGTCGAACCCGGTCGACATCTTGACCTATGTTGCGCTCAAGCTCTCGGGTCTGCCCGCGAACCGCGTCATCGGGTCGGGCACCGTGCTCGACACCGCGCGCTTCAAGTACGTCCTCGGCGAGCATCTCGGCGTCGACCCGCGCAACGTGCATGCGCGCATCGTCGGCGAGCACGGCGATTCCGAGATCGCCATCTGGAGTCTGGCGAACGTGTCGGGCATCCCGATCGACGTGTTCAGCCGCCTGCGCGGGCGCGAGCACAGCGCCGAGACCATGCGCAAGATCGAGGCCGATGTGAAAAACTCCGCCTACGAGATCATCGAGAAGAAGCACGCCACCTACTGGGGAATCGCCATGTCGGTGAAGCGCATCTGCGAGGCCATCGTGCGCGACGAGAAGCCCATCCTTCCCGTATCGAACCTGATGGAGGGCGAGTACGGCATCAGCGACATCGCGCTTTCGATGCCCGCCGTCGTCGGGGCGGACGGCATAGAGTACAAGGTTCCCGCGCCCTTCTCCGAAGACGAGCAGGCGCGCCTGCGCGAATCGGCGCGCGTCTTGAAGGGCGTCGTCGAGAAGCTCGATCTGTAAGGAGAGCTCAAGCGCACTGTCCCAAAACACACGGGGCCGCATCGTCCCGATCATGCGGCCCCGCTTTCGTTTACTAGCGTCCCGAAACAGGGACACTCGCCCAGCTATTCGCCCTTCGCGGGAGAATCGAAGGAACCTGCGCAATGCGGGCAGCGCGTCGCGCCCTCCTTCACCTCTTCCAAGCAGTACGGGCACACGGGCGCCTTCTTTTCCGCTTCTTTTTCCTTGCCCGCGAGCTTCTCGGCGGTCTCCTGCGCCTTGTTGACGGCCTTCACCAGCAAAAACACCACGAGCGCCACGATGAGGAAATTGATGCAGGCGGAGATGAACGCGCCGAAGTCGATGTCGGTGCCGGGAATCACCAGCCCCGAGACCACGCCCGCACCGCCGCCCGCGATAAGCGAGATGAGCGGGTTGATGATGCTGGTGGTGAGCGCCGTCACGATGGAGGTGAATGCGCCGCCTATGATGACGGCGACGGCCAGATCCATCACGTTACCGCGGTTGATGAATTCCTTGAACTCCGTCAGAAACTTTTTCATGCCCTCCCCAATCGATTGCGTTGCATAGCGGAAAACAAAGTGCAGGATACTATATACCGCCCCGCCGTGCCATCATGGGGCGCGCCGTCAAGCGCGCTTGCCCAATTCGGCGTCGCAATCAGCGAGGACGCGAACGAAACGCTCGACATCGTCGGGCGTCGTCGCACCCGAGAAGCTCACGCGCAGCGTCGTGTTCCCCTGCGAAAGCGGGATGCCCGCCGCCTGAAGCGACAGCGGGTGCTTCTTGCGCCAGGTGCCCGCCGCCACGTGCTCGTGATTCGACTCGCACGCCGATGCGCGCGACACGTAGACGCCGCGATCGCTTAGGTACGCGACCGACTTCGCGTTGCGAAGCCCCGGCACGCTCACGCTCACGATGAAGGGGGACGCGTCCTCGGGCGAGTTCACGATCGCGCCCGGAAGAGCGCTCGCAAGCTGCGCGCGCAACTGCTCGTTCAAGGCTCTCACATGGGCAAACGTTTGCTCGCACTCGGATGTTGCCAGCTCGACGGCGCACGCGAACCCAGCCGCCAAGAACACGGGCTCGGTGCCCGAGCGAAGCCCGCGCTCCTGCCCGCCGCCAAATGCGTTCGTGTGCATCTTCACGCCATCGCGCACGTAGAGCGCGCCGATACCGCGCGGGCCGCCAATCTTGTGCGAAGCGACCGACACGAGATCGGCATGCCATTCGCGCGGCTTCGCGGAAAGCTTGCAGAACGCCTGCGTGGCGTCGACGTGGAAAAGCGCATCGGGGGAAAGCTCGTCACGGATGCACCCGATCTTTTCCGAAGGGAACACATAGCCCACCTCGTTTTGCACGTTCATGATGGTGATAAGCGTCGTCGGCACGCCGTCGAGCGCACATCGCAGCTGGTCCAAATCGAGCGCGCCGCCGACGGCGTCGATATAGGAAACCTTCCACCCGCCCTCACGGCGCATACCGCGCACGCTGCGCGTGACCGACGCGTGTTCGAGGGTGGATGTGACGATCTGGCCAGGGGTTTCACGACGCGCGGAGCAGACGCCGCGCACCGCGAGGTTGTTCGATTCAGTAGCTCCCGAAGTGAAGAACACCTCGTCGGGCGCAACGCCCAGCGCGCCCGCGACGACGGCACGGCTCTCTTCGAGCACTTCCTTCGCGCGGCACCCCGCCGCATGGACCGACGAGGGGTTTCCCCAGGCCGTGCGCATGACTTCGTCCATGCGCTCAATCGCCTCGGGGCGAGTCGGCGTCGTCGCCGCGTTATCGAGGTACACCTCCGCGCTCGCGCCGCCCGTCGTCATGCCGTCCATCTCTTCTCTCCTTGGATCATCGTCGTGTCATGCCGTCGCGCGCTCGCGCTACTGGCGAAGCTTCATGTCCGTGCCGCCCGCCTCGGGAATCTCGCCCGTGCGGTACGCCTCCAAAAGCCGTTCCAGATCGGCGATCTCGCGCTTGAGCTCGACCCCCGTGTCGGTGTCGGCCACGCGCGTGCGCCGCGCGACCGACTCCACCATATGGCGCGACGAGTGGATGTCAATCTCGTTCTCGATCGCCGCGCGCGTCGAGGCGAGCGGCTCGTGCGCCGCCAAGATGAACCCGTAGGAGTTCGAGATGAGCGTGTAACCGGCGATTCCCGTGGTGGGCTGGTAGGCCTTCGCGAACCCGCCGTCGATCATGATGACCTTGCCCCCGCATTTCACCGGATCTTCGCCGTCCTTCACCTTCACGGGCACGTGCCCGCAGATGATGTGGGACGTTTTTGGGTCAAGTCCGAAGTCGCGGAAGATGTTCGCGACCACGGCCTCGTCGTTGATCAGCGTGTAGAAGGGGTTCTTCACTTCCTTGCGCGCGGCCTTGTCCGCGATGAGATAAAGCTCAAAGGTGGCCATCTTGCTTTTCGCGAACAGCGGCGAGCCCTGCCCGAGCCACATATACCACAGAAGATCGCGGCCGCGGCGGCGCTCCTCGGCGTCGTGGCTGAAGAACGCCGCGCGCACGTAGCGCTCCATCACGTCATAGAGCGCGCGCCCCTTGTACGTGCGCCCGTAGACCTCTACCTCCTTCAGGCTGCCGTCGGGATTCAAGGGCACGCACGCGTGGAAGAGCAGGTTGCCGTTGTGCACCTTGTAGAGGCTGCCCGCCTCCAGGAAGAAGTGCATGTGGCGACGCAATTTCTCGCAGCCGGTAAACGCGGCGACGAGGCGCTCCATCACCTCTTCCTCCTCGGGGGTCAGACGATAGGGGTCAGCCGGGTCGATCGTGGGGAACACCTTGTCGGTGAGCTCGTGTTCCACACCGTCGAGCATGACGGTGCCGCGCTCGTAGTCGATCTTGTCGAGCAGCTTGCGATCCTCCAGACCGAACGCCGGGTTCTCGTCGATGAGCCGACCTTCCACCTTGAATTGAATGATCGCCATGGCCTTTTGGATCTTCACGTTCATGGCAATCTCAGCGGGGGGCAAATCGGGGCTGCCCTTGAGCCCGAAAGCGATGCAGGGGTCATCGGCGTAGACGCTCGTCGCAAACGCAGCGAGAGGCAAGATGTTAATGCCGTAGGCGTCTTCCAAGATGGAGAGGTTGCCGTAGCGCGCGCAGTTGCGCACCACGTGCGCGATGCAACCGCGCTGGCCGAGCGAGGCGCCCATCCACACGATGTCGTGGTTGCCCCACTGGATGTCGACCGAGTGGTAGCTCATGAGCGTGTCCATGATGGTGTGGGGCTCGGGGCCGCGATCGTAGATGTCGCCCACGATGTGCAGTCGATCGACCGCAAGGCGCTGGATCATGGTCGAGAGCGCCTCGATGAGCGCGACGCCGCGACCCGTGCGCACGGCCGCGTCGATGATGGCGGCATAGTAAGCGCCCTTATCGACACCGTGACGGTCCTCGGTCAAAAGCTCGTCGATGATGTAGGCGAACTCGGGCGGCACGGCGCGGCGGACCTTCGAGCGCGTGTACTTGCGCGCGGCGCGCTTACACACCTCAACAAGGCGCGGAACGGTGACGGCGTACCAGGCGTTCGCGTCTTCCACCTGCGATAACGTAAGCTTCGCCTTCTCGCGCGGATAGTAGATGAGCGTGGCGAGCGCGCGTTTCTCGCTCTCGGGCAGCGTGTCGCCGAACACGTCGTCGATCTTCAGGCGGATGGAGCCCGATCCGTTGCGCAGGATGTGCGAGAACGCCTCGAACTCGCCGTGGATGTCGGATGCGAAGAACTCGGTCGCCTTCGGCAGGTTCAAGATCGCCGACAAGTTGATGATCTCGGCCGATGCCTGGGCGACGGTCGGAAACGATCGGGAAAGCAGTTCAAGGTAGCGCTTTTCGCCAGCCTCCATGGGCTCCTCCTTCTTGCATGCGGTTGCCGTCCATGGTAGCCGCTTTCCACATGCAGGGGCGCGGCCCGTCGCGCAAAGGCAAGATTGCTCGGCCAAACCCGCAAAGGTAGCGATCGCATGTTGTCTGCGCCTGCGCCGCCCCTAGAGCACCTGCGCCACGGCAAGCTTGAGCTTCTCCAAATCGCCTTCGTCGGGATGGGTCGCCGCGGCGTCGAAGTTCTCGATCATCGCGTCGATGTTGGGGGCGCAATCGGGCTGAGCCTTCATCTTCACGTACCGCTCCCTCACCGATCGGGGCATCCTCCCCTGGCACATGAACTCCCCGACGACGGTGTTGCTCGCGTCGATATGCGCGCGCGTCTTTTGGAGAATGCCATCGAAGTACGCGCCGCTCCCGCCGAAGCCCGCCGTGCCGAAGAGGAAGATTCTCCTGCCGCGCAGCCCCTCGAGCAGCTCGATCGCGGCGGCGTCGGCGATGCCCCGATCGGTCCAAAACCCGACGAAAAGTAGCTCCGACGAGGGGACATCGCCGTCCTCCGCGCGCCCGAAGCGCTCGCACGCCCCCTGCCCGAGCGCATCGCGAATCGCGCGGGCAAGCATCTCGGTGTTTCCCGTCCTGCTGCTGAAGATGATCGAGTAGCGTTCGTTTCCCATGGCGCAAGCCCCTTTCCACCAAGCTGTTTCCCGCCCGATTATAGGACAACGGAAGAAAGGCATTGCGCATTTGGGTGCGACGGCCAATCAGGTTGGGCGATGTTTTGGGAGGCGCCCCGCGCCGAGAAGGCAATTCCGGCGCAAAAAGGCGGCCACTGCACCTCGCGCAACGGCCGCCTTCAATGAAATGCCTCTTCTAGCCCACGTACTTCCCTACTTGAACTTGCAGAATGCGAGCGCCACAGTGCCGATAAGACCGATTACGCACATCACGGCGCCGGCGAACAGCCACGCGGACATGTCGGGCCCCAGCAGAATCGGAACAAGCCAGGTACCTAAGAATTGTCCCAGGCTCTGCACCAACATGAGCATGCCCATGCCGATCGACATCAGCTCAGGCCGCCCGAGCACGTTGATGTAGGAGGTGAGGCACATGACCGGCCCGCCGAGTCCGACAAGACCCATCACGATGGCACCGATCCACATCAAAGGACCGGTTTGCGTGAGCAGAATCAGCGTGCAGGGGCCCATGGCCGCAAGCGACGCCAGGTACAGGGGCTTGCAGCGACCCATCTTGTCGGAAAGCGTTCCGAACAAAGGCGACGAAATCACCGCGAGCAGCATCGGCAGCGTGCTCACGAAACCCGAGAGCGTCGGATCGACACCCTGTTGCTGCATGAACGTCGGCGCAAAGCCGAGCACGGCCAGAAGCGTCATGTTGAAGACGAGGAACGCGAAGAAGAACAAAAGGATGTTCGGCCTGAACAGCTCCGCGTAGCTGACCTTCTCCTCGGTAGCTTCGGGCGCGGGCGCCTCGGCCGCCTTCCCGCCGGGAAACTTCACGATGACGGCAACCACCACGGCGAACACGACAGCGGCCGCGGCATAAATCACCCACACGCCGACGAACCCGGTGGCGGCGTAGAGCGTCGGGGTGAGCACGCCGCCCAAAACGGAGCCGAGACACACCCAAAGCGCCCAGATGCCCGTCGCCGAGCCGATCTTGTCGGGCGCGACGTACTTCTGCACAGCCAGAGGACCGCAGATAGTCACGAAGATGAACGCGATACCCTCGATCGCGCGGGAGACGATCAGCACGGTGCCATTGCCCGCGAACGCGCCAACGAGCGAGCCCGCCGCCACGACGACCGCCGCCGCGAGCAGCATGGTCTTCGGCCCGAACTTCTTCGCCAGCGCGCCCGTGGGAAGCGCGAGCACGATGCCCACGAAGGTGAAGATCGACATGAGCCAGGAAGCGGACCCTGCGTCCATGCTCATCTTGACCATGATGTCGCCCATGACGACGGGGACCTTGTACTGAACCGTCGCGATTGCCGTGCCGAACAGGAGCATGGCAACCGCGATTAGCGCCCAATTACCGTATTTCTTCTTGGTATCCATGGAAACGCCCTTCTCTTTGAGAGGTGCTGGGGCAGGCAAGCGAAAATCCGCGCCCCGCATGGGCGCAGCGGCTCAAAGCCCAGCATTTAACAGGGTTTTCTTGCATATCGAGAAACTTGTCGAACGGGGCCGGACGGAAAATTCGCCCGACCCCCATCCGTTGGCTACAGCGGCTTGATGTTGTCCTGCAAAACCTCGAAGCGCTCGCCGCCCGGGCCGCGGAAGAACATGATGCGCAGCTGCGTCCCTCCGTCCCCATGCACGGCGAACAGGCCGCCGTCCTCCGCGTCGAGCGGGCGGTCGAAGGTAAGCGGCGGGTCGAAGGGGCCAGCCTCGATGGCTACGCCCTTCTCACCCAGGAAAGCGACGAACTCATCCATGTCGGCGACGCGAAGCGCCAGGTGGTTCAAGCACCCCGCAGCCGCATCGCAGGTGGCCTTGTCCTCGCATTCGAGCAGCTCGAATGCGGTGCCCATTCCGCGCATCCACGCCATCTTGAGCGGCTTGTCGCCCTCCATGGCATCGGAGCGGAACAAAAGCTTGCAGCCGAAAACGTCCTCGTAGAACGCGATCGACTCGTCGATGTCGCGGCAGTAAATGCCAGCGTGTTGGAGCGTCAGTTCCATCTTTAACTCCGTTCCGCCGCCCGAAAACGAGCTGGGCGGCTGTCGGTCGGCGGGTCGGAGACGCGGGTCGCGCATGTGCGATCCCGCATCCCCTACCGCTGCTTAAGGGGGACTAACCCTGGTCGCTCGACGTCGCCGCCATGACTTCGGCGACGGTCGCGTTCTTCATGCGGAGCTCGGAGATGCACGTGACGTCGGCTTCGAACTCGGTGACGCTTGAGAGGTCGCCCTCGAACACGTCGTCGGTGCTGTTGCGCGGCTTCGTCAGCTCGATGGCCTTCGCAGCGTCGTAGGGAATGAGCTGCTCCTTGGGCGGATTGGCCTTGGCGACCCAGTTCGGGCTGGTCAAACCCGCATCGGGCATGGTCTCAATCTGGCTCACGTCGCCGTACTTCTCGCGAAGCTCATCGATCGGCCCGAAGTCGAGGGCGCGCATGGGGCACGACGCCACGCAGATGGGCAGCTGGCCTTTCTCCAGACGGTCGATGCACATGGTGCACTTGCTCATCTTCGTGCCCGGCTCGTCGCTGGCGAACTTGGGCGCGCCGTAGGGGCAAGCCTCGAAGCAATGGCGGTCGCCCTTACATTTGTCCTGGTCAACAAGGACGGCACCGTATTTTTCCTCCTTGAAGATGGCCCCGTTATCGCACGCCGCGGCGCACACGGGGTTGTCGCAGTGGCCGCAGTTGAAGGCGAGGATGCCGATTGAAGGATTGGGGAAGCGCCCCTTCTCCCACATGTACACGCTCATCCACTTCTCGGGGCCGGGCGCGATGTCGTACCAGTCCTTGCACGCGACCGAGCATGCTTTGCAGCCGTAGCAGCGGCTTTGGTCAAAGAAGAATCCATACTGGGTCATGGCTATTCCCCCACCTTTCTGATCTCAACCAAGCCTGCCGTCAGCAGCGCGCCGACGATATGCGGCAGGTGCGTGTCGCCGATGAGCAGGTTGCAGTTGCCCGCGGTGTCGATGCCGTAGGGCATGACCTTGGACTTGCGGACGTTGTCGAACTTGGACCACTCGCCGTGCGCGATGGACACGGTGCCGGGAAGCAGCTTCGAGGAAACGTACGCCGTGATCTCGACCTCGCCGAACTGGTTGTACACGAGCACCCGGTCGCCCGTCTTGATGCCGCGGTCGGCCGCGTCGGCGGGCGACATGCGGACCATGTGCTCGTAGCAGTCGCCCTTAAGCCAGGGGTTCTGGTCGTTGGCGGAATGCTGACGGTAGGTCGACACCGGAGTCACCATCGAAAGCGGGTAGTTCTGCGTCCAGGGATGGTAGTAGCTGTCGTTGGCGGTGACGTCCTGATAGGTCGGCTGCCAACGCGGATAGGCGTCGTAGTTCCCGCCGTAGCGCGTCTTGGTGAGGTCGGTGTTCTTGACATAGGAGCTTTCGAACTCAATCTTGCCGGACGGGGTCTTGAACGGCGAGCGATCCCACTCGACGGTGTTCTTGAAGGGATAGAACCACTCGCCGGGCTCGCCGGGCACGCGCACGATCGGCATCTTCTGGAACTCTTCCCACGGCACGGGCTCGATGCCGTTGTAGGCCAAGATGCCCGTCTCGTCTTTCGCCCATTCCTCGTAGGCGGGCTTGTAGATGCGCTCGATGACCTGCTCGTCCCAGTCGCGCCAGTCGGTGACGTCGAGCATCTTGGGGTTGTACTTGTCCGCGAAGCCGAGACGGCGCGCCAGCTCCATCCAGACCCAGTCCTTCGAGCGGATCTCGCCAGGCGGGTTCACGCCCTTGCCAGCGAACAGGAAGTAGTTCATCATGCCCGACGGCGAGCCCCAGAAGCGGTTGATGCCGAAGAAGTGCATGTCGGTCGACTCGAACTGGATGACGGGCGAGGGCAAGACGATGTCGAGGAACTCCATGGAAGGCTGGTCGTGGAAATACTGCCAGCCCCAGGAGAACTCCATGTTGGCGAAGCCCTTCATGCGCTTGGAGACGTTGTGCTGGTTGTTGATGTAGTTGTTCGGGATGATGGCCATCTTCAGGCACGGCAAGGGGCTATCGGGCGGGCAGCCTATGCGGCGGCGGAACTCGTCTTCGGTGATCTCGCCGGCCGCGTAGAGCTTCTGGCAGTGCATGAGCTCGGTGACCTTGTTGTTGTTGTTCGTGATCGGGTTGACGACATCGCCCGGAATCTGTCCCGTATTAGGGACAGGCGCGAAGATGCGCGGCTGGGTGACCAGGCACGCGCCGCCGCCCTCGCAGCCGCCGGGGATGGACAGGTTGCCCGTCATCGCCTGGAGCAGCATCGCCACCGCGGCGGCGTAATCGCCCAGGTTGCGCTTGGAGACACCGTACATCTGCTGCAGGTGCACAGGCTTCATGGAAGCGTAGTAGCGCGCGAACTCGCGGATGGTCTCGGCGGGGATGCCGGTGATGGGCTCGGCCCACTCGGGGTCGTGCACGACGCCGTCGACCTCGCCTGTGATGTACTTGCGCCACTCCTCGAAGCCGTCAGGCTCGACCCATTTCTCGACGTAGGCATGGTCGTAGAGGTCCTCGGTGTAGAGGACATGGGCCACGGCCAGGCCGAACGCGGTGTCGGTGCCCGGGCGAATGGGGATCCACTGCGCACCTAAGACCTCGGCGCTCACGTTGTACACCGGGTCGATGAGGATGAACTTCGTGCCGCGCTCCTGCGCGAGCTTCATATAGTAAGGAACCATACCGAACCAGGCGACCATCGGGTCAAATCCCCACAAAACCACGAGCTTGGAGTTCAGAAGATCGGGCGCCTCGAAGCCCGGGTAAGCGTCGGACGTGCCCTTGATCAGGCAGTCCGTCAGCCGAACGCCCAGGTGGAAGTCTTCTGCGGCGGCGCCGCCCGAGGTGGAATGATCGCCCCACCCCGTGATCGTGCCCGGCATGTACGACGCAAACGGGAAGTCGGAGCTCTCGAACGCGACGTAGTAGCAGTAGTACAGCCACGGGTGGTCGGGATTCTCTTTCGCCATCGTGCGCATCTTCTCGGCGATGGTGTCGAGCGCCTCGTCCCAGGAGATGCGCTCGAAGTGCCCACGTCCGCTGCCCTTCTCCCCCACGCGCTTCATGGGGTAGAGCAGGCGATTCTCAGAATAGAGCTCCTGGCGCCAGGCGTGGCCCATCGGGCACGCGCGAGACTGCAGCATGCCGGTCTGGACGGCGTTCTCGTCGTCGTCCTCGCGCGCGATACCCGCGTTCACGGAATCGTCGGGCTCGATGGAGACGATCTTGCCGTCCTTGATTCCACACTTGATCAGGCATGTGGCATCCCAGCAGCCGTTGTTGTGGCACGTGGTGTAGAAATAATCCACGCCCTCGTGACGCTCGCTGTACTTCTCGACTAACGAATCTCTTGACATGGCCCCTCCTTCTCCTAAGACAACTTGCTCGAAGAGAGCTGCCGCGCCCCACTCCGCGCGGCCTATGAGCCGATTGTGCGGCGCGCAGGCGGCAATTTGCCAGGGTGTTTTCGTTTCCGGGAAAACCGAATACGTTTTGCGGGCGTTACCTTTCTGGTTATTGGGAATTCAAAACGATTCGGCCGCCTGCGGGCAAGCATGCCCCAGCCAGGCGCGCCAACTGGTATAGTATTTCTAAGGGAGGACAGCATGATTTGGGGGAATCATGGACTACTGCAAGCCTTTCTCGGCGGAAACGCAGGCGGCCTTCTTCAAGGCCGAGGCGGAGATGATCCGGTTCGCAGAGCGCGCCGCGCAGCTTCCGCATGCCGAGTACATGAAGAACACCCTGCTCGCAATCGATGCGGTGTTCGCCATCCGGATGGTTCGCGACGTCTCGTTGCCGCCCGTGCCGCTCATCGTCGCCTACGACGTCGCGGGATGGAAGTACGGCAACGACGTCGAGCGCTGCCTTAACGCGAGCCGCCTACTGTTTCGGCTTCCCGAAGATCAAAACGACGCGGCCATCGAGGCGATGCGCTACATGCAGGCCCTGGAATGGGTCGCGCGCACCGCAAGTCCCGGCTTCGCGGTGATGCCCGACGCGCTCGTGCGCTTGAACGAGATCCTTATTTCGGGCATCAACTCCCGCAGCGGCGAGCACGGCTTCAGGAAGGTCTACCTACCCCACAAAAAGGGCACCCCACCTGCGGATATCAATCGTGAACTCGAAGAGCTGTGCGCGTTTTGCAACGGCGAGTACTTCTCTCCTTTGGGGCAGGCGTCGGTTATCCACCATGCCTTCGAGCGTATCGTTCCCTTCGACGCCATGATCGACCGTACGGGGCTTTTGTTCGCGTTCATGCCGATGTTTCGGCGCGGGCTTTTCGCGAACGACCTCGTGGTGCCCATCTGCTGGGGCGCGGCGCTCGAGCGGGAGTACCGCCGCACGCTGAAAGACGCGAGCCGCGACGAGCTGACCAGCGAGAACCACAAGTTCTACCGAGAACGCTGGGCCGCCTACAACGCGCGCAACACCTCGATGGCAGTCGTGATCGCGAATATGTTTCTGGCGAAGGTGAGCAAACTTCGCGAAAGCTGGAGATCATGCGGGCTTAAGGTGCCGGCGAACTCGGCGACCGACAAGCTGCTCGACCTGTTTTTGGCGATTCCGCAGCTCGCCACGAGACACGCCGCGAGCTGCATCGGAAAGAGCTACGGCGCCACGAATGAAGCGATGCACCAGCTCGTGAAGGCGGGCATCGTGCGCGAGGTCGCCATCGACAACCGCGAGCGCATCTTCGTGTGCGAGCAGTCGACCGCGCTCATCGCGGATTTCGTGAACGAGCTCGAGAAGATGGGCGACGCCGCCGCCGACGAGTAGCGACGAACTGCCGCGATGGGGCGCATCGCCGCCTACGCGCAAAGGGGCGGGAACCCGACGCGAACCGCGCGATTGCGAATCGGTTCACGTCGAAGCTTCCCGCCCCTCTTTCGTCTTGGCGACCGGCTCGCCCGCATCGCGGCCTGTGCCGGATGCTACTTTGCGGCCTCCCCCGTCGAGTCGCTGTGGAAGTTGGAGTAGCCGCCCACGGCGTTTGCATTGAAGCGGCCCTCCGTCTTCGAGAAGAAGACCTGCGTCGACATCAGGTCCTTGATGGAGACGCCGACGGCGCCCATCGCCTCTTTTTGGCTCTTCCCCTCGTCGATGTACGCGTTGAGCACCTCGGCCTTCTTCGAGGACTCCAGAGCCATGAATTCTACGCGATCCATTGTCTGCCTCCCTTGACGTCATGAGCAGTGCCTGCCGAAGCAGCGCCTACCACCGATTATAGAAAGCGCGCGCCCCTCGCCAAAGGTTGTTTCCGTTTAGCCGAAGTTCGGAAATTTCCCTCCTACAGTCAGTGCCTGCGGAAGGTCCGCACGGAGGGTCGCGCAAGCTGCCCATTGCGCGAGAGAATCGCTCAAAATGTCTATTGCACAGCACTTTTGCGAGGCGTTCGCAGATGGGTCGCGTGGCACTTTTGCGAGGCGCTCGCACGTGGGAATTCGTGCCAGAATCCGCCCCCGAATGCGGCTTTTCGGGGACAACTCGATTTTCGTGCCACATCTTAGCCGCATCCAAGCCGTACGGACCCAAGACAAGCGATCCAAGCGGATTTCGCGAGCCATCCCTTCTCGAATTAAATGGTTTCTATCTTATATAGGATGCTGTCTGCTATTATCGTGCTACGGTATTTGGCCAGCCAAGGGAGAGGAAACTCGATGGATTCGAGAGTTAAAGAAATCGTCGGTAGGGCGCTTGAGGGGAAGGTTCCGTCTTACGACGAGGTGGTTTTCCTACTCGGCGTCGACGAAGCAAGCCCGGAGGCAACCTATCTACGCGGAACGGCGAACGACATCGCACGCGAGAAAACGGGAAATTCGGGCGTCATCTGGGGGCAGATCGGCGTGGAGATGTATCCCTGCGAGGGCGACTGCCGATTCTGCTCGTTCGCGAAATCGAGCACTTTTTTCACTGATCGCGTCGTGATGCCCGTCGAAGAGGTCGTGCGCCGTGCCAAGGAATTCGCGAAAGGCGGCGACCTTTATGGCATGTGTCTCATGACCATGAACACCTTCGATGAGGAGCATTTCCTTGAGGTGTGCCGCGAGGTCCGTAAGGCCATCCCCACCTCCACGATTCTCACCTGCAACGTCGGACAGACGACCAAGGAGTACTTCGAACAGCTGAAGGCCGTCGGCGTCGACGCGGCGTACCATGTCAAGCGCATCGGCGAGGGCACGCTGACCAAGTTCGCCCCGGAGGAGCGCGAGGCGTGCATCCAGGCCGCCCACGACGCTGGACTGCGCATCATCGACTGCTGCGAGCCCGTCGGCGCGGAGACCACCGACGAGGAAATCGCAACCCGCATGATGGAAATCGTTGAGCGCGGGCATGAGATGGGCATTTACGACTGCTCGGGGGTCATGAAGCGCAACTCAGTGCCGGGCACGTGCTTCGAGGGCCTCGACAACGAAATCACCGACCTGCGCATGGCGACGATCAGCGCCGTGCAGGTTCTGACCATGGTCGACCAGGAGCGGTTCCCCTGGATCGGCATCCACGAGCCCAACACGGTGAGCCTGCTGTCCGGGGGCAACTACCTGTGCGCGGAAAGCGGGTTCAACCCGCGCGACACCGCCGAGGACACTGCCGGCAACCACGGACTCGACGTCCCCATGGTGCGCCAGATGTTCTACCAAGCGGGCTTTCGCTACCTGACGCGCGGCGACGGCACGCGTGTCGAGCTCACCGCAGACTACATGGACCAAAAGATCCGCGAAGGCATGGTCAAGTAGAACGCACGCGAGCACCCAAGGCAAGCGGCGAGCTTGTCGGAGGCAGTCGGCGGGCGGCTTCGTGATACAATGCAGGGCGCGCATCGCCTGAGCGGGCGCGCCTTATCAGCAACAACGGGAGGATGCCCTCATGATCAAAGACCTGGTGAAAGACGACGCCATCTTGTCGCAACCCTGCGAGGCCGTCACCGACGCTGAGGCGGCAGAGCTCGCCGCCGATCTCGCCGACACGCTCGAATCGCTCGAGAACGTCGCCTGCCTGCACGCCAACCAGCTCGGCACCCCGAAGGCGGCCTTCATCTATCTCGACGCCGACGACAAGCCGCACATCATGTTCAACGCGAAGATGACCCGTGCGCTCGGCGCGTTCAAGACGACCGAGGACTGCCTGTCCCACAAAGGGGAGTCGAAGGTCACACGCTACGCGAAGGCGAAAATCACCTATCAAGAACTCGCCGACGGGAAGCTCGTCGCAAAAAACCGCGAGTTCACCGACTGGACGGCCGAAATCATCCAGCACATGATCGACCACAGCAAGGGCAAACTCGTGTAAAGCGAGCGAGCGGGACGCTCTTCCAACGAAGCCCATTGACGAAATGGCCTTAGCCCGAGAACTTGCCGGCGTCTCCGAAAAGCTCAATACCGCCAAGCAGG
>ERZ1034901.1154-NODE-1154-length-18766-cov-8.261344_pt1 | contig 18766 bp, 21 predicted proteins | sample MGYA00520628_ERZ1034901 | MGnify/ENA primary metagenome ERZ1034901 (study PRJEB33766, sample SAMN09781783) | gut metagenome | biome: gut microbiome | host: Homo sapiens | place: Madagascar | study: EMG produced TPA metagenomics assembly of the PRJNA485056 data... | reverse complement strand
AAAGAGCCGCTTCCGGAAGAATATCCATTATTCCACGAAGGACTTATCCTTTATACATATCTTCACCTTGCAGCAGACAAGCCGCAGACAGATGCTTTGCTTAATTCCAAAGTAAAAGGTGTTGCATACGAGACACTGATCGAAAGAAACGGAAGCATCCCTCTTCTTGCACCAATGAGCCAGATCGCAGGACGTCTGAGTATTCAGGAAGGTGCTAAATACCTTGAGAAGAGATTCGGCGGAGAAGGAGTTCTCCTTGCAGGCGTTCCGGGAACACCAAAGGCTAACATTGTAATCCTCGGTGGTGGATCTGTAGGAACTAACGCTTGTAAGATCGCTGTAGGAATGGGCGCTAACGTAACAATTATGGACATCAACCTTCAGAGACTTGCTTATCTTGATGATATCTTTGGAGCACGTGTCCAGACACTCGTATCTAACGATGCTAACATTGAAAAAGCAGTGAAAGAAGCTGACCTTGTAATCGGATGTGTTCTGATCCCAGGAAAATCTGCTCCGAAGCTGTTCAAGAAGAAATATCTCAAAGAGATGAAACCAGGTGCAGTATTCGTAGACGTTGCTGTAGACCAGGGCGGATGTGGCGAGACAACTAAGGTTACATACCATGATGATCCGATCTTCATCGAAGACGGTGTTGTTCATTACTGTGTAGGCAACATGCCAGGAGCAGTTCCGAGAACATCTACAATCGCTCTGACAAACGCTACACTGTCTTACGGACTGCAGATCGCAGGCAAGGGATTAGAGCAGGCATGTAAAGATAACGAAGTAATTTACTCAGCTATCAATACATACGATGGAAAATTAACATGTAAGAACGTAGCAGACAGCTTTGACTGCTATGAATACACAGATGTTAGAACTGTTTGCTAATGAGCTGCAATTATAATAAGTAGAAACTGAATGATTAATTCCTATTAATGGAAAATGCCGGTATCTTTAGGGTGCCGGCATTTTCTGCATCACTGCGTGTTCATATGGAACTGTCACTGCCTGAATTTCGGGCAGTTAAGATGGAAAAACACATTGTAATCACAGAATGGAAAAGGTATACTATAAGGCATGCAGAGCACATACATAAGTGCACATTAAGATGTTGCAGAAAGGGTGTATATATGGATATTAATCAGAAGATAACGGAAGAACTTGGTGTCAAACGGTGGCAGGTAGATGCGGCTGTGAAGCTGATTGACGAGGGTAATACGATTCCGTTTATTGCACGATATAGAAAGGAAGCGCATGGTACATTGGACGATGAACAGCTTCGTAAGCTGGCAGAGCGTCTGACCTACCTGCGTAACCTGGAAGAGAAAAAAGAACAGGTATTGGCAAGCATTGAAGAACAGGGGAAACTTACAGAGGAGTTGAGAGACAGGATCCTTGCGGCACAGACGCAGGTGGCGGTGGATGATCTGTATCGCCCGTATCGTCCGAAGCGTCGTACCAGAGCAATGATTGCGAAAGAGAAAGGACTGGAGCCGCTGGCTATGTTGATGCTGCTTCAGCAGTCCAAAGAGCCGTTAGAGAAATTGGCATCAGCTTATATAAATCCGGAGAAGGAAGTAAAGACTGTTCAGGATGCGGTGGCCGGAGCAAAGGATATTATTGCAGAGCAGATTTCAGATGATGCAGCTTACCGTAGTTGGATCCGCAATACGACTGTGAAAAAAGGCAAAGTAGTATCGCAGGCAAAGGATGCAGAAGCGGAATCTGTCTATGAGATGTATTATGAATTTGAAGAAGCAGTGGTCAGGATCGCGGGACACCGTATTCTGGCACTTAACAGAGGTGAGAAGGAAAAATATCTGACGGTGAAGATTGAAGCACCGGAAGAAGATATTCTGCGTTACCTGAAGAAAAAGATGTTACATGGAGATCATACTGAAATCACAGTAGCTATTGAAGAAGCAATTGAGGATAGTTATCAGAGACTGATTGCACCGGCCATTGAGCGTGAGATCCGGAATGAACTGACAGAGAAGGCAGAAGATGGTGCAATCCAGGTGTTCGGCAAGAACCTGGAACAGCTTCTGATGCAACCGCCGATTGTTGGCCGCACAGTACTGGGCTGGGATCCGGCATTTCGCACCGGCTGTAAGCTTGCAGTGGTAGATCCGACCGGAAAAGTTATTGGCACTACGGTTATTTATCCGACGGCACCGACGACTCCACAGAAGATTAAAGCATCCAAAGATTTGTTGAAGAAGATTATTCCAAAGTATAACATTTCTTTGATCTCACTGGGCAATGGAACCGCATCCAGAGAGTCGGAACAGATTATTGTAGAGCTTTTGAAGGAAATTCCACAGAAAGTACAGTACGTAATTGTAAATGAAGCCGGTGCATCTGTATATTCCGCCAGCAAGATTGCAACAGAAGAATTTCCTAAATTTGATGTGGGACAGAGAAGTGCAGCTTCTATTGCAAGACGACTGCAGGATCCGCTGGCAGAGCTGGTTAAGATTGATCCGAAATCCATCGGTGTCGGACAGTATCAGCATGACATGAATCAGAAGAAGCTTGGTGAGGCGTTGCATGGTGTTGTAGAAGATTGTGTAAATAAAGTCGGCGTAGATCTTAACACTGCCTCTGCACCGCTTCTCTCGTACATTTCCGGTATCTCCGGAACAATTGCCAAGAATATCGTGGCGTACCGGGAAGAAAATGGAAGATTCAAGAGCAGAAAAGAACTCTTAAAAGTAGCGAAACTCGGACCAAAAGCATATGAGCAGTGCGCTGGATTTATGCGAATCCACGAGGGTGCTAATCCGTTGGATGAGACCAGTGTACATCCTGAGTCTTACGAAGCTGCTAAGAAGCTGTTGGAAAAACAGGGATTTCAGATATCCGACATCACAGGCGGTAAGCTCGCGGGATTGTCACTTACGATTCGCGATTATAAGAAGACGGCACAGGAATTGGGCGTAGGAGAGATTACTCTGCGTGATATCGTGGCTGAACTGGAGAAACCGGGCAGAGATCCACGTGATGAGATGCCGAAACCAATCCTCCGCACGGATGTGTTGGATATGAAAGATCTGAAAGAAGGTATGGTTCTTAAAGGAACAGTAAGAAATGTTATTGATTTTGGTGTGTTTGTAGATATCGGTGTACATCAGGACGGACTGGTGCACATTTCTGAGATTACCAATAAGTTCATTAAGCATCCACTGGAAGCGGTCAGTGTTGGTGATATCGTGGATGTGAAGGTTCTGGGTGTAGATCTGAAGAAGAAACGAATCGCACTTACCATGAAGAATGTATAAAAAAGAGGTTTGAATGACTGTGCTTACAGCGTTCAAACCTCTTTCTATATAATGAGTTATGATACTTTGGGATGGTTACTGCATCCGGAATACCGGACGAATCTTCTTGTAAATCAGGAATACGATCAGGGAATCAATGATTCCTTTTAAGATATTAAATGGTGCGACTGCAAATGCCACAAAGGTAAACAGGCTGGTAATATGAGCATTGACTGCAGTTCCCATTCCTACAAGTGCTTCCATTGGCATGCCGAAAGCTTTGCCGTAAGCCGGAAGCAATACAAATGCATTCAGGAAACATCCAAAGATTGTCATCAATACAGTACCTGTTACCATACCGATGATGGCACCCTTTCTGGTATGCATTTTACGGTAAATGATTCCTGCCGGTACAACGAAAGAACATCCGAGAAGGAAGTTGGCAAGTTCACCAACACCTGCGGTAATCGTGCCGTTGATTGCAAAGTTCAGAAGAATTTTGATCAGTTCGATCGCAGCACCTGCAACTGGACCCATAGCAAAACATCCTACCAGTACCGGTACTTCACTAAAGTCAATCTCGTAAAAGGCCGGTGCAAATGGCAGTGGGATCTCGAAAAGCATCAGTACGACAGCGATGGCTCCGAGCATTCCAATCTGTGCGAGAATCCTTGTCTTAGAAGATGTGTGTGTGCGTTCGTTAGTTAATGTGTTATCCATTTTCTTTCTCTCCTTTTGATGTAGATGTTATAAAAGGAAGAACTCTTCTCGAAATGTGCGTAGAGAATGCAAATAAAAAAACCCGACATCATATGCCGGGGTCAATTATCATTCAAATGATACTGCACAATCCTTCTCTCATCCAGACTTTACTGTCGGTTCTGGAATCTCACCAGATCAGCTGCTGCACTGTGTAGGATACAACAGGTCGCGGACTATACCGCCGGTTGGGAATTACACCCGACCCCGAAGAATTACTATTCCATTTATGTTGTAAGGATAGCACACTATATCCAAGAATGCAAGTCTCTTTACATGAAAAATGGATTCACGTATAATAATTGTTACAGCTGACCACGGGTGTGCTAATTAATTTTAAGATTTTGTGATCAAAGGAGAATGATATGCAATATAGAAAAGATCGATATGGAGAACCGATTTCTTTGCTGGGATATGGTTGTATGAGATTTACCAAAAATGGTAACAGCATAGACCTTGATAAAGCGGAAAGGGAACTGATGCTTGCCATTAAAAGTGGTGTGAATTATCTGGATACGGCATATATCTATCCGGGAAGTGAGGTGGCAGTTGGTGAGATACTACATCGCAATCACTGCCGTGAAGAGATAAGGCTTGCAACCAAATTGCCGCAGTATTATATCAAGTCAGGTGTAGCAATTGAAAAATATTTTAATGAACAGCTCACACGTCTTCAAACAGATTATATTGATTATTATCTGATGCATATGCTGACAGATGTTGCAGCATGGGAGAAACTGAAGAAGCTTGGTATTGAAGCTTGGATCACACAGAAAAAGAAAGAGGGTAAAATTCGCAATATCGGATTTTCTTTTCATGGTAATACGGAGATGTTTATCCAGATTCTGGATGCTTATGACTGGGATTTTTGCCAGATTCAGTATAACTATATGGATGAACACACGCAGGCAGGAAGGGCAGGGCTTCAGGAAGCGGCAAAACGTGGGATTCCGGTAATTATCATGGAACCTTTACGCGGTGGAAAACTGGTGGATCTGTTACCGGAAAAGGCAAAAAAGCGAATTGCAGAAGATCCAAAGAAACGTACTCCGGCAGAACTGGCATTCCGCTGGCTGTGGGAACAACCGGAGGTGACCTGTGTGCTTTCGGGGATGAATTCAGAAGAAATGATCCGTGAAAATGTTCGTATAGCATTGGAAGTACAGACCGGCGAATTTACAGAAGGAGATTTTGCATTGATCGAGGCGGTAAAAAAAGACATCCAGGACACCTTGAAAGTAGGATGTACCGGATGCGGATATTGTATGCCATGCCCGAAAGGAATTGACATTCCGGCAGCCTTCCGCTGCTACAATCACATGTATACAGAAAAGAAAGGTGCGGGACGTCACGAATATCTTCAGACCGTATGTCTACGGAAAGACTTCCGACCTGTCAGTGCCTGTGTGGAGTGTGGCAAATGCGAGAGCCACTGTCCACAGCATCTGGCAATCCGCCAGAAGCTGAAAGAGGCAGATGGCAAGCTTCTTCCATTTTATTATAAGATTGGTCTTAAAGTTGTGAAGAAACTGGGGCTGTTCTGGTAAAGCAGCGTCATATATAGAAAAAAAAAGAAAGATATGCTATAGTGTGTGTGTACTTGAAATAGAAAATGGATGGTTTATTAATATGAAGAAAGAATTGATCGAATCAAATTGCGAGAAGGATACCCGTGATCTGGGATTCCGTCTGGGACAGGCGGCAGAGCCTGGCCAGGTGTATACGCTGGTGGGAGACCTTGGTGTCGGTAAGACGGTGTTTACACAGGGACTGGCGGCAGGTCTTGGGATTGAAGAGCCGGTGAGCAGTCCGACATTTACAATTGTACAGGTGTATGAGGATGGCAGACTTCCGTTTTACCATTTTGATGTATACCGGATCGGTGATGTGGAAGAGATGGATGAGATCGGATACGAGGATTATGTATATGGGCAGGGAGTGTCCCTGATTGAGTGGGCGAACCTGATTGAAGAGATTCTTCCGGAACATTATACGGAGATACGGATTGAGAAAGATCTGGATAAAGGATTTGATTATCGGAGGATAGAAATATGCGAATATTAGCATTGGACAGCTCAGGACTTGTGGCAAGTGTAGCTGTTGTAGAAAAGGATGGAGAAGAGACAAGTACCATCGCAGAATATACGGTTAATTATAAGAAGACACATTCCCAGACGTTACTGCCTATGTTGGATGAGATTGCGCACATGACAGAACTGGATCTGAATACAGTAGATGCCATTGCAGTAGCGGGAGGACCGGGATCATTTACCGGACTTCGAATTGGATCTGCGACGGCGAAGGGGCTGGGGCTTGCATTGAAAAAGCCATTGATCCATATCCCGACTCTGGAAGGACTTGCGTATAATCTCTGGGGAACAGATAAGATTGTGTGTCCGATCATGGATGCAAGACGCGGTCAGGTATATACTGGGATTTATGAATTTGACGGTAATGAATTACGTGTGCTGGAAGATCAGATGGCGGTCAGCATTGAAGAACTGGGTGAGAAGCTGAAACAGTATAACAGACCGGTTGTTTTTCTGGGAGATGGAGTGCCGGTATTCAGGAAAAGACTCGTGACAGAGATTATGCCAGAGTCTGCTCTTCATTTTGCGCCTGCATCTATGAATCGTCAGAGAGCAGCTTCTGTAGGAAGCCTGGCGATCCGCTATTATGAAGAAGGCAAGACGGAGACGGCGGTGGAGCATCAGCCGGATTATCTCCGTGTATCACAGGCAGAACGTGAGCGCGCGGAAAGAGAACGTGCGAAACAGGAGGCAAGATAATATGTTTTGTATCCGTAGAATGCGGGAAGAAGATCTTGCAGATGTGGCAAGGCTTGAAACAGAGATATTTTCAGATCCATGGAGTGAGAATGCAATCAGAGAAAGCATGGAACAGTCGCAGACGTTGCTTTTGTCAGCACTGGAGGATGGTGTACTGGTTGGTTATCTGATCGTTTACTATGTACTGGAAGATGGAGAGATTGCCCGTATTGCGGTAGAATCGGACTTCCGCAGAAAGGGTGTGGCATCTCGCTTGTTGAAAGAACTGGCGTTTATCTGTACGGACAATGGTGTAAATAAATTACTGCTGGATGTTCGGGAAAGTAATGAATCAGCAAAAGCTTTTTATAAGAAAAAGGGGTTTGTCCTAGATGGTGTGCGGAAAAATTATTATACAAATCCGACGGAAAATGCGATTCTTATGAGTCTGGAACTGGCGTGACAGGTGGTAATAAAGGAAAGAGTTCCCACTAGGATAACATCCGGACGATGGTTATAATGTAGGCGTAAGACGATATGCAGTTTATAACAACAGGAGGAATCGTATGCGCAAATATGGGATGAAAGAAACAAAAGAAATTAAAAAAATTATCTGTAATAAATGTGGAAGGGAAATTACTGCTGTGAATGGATTGCTCAGCGAAGACGTGCTGTCTGTAGAAAAACGCTGGGGCTATTTTTCCAGAAAAGACAACCGGATAGATAGATTTGATCTGTGTGAAGACTGCTATGATGAGATGGTTGCTGCATTTTTACTTCCACCGGAAAGTAGAGGATAGAATGTTAGATGTATGTTTGCTGGGAACCGGCGGTATGATGCCGCTTCCTTACAGATGGCTCACTTCTTTGATGGTACGATATAATGGCAGCAGTCTGCTGATCGACTGTGGCGAGGGCACGCAGATTGCCATCAAGGAAAAGGGATGGAGTTTTAAGCCGATCGATGTGATCTGCTTTACGCATTATCATGGAGATCATATCAGCGGGCTTCCGGGACTATTGCTTACTATGGGTAATGCAGATCGGAAGGAACCACTTACCCTGATCGGACCGAAAGGTCTGGAGCGGGTTGTAGGCGCCCTGCGCGTCATTGCGCCGGAACTGCCATTTCAGATTATATATAAGGAAATCAAAGGTCCGGAAGAGACATTCGAGATGAATGGTTACCGCTTAAAGGCATTTCGTGTAAATCACAATGTATTGTGTTATGGATATACGATGGAGATTGACCGGGCAGGCAAGTTTGACGTCGGTCGGGCAGAGGCAGCAGAGATTCCAAGGAAATACTGGGGAGTTCTGCAGCGTGGTGAGACTGTGGAAGAGGATGGAAGAATCCTGACTCCGGATATGGTACTCGGACCGGCCAGAAAAGGTCTCAAGATCACTTATGCAACAGATACCAGACCGACCGAGTCGATTCTGGAGAATGCAAAGCATGCCGATTTATTTATTTGTGAAGGCATGTATGGAGAGAAAGATAAGTTAAAGAAAGCAAAAGAATATAAGCATATGACATTTTATGAGGCGGCTGAACTTGCGAAGGCGGCAGAGGTAAAAGAAATGTGGCTGACTCATTACAGTCCGTCATTGAATCGACCGGAGGAGTACCTGAAGGATGCACGGGATATTTTTGGAAATACAGTGGCATCAAGAGATGGACAGTCCGTTGAGCTTGTATTTGAGGAGGCATAATATGGAAGAAAAAAAGGATTTGCTGATTCTGGCAATCGAAAGTTCCTGCGATGAAACGGCTGCGGCTGTTGTGAAAAATGGCAGAGAAGTATTGTCTAATGTGATCTCTTCGCAGATTGCGCTACATACGCTGTATGGTGGCGTGGTGCCGGAGATCGCATCCAGAAAGCATATTGAAAAGATTAATCAGGTGATTGAAGCAGCACTTGATGAGGCGAAGGTTACATTAGATGACATCGATGCCATTGGTGTGACTTATGGACCGGGACTTGTGGGAGCACTTCTGGTCGGCGTGGCTGAGGCAAAAGCAATTGCTTATGCGGCCGGGAAACCTTTGATCGGTGTACATCATATCGAAGGACATATTGCTGCGAATTTTATCGAACACAAAGAACTGGAACCGCCGTTCCTCTGTCTGGTGGTGTCTGGTGGACATACACATCTGGTGTGTGTGAAAGATTATGGAGAATTTGAAATTCTTGGACGTACAAGAGATGATGCGGCAGGCGAAGCATTTGACAAAGTGGCCCGGGCTATCGGACTTGGATATCCGGGCGGTCCGAAGATTGATAAGGTGTCAAAAGAAGGCAATCCTGATGCGATTGAATTTCCAAGAGCGCACATGGGAGATACGCCATACGATTTCAGTTTCAGTGGAGTGAAGTCGGCGGTGCTCAATTATCTGAATGGATATAAGATGAAAGGCGAGACCTGGAATCAGGCGGATGTTGCTGCTTCATTCCAGAAAGCTGTTACAGATGTACTGGTAGCTAACTCTATGCAGGCGGTGAAAGAATACGGACTTCGTAAGTTTGCAATCGCCGGCGGAGTGGCATCGAACAGTGCACTTCGCAGTGCTATGAAAGAGGCCTGTGAAAAGAACGATATTGATTTTTATTATCCGTCTCCGATATTCTGTACGGACAATGCGGCGATGATCGGCGTGGCAGCATACTATGAGTACCTGAAGGGAACCCGCCACGGATGGGATCTGAACGCAGTGCCGAATCTGAAGCTGGGGGAACGATAAGACATGAAGGATAGATGTACTGCGATCGTACTTGCTGCAGGGCAGGGACGACGCATGAAAAGCAACGTGAAGAAGCAGTTTTTGAGCATAGCAGGAAAGCCTATTGTATATTATGCACTGCAATGTTTTGAAAAAACATCATTCATCACCGATGTTATTCTGGTAACCAGCGAGGATTGTGTGGACTATTGCCGGAAAAAGATAGTAGAAAAATATGGATTTCGAAAAGTGGAAAAAATAGTTGTTGGAGGGAAGGAACGGTATGATTCCGTGTATGCCGGCTTGCTGGCTTGTGGAAAAACAGATTATGTATATATCCATGACGGTATCCGTCCGTTCATCACCAGGGATATTTTGAAGAGAGCTCTGGATGGAGCCAGAGAGACTGGCGCATGTGTGGTTGGAATGCCTTCTAAGGATACAGTGAAGATTGTTGACAAAGAACAATTTGTTACAAAAACGCCAAAAAGAGCCCGTGTGTGGGCAGTTCAGACGCCGCAGGTTTTTCGTTATTCAATTATCAGACGGGCACATGAAAAAGCACGGCTTGGAAGAATGGACGGAGTAACGGATGATTCGATGCTGGTGGAAAAATATGGTGACTGTAAAGTAAAAATGGTAGAAGGGTCCTATGAAAATCTAAAGATAACAACAATGGAGGATTTGTTTGTTGCGGAAGTTATACTGAGGGGAAATGAATTGTAAACATTGGGGCATGTAGACGAGAGATGTTATCTTTGTTAGATAATTATCAATTGTTACAAAAGCATTGAACAAATGTAAAAATAGAATTGTGAGAAATAGTAAACTTTTACAAATATTCAACTCAAATCTATTGAAGTTGAGGTAAATATATACTAAGATTTAAGGGAAGAAAGCGAGAAGATCTGGATGAAGAAAATTGTAGATGATTGGCGGCTGATATATAAAGTTTGTAGCTTGTATTACGAAGATGATATGCGTCAGCAGGAAGTCAGTGATTATCTGGGGATTTCCAGAGCTACAGTGTCGCGTATGCTTCAGAAAGGAAAAGAAAGTGGGATTGTCCGTGTAGAGGTGATTAATCCTGTACAGTTTTCCTACAACAAGCTGGAAAAGGCATTGGAACGCAAATATGGTCTGAAAGAGGTTATTGTCGTAGAAAGTAGTGCGTTGGATACTAAGACGGAGTCGGTATCGCGTATGTATGAGCGGGCAGCTCTTTATCTTTCGCAGTTCTTCAAAGATGGGGACTGGATCGGCGTAACCATGGGACATACGCTTCACAATATCGTGAAGACAAACCGGGCGTTCGAAAAAGATAAGAAGCTGATGTTTGTACCGATTGTCGGAGGTATTGGTCAGAGCACGATTGACAAGGTGGATGTGCAGAGTAATCGTATTGCACAGGAGTTCTCCAGAAAGTTTGGAGGAACTTATACACAGTTCCTGTCACCGGCAGTTTTTTCAGAGCAGAAAGCAATGGAGTATTTTCTGAAAGAGAAGTCGATAAGTTACATATTTGATGATTTTCAGAAACTGGATACGCTGATCATGGGAATCGGCATTCCGCAACGGGTGGAATCAACACTGGTTCGGGCAGGATATATTACAGGTGAGAACCTGGAAGAGTTTGCGCGAGACGGAATGGCAGGAGATATCGCATTGCATTTCTTTGATGAAGATGGGGATACTGAGAAGTTTCGTGCGTTTAATGACCGTGTAGCAGGTATGCCGCTGGAGATGATGAAAAAAGTCAGAAACAGAATTGGCATAGCAGGAGGCGAGAACAGAGCTGAAGCTATCAGAGGAGCAATTAAAGGCGGATTCATCAATATGTTGATTACGAATATTGATGCAGCAGAGAAGTTGCTTTGATATTATTTTAGATATATAAATGGACAGCGAAAGCCGGGTGGATTTTGCAGTCAAGGGCCCAGACGTGTGAACGAAGCCGGACAAGCTGTGAACATTATATATAAAGTAGGATACTATAAATGAGTAAATGGAGGAGAGACTATGGAAGCTATTTCTAATGTAGCAAGTGGATTTATTGGTCTATTTCAGGCAGGTGGAGAAACATTTATGGGCTGGGTTACCGGCATCATTCCGCTTGTAGTGTGCTTGATGACAGCGGTAAATGCTATCATCAAACTTGTAGGTACAGAGAGAGTTGAGAATTTCGCTCAAAAAATTACGAAGTATATGATTCTTCGGTACACATTACTTCCTTTAATGGCAGTATTCTTCCTGGCAAATCCGGCATGTTATACATTCGGACGTTTCCTGGATGAGAAGTACAAACCAGCATTCTATGATGCAGCAGTAAGTTTCGTACATCCTATTACAGGACTTTTCCCACATGCAAATGCTGGTGAGCTTTTTGTATGGACAGGTATTTCAGCAGGTGTTGCTGAGGCTGGCTATGCAACTGCTGGTCTTGCAGTAAGATATTTCCTTTGCGGTCTGGTAGTTATCCTGATCCGTGGTATCTTATGCGAGAAACTGTACGCGTCAATGGCAAAGAAGAGTGCTTAATTAGTTGGAGGAGGTAGAATCATGTATAAATCTATTACTATTAAAGCTGGATCAGGCGGATGGGGCGGTCCTCTGACTATTACCCCTACAGAAAAATGCCACAAAATCTTAAATGTTACAGGTGGAGGAATTACACCGGTAGCACAGAAGATTGCAGATATGACCGGAGCAGAAGTTGTTGATGGCTTCAAGACAGGATGCCCGGATGATGAAGTTATGGTAGCAGTTGTTGACTGTGGCGGAACAGCACGTTGTGGTGTGTATCCGAAGAAGGGTATCTTTACTGTTAACCTTACACCGGTTGGACAGTCAGGACCTCTTGCACAGTATATTCAGCCTGAAATCTATGTATCTGGTGTTACAGAGTCAGATCTGTTCCTGGCTGATGGCTCAGAGGTTGAGGCGGCAGCAGAGAAGCAGGCAGCTAAGACTGAGGCTAAGACAAAAGAGCAGGCTAAAGCAGATGTTGCAGCAGCTCAGGCTGGTCAGAAACAGGGTATCGTAGTTCGCATTGGTAAGGGCGTTGGTAATGTTGTAAATAAATTCTTTGCAGCAGGTCGTGAGACGATCGACATGGTTATCAAGAATATCCTTCCATTCATGGCATTTACAGCTACGTTGCTTGGTATTATCAGTGCCAGCGGACTTGGTGATATTATCGCCAACACAATTGCTCCACTGTGTGGAACACTTCCGGGAATGCTCGTTATTTCCTTTATTTGTGGATTGCCGTTCCTGTCACCGATTCTGGGACCTGGAGCTGTTATTGCACAGGTTGTTGGTACTCTGCTTGGAGCTCAGTTTGCAACAGGAGCTATTCCTGCCAAGTATGCACTTTGCGCATTATTCGCAATCGATGCTCAGGTTGGTGGAGACTTCGTACCGGTTGGACTTTCACTTGGAGAAGCAGAACCAGAGACAATCGAGCTTGGTGTTCCGGCTGTACTGTTTGAGCGTATGATCACAGGACCTTTATCTGTACTGCTTGCATTCGTATTCAGTATTGGAATGTTCTAATCCTGAACGAAATATCATTCAGCTTGAAAAGAAGGAGACATTTAAATGAAATTTCAGGTAACAATCGTAGGACATGGTGCAGAAGCACTTGAGTTTTTAAATGATTCAGATAACAGCTTTTTCATTCTCTTTAACGAGAATGCGCCGGAAGAGCTGGCAGAGATTTCTGTATTGCATACAATTTCTGCAGTTTATAAAGATCCGGCACCTGGTGATACCATGAAGATCGGTGATAAGGAGTTCAAGATTACTGCCGTTGGCGTAGAAGCTCCATATACACTGAGAGAACTGGGACATTGCACTGTTAACTTTAGCGGTGGCGAAGACGCCGCACTTCCGGGATGCATTATGCTGGAAGGCTCTGAGAAAGTAACTGTGGAGGATCTGCAGGCTGGAACAGAGATTTCTATATACTAATCAATTTAATTCATAACATAAGTAAGGAGAGATGAGTTATGCTTAACATGGACAAAAAACTTCTTAAAAGAGAAGAAGAAGGCAAAGTTATTCGCGTAGGTATCGTAGGAGCAGGACAGATGGGCCGTGGAATGGTTACACAGATGGTTCTTATGAAAGGTATTACACCGGCAATCGTATCTGATATCAAGATCGAGAATGCAGTACACGCGTTTAAATATGCTGAAGTTCCGGACGAAGAAATCGTAGAAGCTAAGACATTAGAGGAAGCTAATGCAGCTATGGAAGCTGGTAAATATGTTGCTTGTGAGGATGCTAATTTCGTATCTCAGGCTAACCTTGTTGAATGTGTGATTGATGCAACTGGTGTACCGGATGTTGGAGCTAAAGTAGCTACTGATGCTATGAGAAATAAAAAGCATGTTGTAATGCTGAATGTTGAGACAGATGTTGTTATTGGACCATACCTGAAGAAACTTGCAGAAGAAGAAGGCGTTATCTACACAGGATCTGATGGAGATGAGCCGGGTGCAGTTATGCATCTGTATAGCTTCGCTAAAGCAATGGGCCTGAACGTAGAAGTTATGGGTAAAGGAAAGAATAACAAGATCGATTACGATTGTAACCCTGATACAGTACTTGAAGAAGCTACTCGTCGTAAAATGAGCCCTAAGATGCTTTGTGCATTCAAAGATGGTACAAAGACAATGGTAGAGATGACTGCTATGTCTAACTACACAGGACTGATCCCGGATGTTATCGGAGGACATGGTCCAAAGACAGCTCCTGGAACAGAGGGTATCAAAGAGCTGAACGAGATCTTCAAACTGAAAGAAGATGGCGGTATCCTGAACAAACACGGCGTAGTAGAATACGTTAACGGAATTGCTCCTGGAGTATTTGTAACAGTATCTACACCGAATGCAGAGATCGCATACCAGCTTGGATATCACAGCATGGGACCTGGACCGCTGTGGACACTGTATCGTCCATATCACCTCTGCAACCTTGAGACACCTCTGTCAGTTGCAAGAGCCGTAATCGAAGGCGATGCAACATGTGTAGCTAAAGATGGTCTGGTATCTGAGTGTATTACAAGAGCTAAGATTGATCTGAAGGCTGGACAGACTATCGATGGTATCGGTGGATACACAACACACGGATCCATTGCTACAGCAGAAGAGTCTAATGCTAAGGGATATGTGCCATTCGGTCTTGTTACTAAGAATGCAGTTATGAAACAGGATGTTAAGAAGGGTACTCTGATCACATATGATATGATCGATCTGGACAAGACAACTCTGATTTACAAGCTGAGAAAAGAACAGGATGCAATGTACGGAAGACACGTACTGTAGTCCATAATATTAAAAGATATTAAATACCTACAATACCATAATAATACCGGGAAAGGGTAGATGACCTGGGAGTCCTTTCAGCGATACGTAAGGCTGATGGGGCTCCTTCCCGGCTATAGGAGGAAGTGTGCATGTTTAGTCAGTTACCTATGATATCCAAACTTTTATTCGTTATATTGATTCTTTTTATCCTGCAGGCATTAGGTGGATACTATCAGGTGAAGAATTATCGTGCTACTGTACGGGAAATTCATAAATTGGGCAATGTGGGCATTGGTCAGAAAAAAGGCAAATTTTTTAATGGCAATATTGTTATGGTAGCATCAGACAGTGATGGCATCATTAAAGGCGTTGTGATTCTGGATGGTATTACATTCCTGTCCAAATTTCATTCGGTAGACGAATTTTTAGGCAAACCATTAGTAGGGAGCAGCATCTATTCATTTCTGGAAGTGACGGACGGATTTGATAAAAAAGAGCGCAAACAGTATATGGGATGGATTCGTGCGTTTGAAGCTCTGCGCACCAGATTTGAGGCGCAGGAAGATTCAGAGGAGTCAGAAGACGCGGAAAACATAGAAGAGGTATAAGGGATTTTTTGAAATTTACGCAAAAAATAAAAAAATTCAAAAAATGTATTGACATTCAGTATTCTAAATGCTAATATATTAGAGCACCGAGCGAGTGCAACAGTAGAATACATGGAGAGGTATCGAAGTGGTCATAACGAGGCGGTCTTGAAAACCGTTTGTCCGCAAGGGCGCGTGGGTTCGAATCCCACCCTCTCCGCTTTTAGGAGTTTTGCTAATGCAAGACTCCTTTTGTTATATAACGAAAAAATAGGTGATAAAATGCTGAGTACGATGAAAGAAAAAATCTATGAGCCGTCTGGAATTATGAAGAAAGAAATTCGCATGATAATTAGCGCAGGTGTTTTTGTAATATTGCTTGCGGGTACCCTGTTTTTATATTATCATAATCCTAAGGACGGATTAGGTCTGGTGTGCCCGATTTATACGTTGACTGGCTATTATTGTCCGGGGTGCGGCGCAGGAAGGGCGTGTTATGCTATCCTGCATATGCAGTTTTATCAGGCGTTCAGGTATAATCCATTATTAGTACTTATTCTGCCGTGGTTGATTTTGTATTATTTGATATGCTGGATACAATGGTTGATTTACGGCAGAGAGAAGCTGAGTGTGAATATACCGTTGTGGATTCCGATGACAGTATTAATAATGATGCTGATATATGGAATTGTGAGGAATATAGGGGTATATCCATTTACAGTACTGGCTCCGACAAAGGTGCTATAAGGAAGGAGAGAAAGATATGAAGTGTAGTTTTTGTGGTAATGAGGTAGAAAAAGGGATGAAATACTGCCCGCTTTGTGGTGCAGAAGTGAAGGAGGAGACTCCTGAAAACCAGACACCAGAGATGGGAAATCATGATGAGCCGAATAATGATTACAGTTATGGACAGGGCAGTAGTGATCCGAATGGCGGATACAGCTATGGACAGAGTAGCAGTGATTCAAATGGCGGATACAGTTATGGACAGAGTAGCAGTGATTCAAATGGCGGATACAGTTATGGACAGAATAACAGTAACCCTAATGGCAGTTTTAATTATGGTGGACAGTCTGGTAACGGATATAGTCAGTTTAATAATGGACGGCCGGAGAAACAGATTAGTGGAACACCATATATTATCTTTTCGATTCTTGTGACGTTGTGTTGTTGCCTGCCGCTGGGTATTGTAAGTATTGTATATGCAAGTAAGATTAATTCGCTGCAGAATGCAGGTGATTATGAAGGCGCTAAAGCGGCAGCTAAGAAAGCAAAAATCTTTATGATTGTTGGTGCTGTTGGTGGGCTGATTGCAAGTGTTGGGCTTTTTGCGACAGGATATATCAATGATTCTACGACAATTCAGAAGGTTGAAAACATGCTGGACGAAGATACGGATACAACAGATTCGAGCAATGATGTGAAAGAGACTGATGATCAAGAAGATAAAAAAGAGGCGGTTACAGCCAGCGAAGACCTTGGTGATAGCTGGAAGAGTTATACGGTACAGATTAATGATGCGGTTGTGACGTTTCCGTGTGAAGTCAGTAAGCTGGAAGAAACCGGACTTACATTGGATACGGATGACAAATCAGAAGACTACGTGATTAATAAAGATGATTATGAGCTGGTATATTTCCAGGATTCTAATGCTAATTCACTGATGTTTATAGTGTCCAATAAAACAGATTCGGCTAAGACGATAAAAGAATGTAAAGTATCAGGGATATATGTAGATGAGTATGATGTTGAAGATGGTAGCCTTACAGTAATCTTCCCAGGAAATATTCAGGTTGGAATGGATATCAGCGATGTGGAAGCTAAATGGGGAGAAGCATCCGATACATATGAAGGAGAATATTCTCATACATATAGCTGGTATGATGAAGATACTTATAATTATTGTACAGTAAGTGTGGATCCGGAGACAAAAAAAGTGACGATGATCGATCTGGATGGGCAAGACCTGCAATAGTGTAAAGTAGATGGAATAGGATAAAAAGCAGGAACGAAAAGATGAAGTGTAGACGATGCGGATTTGAAAATGTAGACAATGCAGATTTTTGCTGCCATTGTGGAGAAGATCTTAGAAAGATGAACCGGCTGGAATACCAGAATAATCTGCGAGATCCCAATGAGCAGATGAATCAGAACTATCAGCAGAATTTTAATTACCAACAGAATCAGAGTTTCCGGCAGGAACAGAATTTCCGGCAGGGGATGAATTATAATGCAAAAGATGGTGGAGAAGATGGAATGGCAGTGGCTTCCATGGTGTGTGGAATCTGTGCACTTCTTATAATGTGTTGTGTGCCTTATTTTACGTTGGTTTTGGCAATATTGGGACTGGTGTTTGGTATATTGTCGTTAAAGAAGAAACCGGACAATGGGATGGCGTTAACTGGCGTGATAACATCGGGTATATCACTGGCATTTTCTGTGATTGGGATTCTGATGGGACTGAGTCTGCTCCTTAATGTATGAGGTGACAGATATTGTTGGAATATGTGGGTGAAAGAACAGAGTGGGTGTGTTACAGGATCTTGACGTCGCTATATATGTTAGTGGCGCTGGTGATAGTGTATATGCGATATTTCCATATCGAACTGTATAGTGCCTCGGAATGCTATATGTATCGAATGACGGGATATTACTGTCCGGGATGCGGAGGTACACGGGCGGTGCAGGCGTTAGTGCATGTGGAACTGTTGCGAAGCCTGAGATGTCATCCGGCTGTTTTACCTGGCGTGGTAATGTCAATCGTGTTTTGGATTGGCATGACATGTGAAAAGATAGTCCGACCAAATATAAAGCGCTTTAAATTGAGAAGGATATACTTTTACGTTGTACTGGGAATTGTGATGATACAGTGGATTGTAAAAAATGTTTTATTATATGCTCTTGGATGGCATATATGAGAATAATACATTATGAAGCTGAAAAGCGGTATGTAGATGCGGGAATGCTACTATGTACCGTTTTTTTACTTTACAGGAAATTGCTTTCCTGTAAAGTAAAAAAAATGGAAGAAAACTGTTGACAAAACCAGAAGACACAACTATAATATCATTTGTTCGCGCTTGAAACGGTATGGAGAAATACCCAAGAGGCTGAAGGGGCTCCCCTGGAAAGGGAGTAGGTCGTTAATAGCGGCGCGAGGGTTCAAATCCCTCTTTCTCCGTTTTGATATATTCCAATGTTAATAACTGGTAAAAAGAAAATTAAAAAAACTTAAAAAAGTTGTTGACAAGATATGGAAAAGCATGGTATTATATCAAAGCTGACTCGTGAGAGCGGCAAACACAAAGAACTTTGATAACTGAACAATAGACAACAACCCTGAAGATTCTTT
>ERZ1034901.1148-NODE-1148-length-18808-cov-12.676638_pt1 | contig 18808 bp, 14 predicted proteins | sample MGYA00520628_ERZ1034901 | MGnify/ENA primary metagenome ERZ1034901 (study PRJEB33766, sample SAMN09781783) | gut metagenome | biome: gut microbiome | host: Homo sapiens | place: Madagascar | study: EMG produced TPA metagenomics assembly of the PRJNA485056 data... | reverse complement strand
TTGTGTTTTTCTTGTTTTTCCGATTATGGGCGCGTGCTGTGCACAAATAAAAGGCATTACGTTAGGTTGTCGAGAACATGGTTCTCGTAAGACCTAATGTAAAGCCTTTTATTTAAATCCGATAGGATTTGCGCCCATAAGCGGCATGTGGAGAAAGGTTTTTGTCAAAGCCCTGCCTAACATAGCAGACAAACAATAATAAACTGCAATTTACAGAAAAAAATAAATAACAGAGCCAGAGTTGACTTTTCTGATTCATTATCTATAGATACAGCAAAACCTCGATTTCGCCCCTAAAACCACCCCGTGTTCATACAAAACCGTCCAAAAAACAAAGAAAAATGCACTTTTTTGAAGTTTTTTTGAAAAAAGCTGCGAAAACATTTGGAGGTTTAAATAAAATCCCCTACCTTTGCACTCGCTTTAAAGAACTAAGCATTACAACAACAAAAGTAATGACAAAAGCAATCGGGCGCTTAGCTCAGCTGGTTTAGAGCATCTGCCTTACAAGCAGAGGGTCGGGGGTTCGAATCCCTCAGCGCCCACAGGGGTGTTTCCTCGTGGTCTTCTCTTCGGAGAGACTGCGGGGATTTTTTTGTTTATATACCCACCAAGCTATGACGGTCAACAGTTTTAACATTATTTTAAACTGAGCATTTTTATTTTCCTTATCTTCCCTTATTGCACTTTATTCCAAGCATATTGCAGAATAAACACAAAATCTGCATTATATGCCAAACCATCCTATTATTCATATAAAATTGCCCCAAAGAGAACACTTGCAAGTTATAATATTTTTACATAACTTTGCAACAAGATAAAAAACAAAGCACATATTAACATTCATAAAGGCGTTATGTACCTTAAATTGTTAAAATTCGATTAATAAACGATTACAACGCAGTTTGGGCATAGTCAGCACCACGCCGACAACATTTTTTATTTTAACCTGCTTCACTAAGGTTCTGTAGGAAGCCTATAACGAAAAACAGCAATGAGAAAAAGCTTCAAGACCATCGTTGTGGCATCATTAGCCACCCTTGCGATGCCACTTTCGGCGTCTACAATGCAGACCTACACTGCATCTTCTGATTCTATCGACACAACAGTCACCAGCCCTATAGCCGCCGATGCAGCAGACCAGGACGACAATGTTGCGCCTGCCGACACATTGAGAGAGAAACTTGCGCAGATGGAGACCCGCATGGCGTCCATGGAGCAGGAGCAGGAAATACAGAAGACATGGAAGCGCAGAAAGTACTGGAAAATAGGTATCACATCACCCAACCTCGAGCGCACTGACGGCGAGGAGATGAAATGGAAGACCAAAGGTTCGTTCTTTATCCAGAAGGGCCGCACATCTTACCTTCACAGCAAGCCAATAGCAGGAATGATAAAGTTCGGTATCGACTACGGCTTCATCGACGTCACATACTCCAAGCTGGAACTTAAGGAAATTTCGTACAGCGGCGAGAGCGGCACACGCGCTTCTGACGGCTTCGACGACATCGTAAGCGGCGACCCTGACGGCGACATCGGCATTTCAGAGCTTACCGGAATAGACCTCGGCATGCACAAGATTGACTATGCTCTTCACGTAGGTCCGAGCATCAGCGTCAATCCCTGGAACAAGCTCATCGCTACAGCTTACTTCCACGTAATGCCTACTGCTTCCAGCATTATCCAGAACGACAACTTCTCATACGGATTCGGATGTATGATGGCAGCCGGCGTTTCAGTGGCATACAAAGCCATCTCACTCGGTGTGGAAGGCGTATGGGGCAAGGTGAAGTACACTCAGACCGACTTCAGCGGCGATGAAGACGAAGACGAAGACTACGGTTATGACAGCAGCAACGAAGAAGACAACGGCAGCTTATTCAACACCGAGAAGTTCACTCTCAAGCAGAGCGGCATCAGAGCTTACATCGCCATCAGACTTTAAGAAAACAATGGCAGACAATGCCACATCATTACCTGCAATCAAAAATCAAAAAAAAACTATCAACAAGGAAATTATGAAAAGAAACTTTCTTTACTCATGCCTCATCGCACTTGCCTCGCTTGGCTTCGTAGCCTGCGATAGCGACAACGACGAGCAGAAGGCGAAGGTGCCAGATGGCGCCAAGCCTACAGAAGAGTTCACATTCGGCGACTGCGAGGACGAAGCACACGCTGAAGACGCCATGAAGCTGAACGTAGATAGCTGGGACGGCAACACCACTCAGGATTTCACATCCATTGAGTTCTTCGGCGACGGTCACTATCTGATCACCACGCCACTTGCCCACTTAGCGCCTGAGCGCACCGTAAGCGTAGCTCGTGAGGCAGACGGATCCACCGCCATCTTCAAGAAGCACGGCACCAAGCATCTCAAGACCCGCGCCACCGACAACAACGGCACAATGGACATCGACAACGGCAAATACCAGTATGGTACTTACACACGCGTGAATGCCCACACTTACCGTTTGAGCGACAACTCCGTGATTGAATTCCTTAATGACATGGAAGAAGGAAGAGGAGAGGTGACCTACACCAACCGCTACGGCGTCAAGTCGAACGTATATGTAAGCCTTGCCACGCAGGACAAGTCAGCCACACCAAACCGCAGCCTCTGCCGCTCATGGAGAACGGACAGCTTCGAGATATGGATGTATTTTAACGGAGCTTACATGGCACACGGCAAGCAATGGATGGAGAACGGCAGAGTGTACCACGACATCAAGCTCTCGCCTTCAGCAAAGAAGTGGGGCATCGAAGAGGACGACATTCTCGATCCTGACCTCGAATACTGCCACCGCGTGATCTTCTCACCCTCCGGAACATACGTATGCTTCTATATGGACGGCGACGTGGACGTGGCATGCTGGCAATGGAGTGACCAGAGCGACGGCATAATGCACTACTGGGACCCGTACGACGATGATGATGACGACTGGTCTGGCGACGTTACAGTACGATTCAAGGGCAATCAGATGCGCGTTTATGAGGATTATTCCGAAACAGAAGAACTCATGACCGCACATATCGTAGCCGTAAATACATTCACAGCAGGCTATTAATAGCGCAAAAGCATGCCATTGACATGCAAAAAGCAAGACATCAAGGCATTTGGTTTTTACAAAAATAAACCAAATGCCTTTTTTTGTGCCCACACAGTCAGTTTGTTTACAATAATTAGAGTTCGTTAGATTTTCCTACAAATTATTCCATTTCGGAACTCTTGCAAATGTAAAACATATTACATATCTTTGCAACCACATAACCATCCACATTTTACTAACAACTAAAAAACCAAACATTATGAGACGAAACATTCTTTATTCATTAATTATTGCCATCGCCTCATTAGGCTTCGTGGCATGTGACAGCGACGATAACGAGAAGCAGTCACAATTCCCTGACGGTGCAAAGCCTTCCACAGAATTCACACTCGGCAACAACGCTGACGAGCAATATGCCAAGGACGCCATCAAGATGGACGTAAAGACTTGGGGTGACGGCAAGACTGAGCAGGAGTTCAACTCCATAGAGCTGTTCGCAGACGGCCACTTCCTCATCACCACACCAAAGGCAAAGAAGGCACAGCAGCAGACTGTCGGCGTGACACGCCAGGCTGACGGATCTACAGCCATCTTCAAGAAGAACGGCACAGAGCGTATGAAGACACGCGCCGTTGACGCAGAAGGTACCATCATCATTGATGACGGCCTGTATATCTATGGTACATACACACGCGTGAAGGACGGCGTTTACCAGCTTAGCAACCAGACCACCATCCGCATCAAGGACAACGGTATCACCGGTTACGCCACCATTACGTACACCAATAGCTTCGGTGTGGACATCACCATCGTAGTAGACATAGACTTCCAGTATAAGCCAGACCCAGCTATACGCCAGCTCTGCCGCTCATGGAGAATGGACAGCTCGGAGACATGGCTTTACGCCAACGGCGTTTACTTCGCTTACGGCAAGCAATGGCTGAAGCTCGGCAGAGTGTACCAGGAGGTAACCTTATCGCCTGAAGGCAAGCAATGGGACTTCGACGAGGACGACATCCTTGACGACAAGGACGACTACTGCTACCGCACCATCTTCTCGCCCTGCGGCACATTCGTTTGCTTCTATATGGACGGCGACGTAGAGATCGGTCGTTGGGAATGGAAAGACACCAATTACGGCATCCTTCGCTGCTGGGAGCCGTTCGAAATCGGCGACTATGACGATGACGACGACGATTACGCAGACGTAACAGTACGCTTCGACGGCAAGAAGATGCGCATTTATCAGGACTACATGGACGATGAAGACGACTTCCAGTTCCGCGTTCTGAACGTAAGCGAATTCTCAGCAAGATACTAATACTGAGAATGATGAAATGTTACAACTCGAAACAATTGAGGTATAATTAGGATAATATAGGTTTTAGCAGTGCAAACTGATGGGGAAGCATGACTTTCTGCATCCCCATACAGTCAGCACTGCTTTCTTTTTATTGGCATCATAATAAGATTACGGATTTTTATGTGTAACTTTGCATTATACAAATATACACATAATTATATGACCGACATCGCCAGCTATTTTCCGATAACCAACCCCACAATCATCTTCTTCGTGGTGCTGCTTATCATTCTTTTCGCCCCTATCATCATGGGCAAGCTGCGCATCCCCCACATCATCGGCATGGTGTTGGCTGGCGTTGCCGTGGGCAAGTATGGCTTCAACATCCTTGAACGCGACAACTCCTTCGAGCTGTTCGGCAAAGTGGGACTCTACTATATCATGTTCCTTGCTTCCCTTGAGATGGACACCGACGGCGTGCGCCGAAACAAGGGACGGTTCGGTGTCTTCGGACTGCTGACATTCGCCATTCCGCTGATTATCACTTACGTAGCAAGCCTCACCCTACTCCATTACTCACAGATAGCCTCATTGCTCCTTGGATGCATCATGGCGTCAAACACGCTCATCGCCTACCCCATCGTGGGACGTTACGGCCTTCAGAAGAAGCCAAGCGTGGTGCTTTCGGTAGGTTCGTCGATGATAGCCCTGCTGCTGGCGCTCTTCGTACTGGCAGCCGTCGTGGAGGCATACAAGGGCGAGACCACCTTCGGGTTCTGGCTATGGTTTGCGGGCAAGTTCGTGCTTTACAGCGTGGCGCTGGCGCTCATCATCCCTCGCCTTACACGCTGGTTCTTGAGAAGCTATAGCGATGCCGTCATGCAGTTCATATTCGTGCTTGCCATCCTCTTCATGAGCGCCACGCTCGGCGAGTCGGTCGGCATAGAAGGCATCTTCGGCGCGTTCCTCTCCGGACTGATTCTCAACCGCTACATACCGCACGTATCGCCGTTGATGAATCGCATCGAGTTTATCGGCAACGCCCTCTTCATCCCCTACTTCCTTATCGGCGTGGGCATGCTCATCAACGTGCGCATGCTCTTCCAAGGCGGCAACATCCTCATGGTGGTGCTTATCGTGGCCGGATTCGGCACGTTGGGCAAGGCACTCGCAGCCTATATCGCCAGCAAGCTGTTCCGTCTGCCGATATCATCGGGCAACATGATGTTCGGTCTGACGTCGGCGCATGCGGCAGGAGCCATCGCCATGCTGATGATAGGCATGAACATAGAGACCGCACCCGGGCAGTCGCTCGTCAATGACGACATGCTCAACGGCATCGTCATTATGATTCTCTTCACGTGCATCATCTCGTCCATGATTACGGAACAAGCCGCACAGCAGATCACGCTGCGCGACAAGGAGATAGCGGACGAGAAAGACACTAAGCTGACGGAGGAGAAGATTCTCATCCCGATGAAGTATCCTGAGTATGCGCAGCGCCTCGTAAACGTGGCTATGATGATGCGCAACGCCAAGAACACGACGTCGCTCGTGGGTCTGAACGTGGTTTACGACGATGAAGACATGCGCAGACATCAGGAGCAGGGACAGCAACTGCTCGACCGCATGGCTAAATACGCCGCATCCGCCGACATGACCATGACCACGCAGGTGCGTGTGGCTGCCAACATCGCCAACGGCATCAGACATGCCTTCAAGGAATTCCGCGCCACCGACGTGCTCATCGGTATGCACATGCACAAGGAGGTGTCGCAGAAGTTCTGGGGCGCCTTCCATCAGAGCCTCTTCAACGGCCTCAACTCGCAGATAATAATGGCGCGTCTCTGCCAGCCCCTCTCCACCATACGCCGCATACACGTGGCTGTTCCGTCAAGGGCACAGTTCGAGCCGGGCTTCTATCGCTGGCTGGAGCGTGTCTGCCGCCTCGCCGTGAATATGGAATGCCAGACCGAATTCTACGGTCGCGACGACGTGCTGCCGCTCATCGAGCAATACATCCGCAACCGCCATTCCGCCATGCGCGTATCGCTGAGACGCATGGACCACTGGATGGAGATGCCACAGATAGCCTCGTCCATATCAGACGACCATCTCTTCATTGTCGTGACGGCGCGTAAGGGCACCGTCTCGCACAAAAACGCCTTGGAACGACTGCCGGACGAGATACAGAACCACTTCTCCGGCAAGAACATCATGATTATCTTCCCCGACCAGCACGGCGACGCAATGGAGGAGATGACCTTCGCACAGTCGCAGCATACTGAGGACATGAGCCTGTACGAAACCATGCACAAGTGGGTTGGCAGGAAAATAACGTGGGCAAAAAGAAAGCTATATAAACTGACAAAACATTAACATCCGAGGAAAATTATGATAGACATAAAGAACATAACCAAGAGTTTCGGCTCCCTTCAGGTGCTCAAGGGCATCGATCTGCATATCAACAAGGGCGAGGTGGTAAGCATTGTCGGACCGAGCGGTGCCGGCAAGACCACGCTGCTGCAGATAATGGGCACACTCGACAAGGCGGACAGCGGATCCATTATGGTGGACAGTGTGGACGTAGGCAAGCTGAGTTCGTCAGAGCTGAGCAAGTTCCGCAACGGTCATATCGGCTTCGTGTTCCAGTTTCATCAGCTTCTGCCTGAGTTCACGGCGCTGGAGAACATCACCATCCCCGCATACATCGGAGGCAAGAACCCGAAGGAAGCCAAGGAACGCGCCATGGAACTGCTGGAGTTTATGGGACTGGCAGACCGCGCTTCGCACAAGCCCGCAGAACTTTCAGGCGGCGAGAAGCAGCGTGTGGCAGTGGCTCGCGCTCTCGTAAACAATCCTGCCGTGGTATTCGCTGACGAGCCTTCAGGTTCGCTCGACTCGAAGAACAAGGCGGAACTCCATCAGCTGTTCTTCGATTTGCGCGACAAGTTCGGACAGACCTTCGTCATCGTCACGCACGACGAACACCTCGCCTCCATCACCGACCGCACCATTCACATCGTGGACGGACGCATCGTGGAGCAGGAGAAAGAACAATCTGATTCATCTGAAATTTCAGAATAATATAAAAAATCACCCTAACATATATTATATGATAAAACTTGGAGATTACAATAAGATGACCGTAGTCAAGGAAGTTGACTTCGGAATTTATCTCGACGGCGGCGACGAGGGAGAGATTCTGATGCCGTCACGTTACGTACCAGAGGGCGTCAAGCCCGGCGATGAGCTGGAGGTGTTTGTCTATCTTGACCAGGACGAACGTCCGGTTGCCACTACTGAGCATCCGCTTTGCAAGGTGGGCGACTTCGCTTACCTGGAGGTAGCGTGGGTGAACGAGTACGGCGCATTCCTCAACTGGGGCCTCATGAAGGACCTTTTCTGTCCGTTCCGCGAGCAGAAGATGCGTATGCAGAAGGGCGAGAAATACATCGTACACGTACATATTGACGAGGACAGCTATCGCATCGTGGCTTCAGCAAAGGTGGAGCGCTACTTCAGCGAACGCCATCCCTACTACAAGAACGGACAGGAAGTTGACCTTCTGGTGTGGCAGAAGACAGAGATGGGATTCAAGGTAATCATCGACAACTGTTACCCCGGACTGGTTTATGAAGACCAGGTTTTCCGCTATCTGCATACCGGCGACCGTGTAAAGGGTTACATCTCAACGGTTCGTCCAGACGGAAAGATTGACGTGACGCTACAGCCGACTGGCCGCCAGCAGACACTCGACTTCTCCGAAACGCTCCTACAGTATCTGCGCGACAACGGCGGACACTGCGACCTTGGCGACAAGAGCGACGCTGAGGACATCAAGCATCGCTTCCAAGTGAGCAAAAAGGTGTATAAGCGTGCGGTGGGCGACTTGTATAAGCGCCGACTCATTACCATCTCCGACAACGGAATAACGCTCGTCGGAGAATAAAAGAAAAAGGAAACAAGAGGTCAATATGGAAGCTATCGGAATTTAAAAAGAAGCTAATCCATATACAATAAAAGGCTGCGGCAATCACTTGCTGCAGCCTTTTTAAAAATCTTATCGGTTTCGTTATGGGCATTACTTGTGTGATTCTTTATTTGTAACATCTGTACATATTACTGTCTACTTTCTGTTCTGCTTTACTGGAAATATGCCCATATTATTCTCTCAATCTATTCGTGCTTTTGAAATTAATAGGTTGATGAAAAAGTATGGCACCCCACACTTTTGATATCACAAAGATATAAAAAAGTTCGTAAAAAAGTGTCCGATTCCTATGCGTATGTGTCCGATTCCCTTGATTTAGGTGTCTGATTCCTATCAAATCGGACAACTAAGGGTATTTTTCAATCGTCTTCATACGAATTTTGCCCCTTTTGTTCCTCCATATCTAACTTTTCTCTCCACTGCTTTGGCGATATTCCGAGCTTGTCGCTGAAGATTTTGTAGAGCTGGCTGCGCGACGAGAAACCGCAGGAAGAGGAGATGGTGTCATTGCTGTATTCGGGATGCGCAGCTATCATCTTCTGCGCTTCCGCCAGTCGGATGTCGGAAAGCCAGATACGGAAGGTGGAATGCAGATGCAGGTCAAAATACTCGCTCAGTTCGCGACGCGAAAGATAAACCTCGCGCGACACCTTTGAGATATTAGTGCTCGAGTCGCGATAACCGCCTTCTTTCACCCATTTATCCAATGCCATACCCACCTTCTCCGCCATTTCTGCAGGGTAAAGCACAGATTCTTTCTCCTTATTGTCCGAATCATCATCAGCTCCGCACGATTCTTCATTCGACACATCCTCATCGAGCACGTCCCTGATGGACGCCATGCCGAAACCGAGATAGACGAAGCAGAGGACGTAAAAGAAGATAGCAAAGAGTCCGAACGGAGCTATTATGAAAAGCAAAGGTCGCCAGACTATCGCAATGACAAGCACGGACAATGTGGTGCTCATCAGCAGATAGGCAGAGCCGACAAAGCGCTTGTATGGTACGATGTCGCCACCTGTCTCGTTGATGACCCTCTTACGGCTACGCCTTATAGCCTTCCACGGAACAAGCACAAACACGGTCATTACCACGAAGTACACGGCATGCATTATGGGTTGCACGTATGGCATCTCCAGACATCCGTTTCTCAGCCACCCTATAAAAAACAGCAATAGTATGAGAAAGGTACACATGGCTCCGAACAACACATAGCTACGGAATCGCCGACGGTCGCCTTCAAGTCCGAGTACTGAGCCGGAGAAGAGAAAGGCAGCGGGAGTATAGAAGAGGATGTTCACCACCGTGACGCCGGCGTCTGTGGTGGCACGGATGGAAAAGCGCATCTGAAGAAAATAATGGAGAGCAAGAAGGAGTACGGCTGTGACCAGCATCCAGCGCGAACGCTCATATCTGCGATTTGTACCTTCCTGTATGAAATACGACACTATTATTATAGGCGCTAATAACAGTGACACAAGAAAGCAAGTGTATTGTAACAAAAGGAGATTAGTCATATCGGTAAATGTATTTCTGAAATATTTTTATATCAACCTATCAGTACACAAAATTACATTAATTTTTAGATTTTCAGTCGTTTAGCTTTATAAAAATACGCCATAACTTAAAAAAAGAATCACAAAACAAGGTTTTCCTTTGTCAACCGGATAAATAACCTTACCTTTACATAAACATTACTTATACATATAAAAACTAATCATGAAACAGAATCACATCTTACCCATAGCATTGTGCATAAGCGCAATGTCAGCAGTCTCGCCCGTATTGGCTCAGTCTGACAACGTAAAACTGGAAATTAACGCCATCGGCGGACACATAGTTGGCGACGACTTTTCGGGCGTACCGACCACAGTGGCAAAGGGCAAGCCCATCTATCTTATGCCGGTGGCTCCTGCTGAGGGCTATCAGCTAAAGGGCGTGAAGGTGCGCCACGGACAGAACATCAAGGGCGGACAATACATTGACGGCGTAAAACAGTGGGACGAGTATGACGTGACGGACGCTGAAGCGGACGAAACATTCACCATCGACGGCAAGAACGTAGACGGCGACGTAATGGTAACGGCGGTGTTCGAGCCGGACGGAACGGAGGAATACAAACTGGTGTTTGCCGATGAATTCAACGGCGAGGACGGTTCGATGCCGAACGAAGCCAACTGGAGCCGCTGCTCACGCGAGAATCCCACATGGAAACGCTTCACAGCGCAGACCAAAGAGGGTCAGGAACGCACGGCTTACATCAAGGACGGCAATCTCGTGACACGCTGCATAGCCAACGACATCGACGAGGAAGGCAACGTGGACATGATAAGCGGTGCCGTGGAAAGCGCCGGAAAGATGAACTTCACGTACGGACGCATCGAGGGACGACTGCGCACTACGCCGCATACGGGCAACTTCCCCGCCTTCTGGATGATGCCGCAGGACGGTTCGGCAGGATGGCCGACGTGCGGTGAGATTGACCTTTGGGAACAGATTGACGCTGACGGACGCACTTACCACACCGTTCACACACACGTTACTTACGACCTCAATCAGGCAAAGCCTAACTCCGGTGGCGTTTACACCAATGCTGCTGACTATCATATCATAGCCATGGAATGGGAGCCGGAGCTTCTCTCATGGTTCGTTGACGGCGTGAAGGTGTTCTCATACGCAAAGTCGAAGAACGCCGACCTGCTCAGCAAGGGACAGTGGCCCTTCGACAAGCCTTTCTATCTTATCCTCAATCAGAGTGTAGGCGACGGCTCATGGGCACGTCCGTGTGACGTTTCGTTCACGTACGAGACATTCTTCGATTATGTACGACTGTATCAGAAGGACGGACAAAACGCCACTCTCCCACCCTCAACAGCCATCGGCAACATCAATACGGACAACCTCCGCAACGTGGACGCCTTTGCCACGGACGGCGGCATCCGCATCGTGACTCCCGAAAATTGCATCGTTACCATCAACGACATAGCCGGACGCACGGCTTTCCGAGGCATGGTGCAGGGCAATAAGGACATCCGCCTCGACAAGGGCGTGTACATGGTGGAAGGAAAGAAGATAATGGTGAAGTAAAACAAACGTATAGACATATAATAATAACGAGATATGAGAATAAATAACGCACGACTCTTACTGCTTACATTAATTATAACAGCCTCCATCATCTCGCCTATCGCTTCACATGCGCAGAAGCACGACAAGGCAGCCATGCCTTTAGGACAATATGAGGAGCTTGCCGACCCCAAGCCGCACGACCCCATCGAGCTTTGGACACGCAGCCTCGGACGCGACAGCGTTCGTACGGCATGGGCTTCCACCGACGTACGCTATGGCAAACATGCGGTCCCGACCGCATTGTCAGCATCGCGCTCGCTCCGAAAGACAGCTTGGCGCGGCGAACGTGTCAACGCTCAGGCTGTCATCTATACGCTCCGCGACCTTGACAACGTCAGCCTCAGCGTCTCAGACCTCCGATCTGCCAAGGGCAACGTGATAAAGTCAGAGAACGCCCAGCCTTATTTCGTGCGATACGTCATGACCGACGAACTCAATAAAGACGGAAAAGGAGGCTGCGGTTGTCGCGACAATAAGGCAGATTGGGATTCGTCGCTTGTGGCTGACGTGCTCGACACGAATAAACATCTGGCTGTAAAACGAACTTCCACACAACCCATCTGGCTCAACATCCGTGTGCCGCGCGACGCCAAGCCGGGCGTTTACGAGGGCACATTGTGCGTAAGCGGCAAGGGAATGAAGGACGAAAAGCTGAAGATAGAGCTGAAAGTAACGGACCGTGAGCTTACCCATCCGTCGAAATGGCACCTCAATATCGACCTTTGGCAGAACCCTTACGCCGTGGCTCGCTATTATGGCGTGGAGCCATGGAGCCGCGAACACATGGACGCAATGCTGCCTATAATGCGCATGCTGGCTGACGCCGGACAGCACGCCATCACGGCTTCCATCATGCACAAGCCGTGGAACGGTCAGACCTTCGACCCATACGACAGCATGGTGACGCGCATCCGCCACATCGACGGTACGTGGACGTACAGCTATGCAGTATTCGACAAGTGGGTGGAGTTTATGACGGAAGAGGTTGGCATGCGTGATGCGCTCATCTCCTGCTACACCATGATACCCTGGAACCTCAGTTTCGACTATTATGACGAAGCGACGAACCGCGTACAGTTTGTGCGAGCCGAGCCGGGCGACTCCACATACGCTACCTATTGGGGCGGTTTCCTCCGCGACTTCGCCCGTCATCTGCGCCAGAAAGGATGGTTCAGCCGCACCGCCATCTCAATGGACGAACGCCCGATGGAGGCAATGAAGGCTGCCATCAAGGTGATAAAGGACGCCGATCCTGACTTCAAGATAACGCTTGCGGGCAACTATCATGACGAGATACAGCTGGATCTCTATTATCTCTCCATCCCCTACGGACAGAAATTCCCTGACGAAGTGCTGCGCCAGCGCCGAGAGCGCGGCCAGATAAGCACTTACTACACGTGCTGCACGGAGCCGTTCCCCGGCACATTCTCGTTCTCATCACCTGCCGAAGCTGCATGGATTGGCATACATGCGGTAGCTGCCGACTATGACGGATATCTGCGTTGGGCAGTGAACAGCTGGACGGAAGACCCTCTGCGCGACACACGTTTCCGCACTTGGGCAGCCGGCGACACATACAGCATCTATCCCGGACCGCGCCCAAGCATCCGCTTCGAGCGACTTGTGGAAGGCTTCCAGAACGCCGAAAAGATATGGCAGCTCCGCCAAATATATCGTCGTAACGGACAGAAGGGCAACTTGAAGAAGCTCAATGCCTTGGTAAGCAAGTTTGCTCCCGCCGTTCTCAGCAAGGATCCGGCAGAAACTTCGAAGATGATACATCAGCTGGAGGCGACGCTCAACGGCGAAATATAATTGCTGTTTTATATCGAAAGGAATTGTAGTTTTATCAGTAATGAAGTTCTAAAATTCCTTTCGATTATTGTTTTATATTTCTTTTAGCATTAAGAATATGGTAGTTATATCATATTTTTTATATATTTGCAAAAAGAAAATCAGACAATTAGGTAAATAGGAACAAGGAGGATATACATCATGAGAAAGGATATGATATTATTGGTCAGTGGCGCTGTTCTTGTAAGCAGTTGTATGACGGCAGCGGGTGCGGGCGCTTATGCCGGCAGTTCGTTAGGTTCAGTCGTTGGTTCTGCCATCGGTGGCATAGCCGGAGGACCGCGCGGCAGTGACGTCGGCACGCTCATCGGTATGGCAGGAGGTGCCATCGTGGGTGGAGCCATAGGCAATTCAGCTGACAAACAGGCTAAGGCAGAACAGAGCGAGAGGCTCGGACAACGCAACGAACGCATACAAAGACAGAAGAGAGCGGCTGCACGTAATCAGCAATACGACGACGATACATACGCCTACTCTTACGACGATACATACGCCCACTCTTACAACGGTGCGGATGACAGCCAGGAAATCGACCCGTCACAGATGGTGGACACCACCAATTCTGGCAATGACTGCATCGACTTCAATGCAGACACCACCGGATACGGATCGTCATCCGTCAGCGCAAGCACGCTGGAAAGGGCTGACGCCGAACGTCTCGAGATAAAGAATGTCAGCTTTACGGACGCCAACGGGGACGGCATACTGGAAGCCGACGAAGAAGGCAAGATGGTGTTCGAGATATATAACCACTCGGACCTGCCCGTCTTCGGCATCATACCCACAGTAAAGGAGGCTGAAGACAACCGCCATATCCAGATTTCGCCAAGCATTCTGGTGGAGCAGATAGGTCCGGGCAGCGGCATACGCTACACCGCTTCCGTCAAGGCAGACCGCCGCATCAAGGACGGCGAAGCCAGATTGCTCGTCTCCGCAGAGCACGACGGCAAACCCGTATCGTACGTCACCGTGGTGAAGGTCAATACGATGAAGCAAAGCAAGAAGTAACTCCTAATTATTTATGCACCTTTCCTTTCTTAGGAAGGTGCATAATTCCGTTTTCAGGAACTGTATATTCTGTAATCTCGAAATCGAATTCCGGCAGATCATCCACTTCCGGCTCAGGACGATACGGCACCTTGTTGGTACGTACACGCTCCACACGCACCACCGCCACCCCCTGCGAGAGGATGCCAAGCTGTCTGGCAGCTCCGTAAGATAAGTCTATGATTCTGCCACGCCCGCGAGGACCGCGGTCGGTAACCCGAACAATAACTTCCTTGCCATTGTTCTCGTTGGTGACACGCAATAGCGTGCCGAATGGATATGTCCGGTGAGCACACGTGAGGCTGTCATGGTGTAGCCGTTCACCGCTGCTCGTCCGCGCACCAGTGGCACGCTTCGAATAATAGGAGGCCTTGCCACGTTGTGTCTGCGCCATCACGGCAAGACACACTGTCATCGACAATGCCAGGACCAAGATTCTTATTGCATACATAAATATGTTCTCCTTTCCTGATTGTGAGAATCCTCTTAACAGAGGCTGTTATTATTTTAAACCTCAAGGCTCATACGATATTCAGAAGCCCAAGAGGATGTTTTTCAAATTCACTTTTGTCTTTACTTGGCTTAAACTGTCGGTTAAAAAAGGCAGCAAACAGAATAAAACGAAAAAAACAAGGACCGTTACTCTGCGACCACATCACGTGAGGCAGAGTCCGTATCCTTGTAGATTTCTATTTGCCTATATGTATTATAGAATTCCTTTCTCTAAAGGAACTAACTCTTACTTTTTTTTCTTTAATTCGCTGGAACAAATTCGCAAGTGACTGATTTCTTGCGAAATATTTGTTGCGGGCTCTTAAACGATGCCCTGTGCCATCATCGCGTTGGCAACCTTCATGAAGCCGGCGATATTAGCGCCCTTCACGTAGTCGATATAGCCGTTAGGCTGTGTACCGTACTTAACACACTGCTCGTGGATAGAGTGCATGATGTAGTGGAGCTTCTCGTCCACCTCTGCCTCGCTCCATGTCAAGCGTATTGAGTTCTGAGTCATCTCAAGACCAGAAGTAGCAACACCACCTGCGTTGACAGCCTTGCCAGGAGCGAAGAGCTGCTCAGCAGCTACGAACTTCTCAACAGCCTCAGCTGTGCAGCCCATGTTAGAAACCTCAGCAACGCAGAGAGGCTTCTGAGCGAGAATCATATCGGCGTCATTGCCGTTAAGCTCGTTCTGTGTAGCACATGTAAGGTAGATGTCAGCCTTAACTTCCCAAGGCTTCTTGCCTGCAATGAACTTAGAGCCGGGGAACTCGTCCTCGTACGGCTGGCAAACGTCGTTACCGCTTGAGCGAAGCTCGAGCATATAGTCGATCTTATCACCAGAAACGCCGTTCGGATCATAGATGTAGCCGTCAGGACCAGAAATTGTGATAACCTTAGCGCCAAGCTCTGTAGCCTTCTTGGCAGCACCCCAAGCCACGTTACCGAAGCCAGAGATAGCAACAGTCTTGTCCTTCAGATCGAGACCGCGTGTAGCCATCATTTGATGAACGAAGTAGAGAGCGCCGTAGCCTGTAGCCTCAGGACGGATGCGTGAGCCACCGAACTCGAGACCCTTGCCTGTGAGCACACCCTGATACTGGTGTGTGAGTTTCTTGTACATACCGAAGAGGTAGCCAATCTCGCGGCCGCCTACGCCGATATCACCAGCGGGAACGTCCTCATCAGGACCGATGTGACGATAAAGCTCAGTCATGAACGACTGGCAGAAACGCATAACCTCTGCGTCGGAACGTCCGCGGATAGAGAAGTCTGAACCACCCTTGCCACCGCCCATCGGGAGTGTGGTAAGCGCGTTCTTGAATGTCTGCTCGAAACCGAGGAACTTAAGAATAGAGAGATTTACCGACGGATGGAAGCGAAGACCTCCCTTGTACGGACCAATAGCACCGTTGAACTGAACGCGATAGCCAATGTTTACATGTACTTCGCCGTTGTCGTCTGTCCAAGGTACGCGGAAAGTGATGATACGCTCGGGTTCTACGAGGCGCTCGATGAGCTTTGCTTTCTCAAACTCAGGATGCTGGTTGTAAACGTCCTTAATAGAAATGAGCACTTCGCGGACTGCCTGCAGGTACTCGGCTTCGCCCGGGTGTTTAGCCTCAAGGGCTTGCATAATCTTTTCGACTTCCATAGTAAAAGGTTTTTAGTTGATGTTATAGATTTTTTGTCGTTTTGTCACTTTGACACCGCAAATATAGCTCATTTCAGTTTATCCACCAAAAAAAAACGAGGCGGATTTCGTTTTTTAGCTTACTTTTAGATATGATTTTACATGTGTGCGTAAACAACAAAACACCGCATGACCTCTGCTCTCCACATAAGCCTTCTTTCCGTCTGTTTAGGCTTTCGTCCCGTCCACCTTCCGCTCACTCTGCGCACGCACACACGCAGATTATACAATAATACATAAAAACAAGCATGAAACTTAACAAGTTGATAGAAAAAGTTGTAACTTTGCACATATTATTTAAGGAAAGTAAAAAAATTAACATAAAAAATACAAGAACAAGATGAATGTAGCAATTGTTGGCGCAAGCGGAGCCGTAGGACAGGAATTCCTGCGCATCCTCGCCGAGAGAGATTTCCCCATCGACAACCTCGTACTGTTCGGCTCAACCCGTTCGGTTGGAACTAAATACACGTTTAAGGGCAAGGAGTATGAAGTGAAGCTCCTTCAGCACAATGACGACTTCAAGGACATCGACGTGGCGTTCACATCTGCAGGTGGCGGCACATCAAAGGAGTTCGCCGAGACCATCACAAAGTACGGCACCGTGATGATTGACAATTCCAGCGCGTTCCGCATGTGTGACGACGTGCCTTTGGTGGTGCCCGAGTGCAACGCCGAGGACGCTCTCAACCGTCCGCGCAACATCATCGCCAACCCTAACTGCACCACCATCATGATGGTAGTGGTATTGAAGCCGCTCGAGCAGCTCAGCCACATCAAGCGCATCCACATCGCCAGCTACCAGAGCGCTTCGGGCGCAGGAGCCGCAGCAATGGAGGAGCTTAAGCAGGAGTATAAGGAGCTTGTCAACAACGAGCCTGTAACGGTCAGCAAGTTCCCACATCAGCTCGCTTACAACGTCATTCCTCAGATTGACGTCTTCACGGACAACGGCTACACAAAGGAGGAGATGAAGATGTTCAATGAGACCCGCAAGATCATGCACAGCGACGTTCGCTGCTCAGCAATGTGCGTACGCGTAAGCTCGCTGCGCTCTCACTCTGAGTCGGTATGGATTGAGACGGAGCGTCCCATCTCCGTAGAGGAGGCTCAGAAGGCCATCGCCGCAGCTCCCGGTTGCACCCTCAAGGACGATCCCGCCAACCTCGTCTATCCGATGCCTCTCGAGACAGCCGGCAAGGACGACGTCTTCGTAGGACGCGTACGCAAGGATCTCGCTGACGACTGCGGTCTGACATTCTGGCTCTCAGGCGACCAGATCCGCAAGGGTGCCGCCCTCAACGCAGTACAGATTGCGGAGTATCTCCACAGCGTAGGCAACTTGAAGTAAAAGACCACACCTTATTATATATACAACAACGCCACTACCCCACAACGGAAATCAGCATATCGTTGTGGAGGAGTGGCGTTTTTTTTGAGCAATAGTGACGTTGTTGTTTGCTAACACCAATAGTATCACTACCTACATAAGTGACTCCATCAATTTTGAATATCACTATCTTGGATCTAAATATAAACCTTCTCGATAAACTATATTCTTTAAAGTATCATAATTTAATTGACAAGAAACATTAAGGTAATAATCATATCCAAATTTAATATGCAGTTTATGCTCTTTATTGCGTAATACAACATATATATATTCCCTCAAAGACAAACGTATTATGTCTGTAATCTTTGAGATATGAATTCTTCGGTTTTCTTCTAATAATGGCAAAGATTTTAATAATTCAGAATCAATGTTATAAAACTTAGAAGATTTAATACTACTGGTAATATATTCCTTATCTGCCTCTAAGTATTGTATTGTCATATACTTACAGTTCATCGCTTTCATAATAGACAGTATAACAGAGACATAACACTGTTCTACTCTTAAATATTCTTCAAGAGTAAATAATTTACCATCGAATTTCTTACCAACATCCCATATACTCGTCCATTCATCTGTAGTATATATACCATTAGAATCATAGTTTTGAGGGCTATATTTTACAATCTCATGCCAATTCATTTTATAAAAATCTTTAAGTTGTCAAACAAATTATCGAGTTCCTTACCTATGTACTTGTATTTGTTTCGGCTCACACCACAGCGGTCGCCCATCAGAGCGCCGAATGGATAATAATGGTTCACCTCCTCGATGTTGCCGTTACCGTCCACCACGAGACGGTTGCTGCCAAGATGGTCCTTCACATAGAAATGCATGACTATGCCGCCAC
>ERZ1034901.1142-NODE-1142-length-18850-cov-13.079117_pt1 | contig 18850 bp, 17 predicted proteins | sample MGYA00520628_ERZ1034901 | MGnify/ENA primary metagenome ERZ1034901 (study PRJEB33766, sample SAMN09781783) | gut metagenome | biome: gut microbiome | host: Homo sapiens | place: Madagascar | study: EMG produced TPA metagenomics assembly of the PRJNA485056 data... | reverse complement strand
CTGAGCATAATAAACAGAGTTAAATTTTAAATTAATAAAGGTAAATAGGCTCATTCCTAAGACTGTATACAGCCCTATAATTAGTCCTATAAAGAGCCCCAAAATATTTCTTTTTTGCATCCTTATCTTCTCTTTCCTTTTTCTCTAGTTGAACCTACTTTGATAAAGTAAATTAAACAACCACTGAAGATTGATCAAGGGTTTTGTTTGAACCTTCATAATTGGGGAAAAATCTTCCCTAATCTCTCGTTTAATTTGTGATTCATTAACTTTAGTTCTTTTTGCTTCTTCTGAAAAATAACTGACGTGGTCAAATCTCAACGTACTGTCAAAACCGATAGTCATATTATCCTTATCATATAAAAAGCTTCCTAAGCTTTTTGTTAAAAAAGTTTTGCTTTTAGTATTTATAATAGCATTTGTTCCATCATCGTCGTATCGAATACCATCAATCTCCGGCGTATAAATCCATCCCATATTCTCTACCAACATAACGAGATCTGGCTCTGTCCCCACCTTATGAGGGATGTGCTGAGCATAATAAACAGAGTGGTATTTTAAATTAAAAAAAGTAAATAGGCTCATGCCTAAGACTGTATACAGCCCTATAATTAGTCCTACAAAAATCGCCAAAATATTTCTTTTTTGCATCCTTATCTTCTCTTTCTTTTTTATCTCCAATCGAATTTTGACTGGATTAACAATAAACCATTGTACCGTATTTATCATAAGTCTTACAATTTAATGATTTGTAATTGCTCTAACATTTGTTATGAATAAGAAAAAATCAAATCTTTATAAATTTCTCCAACGCCTCTCACCACTTTGTCAATCAAGCTAAACATGGTATAATAGTTAAGATTTTTATACTACTTATTTCTGGGCAGAAGTGGGCAGTAAAATTTAAGACCCAGGGGCTAAACCCTTGGTATGAAAGGAATCTAGAAAATATTATGATGAACATGCAAAACTTGTTCCGAGATTTTTTTAGGCTTGTTAACGTTAGAAATATTGATTTAAAGCCTTTCTTGATTCCCAAAATTAAACTAAAATGACCTGAAATCATTTCAATAAGACTAAAAATAGACTATGCAGTATCTTCTACGTAATTAGAATAAAAAACGGCACTATCATGTGATAGCGCTGTTTTAAATTTTTATAACAGTGGTTGGTTTAAAATACTATCTAATGTAACCCCTTCTTCAAGTTGAGAATCTCTCCATCTATCATAGGCTTCATCTGCATATGAAAAGATATTGTATTGCTGTTGCAGATATTCTTCAAGATTGAATTGTAATCTGGAATAATCAAATTTCTCCACTTTGATGTCATCCCATTGATACATACCCGTTAACTTTTCAGTTAACTTTTCTTGAAATTCTGAAACCTGCTTTTCAACTTCCCAATCCAAATCAAAGCCATCTGGATCATTAGTAAAATCAACGCCTTCCTCTTCTAAAGTACTGCTACTGTCCAAATAATCTTGGAGCAACTCGATTTTTTTCTGTCTAAAAAAGCCATAGCAGTACATCTCTTTTAAAGATCCTTCTTGATAATCATCATCTTCTATACTTACCTCATAAATTATGTCACTTATCGCATCTACGATAGCATCTAGTTCTTCCGAGTCAAGATAAGGACTATTTACCAGTTTATCTAAAACACTTTCATCATCAAGAATACTCAGAAATATTCTTTTCATTGCTTTATCATCAGAATAATAAATCTGACTAATAATATTTCTCCACCCATTCTGATAAATATTTAAATTATTCCACCCATCATATATTCTCAGCAACCCCTCAAAATCATTCTTAAATTTTGAAAATTGACTTAAATATATAATAGCTAGGATTTTTTCGCCAATAAAATCATCTTTATCCTTAAAGTTCTCCCAATCATCTAGTAGTTTACTAAAAAATATATTCTGCGACTCATTTAATTCACGCCATACATAACCATCGACCCCTTTACATAATTGGTGAAGGTAAATAGAGTTCTTAGTTATTTTTTCAGTTATTTTGGGATACTCTTTTAATTTATCATTTAAAAAATCAATTATGCTAGGATTAAAAAAGTCTACCATACTGTCATCATCAAAACTTTCTTTTTTAAAAGTAAGCCATGAACCATCAAGTTTTTTTAACGATTTCTTAAAATCAAATATTGGATTAAGTTTCAAAGCATGCAGTGAGTTTATCAACCACTCTTCTTTGATAGGAAAGCTATCAAATCGTAATAAAGAAAATAACAAATATTTTTCTTCATCCTTCAGATTGTTAAATAAATTATTGTAAAGCTGATTAGGATGCTCAAGATTATATACTACATAAACATAAAAATTTTCGTTAGAATCCTTAAAATTATTTGCTATTAATTCTACTAACCTAGGAAAGTAATTTCGATGTCGTACAATTCTTATCCAATCTCGTCCAATAAGATCGTTATATTTTTCTACAAGCTCTTTCTTGTCATCGTTTTCAAGATAGTGTAACTTTCGTTCAAATACTTTCCTAAAAATATAAGCTTTATCTATATCAGAATACTTATATAAATCAATGATAAATCTTCTTTTCTCTGTAAATTTTTCATCAATTAGTTTTTGAAATTCAAAATTCATTGATGTTGCATCTTGGAGAATTTGAGTTCGAGAGTTTAAACAAATAAAAAGATTGTTAGTATTAGTAGATGCTGAATATAATTTTCTTATATCTTGCAATATCCTCTCTCCAACATCAAACTTATTACGCCCTAAGAAATCATCAAAAACCACAAAAAGATTTCTATCATCATTAAATCTATAGTTTCCATTGTATAATTTTAGAACATCGTTAATATCTTCTACTCTACGAACAATAATATCAAAAGTATTTTCATTACTATTTAGAAATAAATTTCCAAGCATTGAGCAAGTTGTTGTTTTTCCAATTCCCGCTGGTCCTTGAATTAATACAATATGTTCTCTTTGTAAAATATGATATGCTTCCCCTAGAAAAGACGTTTCAACAAAATATTCCGAATTAAAATCTGAAAAATAATCCTGAGACTCTGCTTCTACAGATTTTAATTTCTCACTTCTCAAAATATTTGAAATATCTTTTTCCAGTAATCCATAATATATAAAAATATCTCTATATTCTTCCTGTTGAGAAAGTGTTGTTAGTGTAGAAGAGAAAATAATATAATCATCAGTAGGCATTGCATTAGGAATTATTTTATCTGCGTAATCACGAATCTCCTTTAAACCTGCAGGAGATAACCCCATACTTGTAACAATAACATATTTAAAATCCGTTACCCAACCATATTTTTCTTTCGTCAGAGCAATTTTATCAATTTCTTCTTTTAAAAGTTTTACGGCTGTAGTCTTATTTTTTGTTACCTGCCATCGTTTAGCTTGAATAACGAGAGAGGGAGACTTGGTATCATCAATACCGTCAATACCATCATCCTTTCCTTCCTTAAATCCATGCAAGCTACTATTCTTAAATTTTCTCTTAACGATTTCAATAGCAAAATTTTCAAAATCTGATGTTGTCATTCCATCAGCACGAATCCCAATATCCATAATTCTCCTCTTCTTATAACTAAATCTTTCAACAGAAATCCAATATGCTCATTTGACTCTTATTATAATACCAAAACAGTTCATAAGACATACCTCCGTGTCTCGTCTTATATCTGGATTTTTTAATACTGTGTAACTATCAAACATCAACCAACATTAGGTTCGTTTCTTGCTAAAGTTATCCAATATTTTTAGTATTCATCATCACTTCTTATAGATTTTCGTATTAAATCTCAAGTCATATTCTATCAAATAAATGTCAAGATTTGTATAGCCTGCAATTAAGTCATGTCACTGTCAAAACATTACATTTATAAGATCTACTTTTTCGTAAAAATACTAATAAGTGAATTAAGTTCAAGAAAATAATAAATAGGCAATAAAACAATACATTTTAATTACTAATACCTAGAAGCGTTTAGAAACAAGAATTCTAAACGCTTTTTTACATTACTCTTTAAACACCTCCTATCATCAATCTCCTTATTCAATTAACTATAATACTTAGATTCCCATGGATGGAGGATTCAAAACTGATTTAGTTTTAAAAATGAGTCTTTGAGATGCTGTACACTATTACATGAGATTCTGAGATAGTTTTCTAAGCCTACGGATTAACCCCAAAATACAAATAATCATTCTACAAATAGAACTATGTCACTGGGTTATAAACTAGGTTCGAATAAGATAGAATCTTAGAGATCTATTCAACAGATCAAACAAACATGTCTAATAGTGCGCACTAAGTAGACGGATTGAAACTATAAACACATAGACAAACATTATGTTTTTGTTTATGTAAAAGTTTCACCGTTTTCTTTGGTGTGCACTTTTTCATGCCTTCATCGGTCAAACTTTCCGTGTTTCTTTCCGTCTCAGACGAGAAAGAAGGAATAAATGACTTATTCAAAAGAAATAAAAAAACTTTACAGCCAACTTTTGGGCAAATCTCTCAAGACAAAAATGAACGAATTAGGAATCTACAATAATCAAATCGCTTCCGACAACTCAGAAGATGATTTCGACTTCATTTCAGAAAGTGCCGTTGGAGAAATTCTAAAAGGAAGAAGAAATCTCACTAAAAAGAGCTTTGAAGCTTTTCAATCAACACTGAATTACAAGACACCACGAGAAGTTTTTTTCCCAAGCTCTGAATTTGAACTCCAACTCATTGAAACTATTATTTCTACTATTTTAACTACATCATGCTTTAAACAAACTTTACTTAGAGAAGCTATATGTAAAAAACTTGATGAAAATTTAGAACAACAGAATATATCAGATTTTGTAAATGCACATCAAAAGATACTTTTAAACTCATTAGCTCAGTTCTTCCCAGCGTCTCCGAAGGAAAAGACTTCCTTTCAAATTGCTGAACGATTGACTGAATGGCTTACGGAATTGGTTTGCATCGTAACACAATAATTATCTTCAGACTGTCAAAAAATCTGACAGTCCGCTTTATTGAAATAGCGTAAACTAAACTTGTTCTTAGCTAAGACAAAATAAAAAAAACGAGGTAATACACATGAAAACACGTAATCGTAAAAGTGGCTACTCAGCCAATACTGCAATTGAATATATCGACAACAAGCAAGCTATTTACTGCTTAAGCACTGAATTAGAACCACAGATTCGGTTTGAGGACAACCAGCCTACTGGGGAGATAATCTCTTATAAAGCTTGGTTTTCACAAAAAGGACTTCCTCCATTCACTGTGAAATTTAACTCTGAGGTAACTCTTCCACCTTATATGGCCATGGTTACATTTGATAACCTTCAAGCTTGTGAGGTTGGTTACAATGTTTATTTTAAGGCTGATGGGCTCAAGGAGATTAAATGATGACCAAACGAGAATTGGAACAGTACCTCCTTCAAAGCCTTAATATGGGCCTCGGTTCTCTCATGCAAGGTGAAACAAGCTACACTAATAGTTTTGACTGCAAGATTCTGGATGATGGCTTCCTTTTTCTACCACGTTTACCAGCTGGTTACATCATCGATGACGACCTCTACCAAAAAATTTTCTTAATTGCTAATGCATCATTGTACCCACGCTATACTCTGTTAAAGCAAAACTCTGCTTATTTTATGGCTCTTGACACTGACGATATTCATATTCAACGTGGCCTATTCTTTCCATGGAAAGTTGGTGTCTCCGAACGTCTTATTATTTCTGATTTAGACAGCTTCACTAAGAGTCAGGAGAAAGACATTATTCCAATCATGAAAAATCTTGTCCTTGATTATAATAACGTCACTTCTCTAGCCATTGCTGGCAATAGTGGCTCAGGAAAGTCATATACTCTGACCTACCTGCTTAGTCACCTCAAACAGATCTCTAACCTTATTATCATAGATCCAAAATTTGATACCCCATCACGATGGGCAAGAGAAAATGGTATTGCTGTTATCCACCCTAGAAGAAATCGCTCTAAATCAGATTTTGTATCTGAAATCAATGAAAATCTTAGTGATAGCCTTAACCTTATCCAACAAAGGCAAGAAATTCTATATGTCAATCCAAATCATCGCTTTGACCATTTAACTATCGTGATTGATGAGGTTCTAGCTTTGTCAGAGGGTGTTAATAAGACAATCAAAGATTCCTTCTTTTCTCTCATGTCCCAAATTGCCCTTTTATGTAGAGCGACAAAAGTTCACTTACTGCTGGTAAGTCAGCGTTTTGACCATAATACCATCCCTGTATCTGTTCGTGAACAATTAAATGTACTCATTCAAATTGGAAATATCAATAAGAAAACTACTCAATTCCTATTTCCAGATCTTGACCCTGAGGGTATAGTCATCCCAATAGGAAAAGGAACTGGGTTGATTCAAATCATCGATAACGAACACCCTTATCAAGTCCTACCTTTGCTCTGTCCAACCTATTACACTAAGAAAGGTATCTTATAAATATGAAAAAATCATTCTTCCAAAAAACTTACAACCTTATCATAAATCTCACCATCATAGGTTTGATTTGTTTCTTAGCACAGTTCTGTCTAAGCTTATTTTATCAAGCTATCGAACTGAGTGGCCTATCTCAATATAATAACTCTTTTATCCTAATCAATGATAGTCTAAATAATATCAAACAAGTCATCTTAGTTTTTTCAATCTCTATCCTAGCTATCTCCTCAATTTTGGTAATTGGTCAACTACTTTATCGGATTGCTAAAGATTCCCTTTGGAATTACTTCAAGTCAGTCTATCAAACCATCCGAATGCGTCAATTTCTTAAACAAGTCGAATACTCTGAACCTATCGTAACAATCGAAAACCAAACCATTACACGATTCAATCCTGTTTTGAGTAAATTTAATCAATCCGTTAGGAAATGCACTGTCGATATCCGTCAAGAAGAGGTTTCTATTTTCTTAAAGTTGCCTAGAACTCAACAAGCTCAAAAACTTTTGAAAGATATGGAAGAACATATCAAAGAAGAAATCTCCAATTATAACCCCAACTACTATTTTTCCACACCTCTAAGGGTGGGAAATAAGCTCTGGTTTAAAGGAACTAAACGTTAATAATAGGGCAGTGCCTGGCTCACGTAGTGAAAGCCAAGTGTACTGCCTTTTCAAATAACACTTTTACTGTGTAATGGGGCTACTACGACCCCCATTACACCAATAATCAATAATCATAGGAAGGATAATACTATTGCCAAAAGAAAAACGGTCAAACAAATGGACGTTCCTGATTTATAAAGAAAGTACACCCCATAATTACCTAGAAATCCTTGAAGAGTTACATATACCTTTTGTACTCAGTCCATGGCATGATAAAGATATCAATAAGGAAACTGGTGAGTTCAAAAAAGCACACAAGCATGGCGCCCTATACTTTGAGTCCTTAAAAAGCTATTCTCAAGTATCAGAACTAATCAAAGAAAAATTAAACGGTCCATCCCATGTTGAACCTATAATGTCACCCAAAGGCATGTATGACTATTTTACTCATGCTGAAAATCCAGAGAAGACACCCTATAACATCAATGATATCGAATCAGGTTGTGGTTTTGAGCTTGATAAATTTTTAGTCAACAGTAATACAGATAATTTTTTATCCTTAGTTATTGATATTATAGAAGAACACAACTTTACAGAGTTTAATACACTCGTGAGGTATGCACGAACAGATAACCCTCATCTTTTGGGACTGTTAATGAACAAAACCTATTTTTTTGCTAAGTATTTAGACTCTCGACGACATCAGAAAGATAGAAAAGAGGATAAGTAAATGATTCAAATTGTAGATAAAATTGAACTAATGATCCTTACAGGATATACCGATGCACAGGCTAGCAAGTTGATCAGAAAAGCCAAACAAAAGCTCCTACAAGATGGCTTTGAGTGGTATGGAAATAAAAAGGTGGGACGTGTCCCTTTAAAAACCATTGAAGACATTCTAGGTGTTGAGTTATCCGCTAAACATGATATAATTAATCCCGTACTGGAAGATACTGTTAATGAGTAAGGAGATTACACATGGCAGTAACTAGACAAAAAAATAAAAAATGGAAGGTGGATCTTAGTGATGGTTATGACGCTATAACAGGCGGTCAAAAGCGTCACAGAAAAACAAATTTCAAATCACGTAAAGAAGCTGAACATTATGAAGCTGATTACCGTATCAATAAACTTCATCAAGTGGGACACAAAGACAAAGTCTCTGTAGCTTTCCTCTACTCTCTTGTCAAAGAAGAAGATGAAATCCGAGGTAATAAAAGAGGGACTATCGACAGTCAAAAATCTTATTATCGGATGTACATCTCTAAGTATTTTAAAAATGCTAATATGAGAGAGGTCTCGCTTCAAGATATCAAGCAATATCGTGACTGGTTAAGAAAACAACCTAGCGTAAAAGGTGGCACACTAACCAATTCACACATTAATCAACAAATGATCTTTGTTCATAAACTGTTTGATATTGCTGTAGCCAATGGCATTAGAACGAACAATCCTTGTGATGGTCTGCGTCGTTTGCCACAACAACACAAAGAAATGGCCTACTATACACCTGAACAATTTAAACGATTTGATTCACTTTTTGAGGAGTCAGAATATCAATACCAGCTTTTATATCGGTTATTAATGTATACTGGTGTTCGAATTGGTGAGGCACTAGCACTTACTTGGGAGCAGATCAACCTTGATGAAAAATACGTTGATGTAAAATTTTCAGCATACTACCGAAATAGTGAGGTCCATATTGGAACTGTTAAGACTACTCAATCTAACAGACGCATATACATTCACAATACTTTTGTAGAAGAGCTAAAAAGTTGGAAAGCAAAGCAATTTGAACTACTCAAGGCTTTTACAGACAACACTGACTCTTTACAGATTTTCCAAAACTCACCAGAGGTTCTAACCAGTCCAGATATTTCTAATTTCAGGATAAAACTGAAAAAACGCATGCCTAAAAATTTAAAACTGATTCGTAATCATGATTTTAGACATTCTCATGCAGCCTTTCTCGTCTCACAAGGTCTTAGAAATGGAGAGGGGAAAGACTATATTTTCTTCACACTTATGAAACGTCTTGGACACAGCTCTATCAACACAACAATAAATGTATACTCACATTTATTCCCAACTCAACAAAAAGAGGTAGCTTCTGCCTTTGATAATTTTTAAAGAATAAGGCAAAATAAGTCATCAAAAAGTAACAAACAAGGGCTAATCCCTTGATATGAAAGGAATCTAGAAACTATTATGATGAACATGCAAAACATGATGAAGCAAGCTCAAAAGCTTCAGAAACAAATGGAAAAAAGCCAAGCTGAATTGGCTGCTACAACCTTCACTGGAAAATCAGCACAAGACTTGGTTGTTGCTGAATTAACTGGTGACAAAAAAGTGGTTAACATCACTTTCGCTGATGCTGTCGTGGATCCTGATGATGTGGAAACACTTCAAGATATGACTGTTCAAGCACTTAACGATGCTCTTGGACAAATTGACGAAGCGACTAAAAAATCAATGGGTGCCTTTGCCGGTAAATTGCCATTCTAAAAAATGAAAAGGAATCTCGCGGTTCCTTTTTTCTATTAACAATTCAGTCATAACATACAAAAGACTTGGACAAGAAATCCAAGTCTTTTTGTGATAATCATATAAAAATTTTATTCTTCAACCAAAGCAAGACCTGACTGTGCGTCTTCTTCGTTGGCCAATTTATAGCGATTCTTTTGACCTAAGTAGATGCTCGCCGAATTTAATGAACTTTCTAAAGTAGGGTAATTCACATCCTCATTCGCTGTTTGGGTAGGTACAGGTCCTGAAATCAATAGCTCATCATCATTCTTGACATAAATCTGGTATTCCCCAACTTCGCTAGTTTGAGCTAAAATCTCATTCAACAAGTCTGGGTTAAGCGTTTGAGCGACACCATCAACCACTTGATTAGAGTCCTGCTTATGCTCCGACGAATCCACTACTTCAGTGATAACGATGTAATCAGGAGTTTCCTCATCTGAAGTCTTAGATCCTTCAGTTTCCTGTTTTTGTCCAGGTGTTTCTTGCTTCTTCGTATCCTGAGCTTGCCCATCATGAGTCTTCAATTCCTCATCACTAACGGTTTGAACCTTAGTTTGATTGGCATCTAAATCAAGTTTTGGCGCTTCTTTAACGTCAGCTGAAGCTCCACTGGTACCCATAAATAGAGCTAGAGTCCCCAAAGTAGCAATCAAGCTGATTATTGCTTTGCCAATAAAACCATTATCTTTGTTCTTAATCATAAATCCCTCACTATTTGTTTGGTTAGCTCTAACTGGCTAACAACCGAGTCCAATTTGCTGCTATAGGAGGTAAAAGGTCGGTTGAGCTGTTTGACCAACCCTTCACCCAGATAACAATCTTAGCATGCAAAATCCTTGATTTCAAGTATTTCTTTAATTTTTAAGCATTTTAAATAAATGACAACTTCATGTCTTAAAATTGATGACAATCTATTATCAGATTAGCTTTTTTAAGCTATGCAAATGGTAATTTCTTTAAGTAGTACTTAGGGAAACAATACTTGTTTTTTAGACAGATTCTTCAAAAACCACTTTTGCTGACTCATCTCCCCAAAAATTTTATCGGATAGCAAAATTCTGTCCAAACACTTTAAATGTAACTATAAAATAGAATTCTTGAGTAAGAATGTCGAACTCTCAATACCCTAAAATAAGATTAGAAACTAAAGTCCCTCGATTAGTTCAAAGAAAGTTACAACAAAAGGATTTATAAACAACTTTATAAACCACCTCCCAATAAACAACTCATTCTAAAAATGTACATCCCTCATTTAGATATCACATTTTAAGGTAATCGCAACTTCTTTAAAAATAACTAACACAAAAAAACGATTACCAAAAGGCCCCTATTTCCCAATGAATAAATTAACCCTTATAGAAAATGTATCCTCCAAATTCAAAAAAATGGCGGTATTCTGGATAGATCCGTGCTCGAAACTATGAAAAACTCTTTACTCATCATCAACTCTGACGCAAAGGCAAATCCCCTTTGACACTCCTATGGTGAAACATTTACCGACCTAAACTCTCCTACAATGATGGAAATTTGGAAAAATAGTAAATCTACTCAGTAAAAGACTAAAAATAACCTAACTTTATAACTATTTCACCAAATTTTCACCTCACTCAAAGCTCATCTAGAATAGTTTTTTCTCATGTGTAAGCGCTTCGCTCAAATTTCTATCACATGTAAGAAAACCTTATCGTCTTTTAAGCCTTTTTTTGCTATGAAACCTAGATATTTCAAGGAAAATTCGTTACAATAGAGTACGGAAAGATAGGTAATTATCAGCATCATTATTTTCGTATGAAAGGGAAATTCATGGCTTATATTCAAATGAAGCATAGCTATAAACGCTATAAAACCGGTGATCTGGAAATTATCGCAAACAACGACGTAAGCTTTGATATTGAAAAAGGGGAGCTTGTCGTCATTCTCGGTGCCTCTGGTGCAGGGAAATCAACCGTTCTTAACATCTTGGGTGGTATGGACACCAATGACGAAGGCCGCGTCATTATTGATGGTAAGGATATCTCTGAATACACAGCTAAAGAACTGACAACCTATCGTCGTGAGGACGTTGGCTTTGTGTTCCAATTTTACAACTTAGTTTCTAACCTTACGGCCAGGGAAAACGTCGAACTCGCATCTGAAATCGTTCCAAACGCTAAAGATGCTACTCAAACACTCGTCGAAGTCGGTTTGGGAGACCGTTTAGACAACTTCCCATCACAACTATCTGGTGGGGAGCAACAGCGTGTTGCCATTGCACGCGCCGTTGCCAAAAATCCAAAGATCCTTCTTTGTGATGAACCAACAGGGGCTCTGGATTATCAAACAGGGAAACAAATCCTGACCCTCCTTCAAGAAATGGCTCGCAAACAGGGAACAACTGTTATTATTGTGACCCATAATGCTTCTCTAGCTCCAATTGCCGATCGTGTCATTCGAATGCACGATGCCAAGATTAAGAGTGTGGAACTTAATCCTAATCCACAAAAAATCGAGGACTTGGAATACTAGAAAGGAGCACCGTCATGAAAAAAACAACTTATTGGAAAGATGTTTGGCGAACCTTTGTAGCTTCTAAAGGGCGTATGCTCTCTATTGCCTTACTTATGGCACTGGGATCCTTTGCCTTGATTGGTCTTAAAGTAACTTCTCCTAATATGAAAAAAACTGGGGAACACTTCTTCAAGACGCATCAAACAGCTGACTTGAGCTTAATCAGCACTTACAGTATCAACCAAACCGATCAGGACCTTCTCAATTCAATTAAGAAAAAGAATGTAGACATCGAGTATGGTTATTTCAAAGATGCTGTCATCAAGGGGAAGAATACGGCATTTCGTATTTTCTCTAAACCTAAGAAAATCTCTACTTACGACCTTATTGAGGGGAAACTTCCTACTAAGGACGGGGAAATCGCTCTTTCCTCAACTTATAAAGAAGAATATAGCGTCGGAGATAAGATTAACTTTTCTGAGCCAGTAGATAGCTCAGGGCAAAAACAGTTAAAGGAACAAACATATACCATTACTGGTTTTGTTAATTCCTCTGAACTTCTCTCTAGGAACCGCCTTGGTAATGCCAGTGCTGGTACGGGGAAACTGGATGGCTATGCCATTGTTCCAGAGACGGACTTCACCTCTAATGATTACATGATTGCCCGCATCCGCTACAAGGATTTAGAAAATGTTAGTCCTTTTAGTGAGGAATACGCAAATAAGATTTCTGAACGAAAGGCTGAACTCAAGGAACTCTTTAAAGACGAACCTGAGAAGCGCCTAACTGAAATCAAATCTCAGTCTCAAGCTCAAATTACTCAAGCTAAACAAGAACTTGAAACAGCCCTCGCACAGACCCAGCAAATGGCTACAAGCAACCCTGCTGAAGCTGCTAGTGTCAAAGAGGCTACTACCAAGATTGAAGCCAAGCAAAAAGAACTCGAAGAAAGTCAAGCAATGCTTGATAATCTACCAGCGCCTAGCTATCAATTCTACTCTCGTCGAGAGATTCCGGGTTCTGAGGGATATGTTGCATATGAAAGTAATATTAACATCATTCACGATGTGAGTAACATCTTCCCTGTCGCTCTCTACTTTATGGCAGCTTTGGTTACCTTTGTAACCATGGGACGCTTTGTTGAAGAGGAACGTGGTAAGGCTGGTATCTTCAACGCCCTAGGCTACAGTAATTCGCGAATTATCCATAAATTCGTCATTTATGGTTTGATAACGAGTATTACTGGTACAACTGCAGGTGTTATTACCGGTCATACACTACTTCCGATTCTAATCCACAATACTTATAAGAGCGATTTGCAGCTTCCTGCTTTCGAATTGCACTTCTACCTAGGACTTACCCTTGTGGCCTTCCTTTTAGGTCTCTTATCTGCTGTGCTACCTGCCTTTGCGGTTGCCAAGAAAGAGCTCTGGGAAAAACCTTCCCAACTCCTCCTTCCAAAACCACCTCGTGCAGGAGCTAAGATTGTCCTAGAGCGCATCACACCTCTTTGGAAACGTCTCAGCTTTACGGAAAAAGTTACCATGCGTAATATTTTCCGCTATAAGCAACGGATGTTTATGACCCTCTTTGGTGTCGCAGGTTCTATTGCACTGCTCTTCGCAGGTTTAGGAATTCGATCTTCTGTATCTAACCTTAACCAGCAACAGTTTGAAGACATCATTCACTATGATATGATTGTTGCCAAGCAACCAAATACGTCAAGTGCTTTGGATGAGGAACTCACTAAACTCCTCGATAGCAAAGACGTTAAAGAATACTTGAATGTCCATTTTGAAACCTTGCAAAAAATTGCCGGTAGCAACAAGGACACCCAAGAAATCTCAACCCTTGTCTTTAACGACCGTGACGATAAACTCGTTGATAGTTACGTTAGCTTGCATGACCGAGACCGTAATAAGACTCTCAAGCTATCTAATGACGGAGCTATTATCTCTGAAAAAATGGCAAAACTCCTAAACCTCAAGGTTGGAGATACCATTACTGTGCAAAACAGTCAGGATGAATCTGTCAAGATTAAGATAGCTGGTATCACTGAAATGTACATGGGGCATTTCCTCTTTATGAATGCTAGCTACTACCAAAAAGCTTTTGGGACACCTTCAGTGAATAATGCCAACCTTGTTACTCTCGCTGAACCAACTAAGCAAAATGTTGAAAATATGGCAGCCAAATTCATCAACTTACCTAATGTTTATGGTGTTGTTCAAAACAACAACCTTAAACTGCAAATCAGCACTATGGTCAATTCATTGACACAGGTTATTGGTATCTTGATTACGGTTTCCATTCTCCTTGCTGTGGTTGTTCTCTACAACCTAACTAACATCAACGTTTCAGAACGTATCCACGAACTTTCAACCGTTAAGGTTCTTGGTTTTTACAATAACGAAGTATCCCTCTACATCTATCGTGAAACCATTTACCTTTCAATCATCGGTATCTTCGTAGGGTTCGGTCTTGGACAGGCACTCCACCAATATATGGTAAGCATCATTCCGCCAGATCGTATCATGTTTGATCCATCTCTCGGATTGGCTACCTACCTTTTACCAGCTGTTCTTATCGGCATAATCCTTATTATCCTTGGCTTCGTCGTCAACAAACGTCTTGCCAAACTTAATATGCTTGAAGCCCTAAGCTCAGTTGAATAAGCTAAAAACGCCTGAGAAGTAATTCTCAAGCGTTTTTTATGTTCGATAACCTATTTTGTTTTAGTCTTAGCCAACTCTAGACAGTAGGTCTTCACATGACAATGAGGACAAGTCAGCTTACGAGTCCTTGGTGTATGACCTGCAAGAGCAAACTCTTTAGAACTAGGATCAAAGGTCCTATGACAATTAGGACAGAGGTAGTCGAACTGCTTTCTATAGTGAAACACCACTAAATTCATTACTAAAATATAAGCAGGACAGACAATAAAGATACCTCTGGGATCCTTAAAATAATAAATGACAACCAGTAGGCTCATCAGATAAAGAAGAAAGATTAGAATGCCACTCCCATACATTCTCAACTGCAAATGACGCCATGATTTTTGATTTTCCATAAGACGTGAAATGTCTGACAAATCTTCCAGCGAAAGTTGATGTCGTTTAGCAGTTGCTTTTTGCAAGTGACGGGCACGTTTTAGTTTGACCTCTATTTCCTCTGAAAACTTTTCCAAGCTTTCGATTTGGTCTGTCAACAACAGCTCTAAAACCTGCTCCCTATTCTCTTCTTGCAAGAGTTTTTGGATTTGTTTGATTGAGAAATCCAAATCTCTTAAGAAACAAATGACTTGCAGTCGTTCCAAGTCTGATTCGTGATAGATTCTCCGACCACCCTCCGTGACTTCAGATGGCGTCAAGATACCTCGCTGATCATAGTACTGGACAGTCCTAACAGACACTTCTGCTGCTTTAGCCAACTCTCCTGTTGAAAACTGCGACATCTCAGTCACCTCCTTTTAAGATTTTCTATCAAGGGAGGTCTTTCACCACCTTTGATACCTAGATTCTACCTTATAACGCAAGGTAATATGCAAGCTATAACCCTAGAGGATTTTCTTTTCTTACAGAAAAAGTTAGCTATCACTCTTTACAGCCTTTACAGCTCCTGTAAAGCTTTAGTCGAAAAGGCCGCCCAAACCTAAAGCTGCAAAAGGATTGTTACTGACTTCTTCCTGTTGCTCCAAAAGTTTGGCATTCTCATCTAATTCGAGAAACTTCTCGTAAATCTGAGCAGTCATCCGAGCATCCTCCAAGCTGTTATGACCGTGTCCCTTGATTCCGAAGAAATCTGCCACACTGGTTAGCTTGAGGTTGACAATACCATTCAAATCCGAAGCACGACGGTCAAAAGCCTCATCAAAAACATCTAAAGCATATTGCTCTTCCAAGTCCAAACCATTTTCCGACAAAATAGGTAAGTCCGACTTAAGTGCGTTGTAGCCGATAAGTGGAGTGTCGCCAACAAATGATTTAAAATCCGCCAGAACGGACTCTAGCTTTGGTGCCTTGGCAATCTTGTCAGCTGTAATCCCCGTCAAACCATTGATAAAGGACTGCAAAGGAACATCCGAATAGACAAAAGAGTCAAACTGATCCACTTCCTCATGCTGGTCCATCTTAACGGCCGATACTTGGATAATATGGCTAACCCCATCCACTGTGTTGAACTCCAAATCAAAGGCAATATAAGTTTCTAAATTTTCCATTTTATCTCCTATAATAGTTAAAGCTGAGACTGAGTCCCAGCTTCTTTTTTATTTTCCAAATAGACGTCCAAAGAAACCTTTTTTAGAAGCTTCTTCTTGTTTGGTCTGGATTTCTTCCACTTGGGCCTTGGCTTCGTCAACCTCAACCTTAGCCTCATCGAGTTCCAGTTTAAGCTCTTCCTTGTCCTTCATAGCAGTCAAGGTCAATTGTTGCTGTTGATCGATTTGCTTGTCCTTTTCAGCGATTTGAACGTCTTTGACACGCAATTGATCATCCATGTTAGACAACTGCTCATCCTTAGCCTTCAACTGAGCATAAAGACGGGCAATCTCAGAGTTTTTCTCGTCTACAAGAATCTCTAACAACTCACGTTGCTTTGTTTCTTCATCGATTGGCTCATCGTCAAAGATGGTTTTCTTGTAGATTTCCTCCAACTTAATCAAGCCACTGCGTTTAACGACAGTAACCCCTTTAGCATTTTTTTCTAGATCTTCTTCTGGAAGTTGTTTGACACGATTATTGACTGCTTGACGACTAACGCCAAGGATTTCAGCAATCTCGCTGACTGTCTTTTCAATACTCATAATAGCCTCATTTTCTCTTGAAATGTCTTACTATGAGAATATCACAATCACTCCTTTCTGTCAATTTGACTAGTTATTCTGGATATCTGAAGGGCTCTTTTAAAGTTTCTTTTTCCTTTCACTCTTCAAACAATTTACTTGATAGGAAGCTAAGCTTTTGGTAAACTATGTGTGGGTATAAATGTATATAGAAGGAAAGTCTTTGACTTAAACAATCGGTACTTCCAAATTAGCTTTGGTCGGTATCAGATCTGTTGTATCTAGGAATGGTGGGAACAATTCCACAAGGTTTGGGATTTTCATTCTTGCTCCAATTATAGGTGGCATTCGAGCAACCTTGGTTGCAAAACTGCTTGATATTGAAGCATAAATCACATTATCTTCAACGGTTTGACTGTTGGAGTTTTTTTATTGTCAATCCACTCGCTCACTAAAGCCTCATATTGCCATCCGAGATTGAAAAAAGCCCTAATTTATGCCATAATAAACAAAAGCAAAATAGAAAGAATGAGTCCTATGAAAAACTTCCGTGATGATATTAAGGTCAATGATTTAGCCCAGCCCTTCTTAGAGGCAATCGTTGAACAAATGACCACTGTATTCGACCCTGAGATTGAGCTAGATATTTACAACCTTGGTTTGATTTATGAAATCACTGTCGATGAAAATGGCCACTGCTACTTCCTTATGACCTTTACTGATACTGGTTGTGGCTGTGAAGAAACTATGCCTTATGAAATCGCTGAAAAGCTAAAATCCATTGACGGCATTAACTCTGTCAAGGTGGAAACCACTTATTCACCAGTCTGGAAGATGACACGTATCAGTCGTTATGGACGCATTGCTCTTGGTATCTCACCTCGAGGCGGAAAATAAAAGGAAAACCGATTGGACATTTCCAACCGGTTTTTTATCAGGCTAACAGCAGATAGACGATCACTTGTCATGATACTATAATCAACCGTCTTAGGATTTAACACAAAAAAATCACATCGCACTTATGTCCGGTGTGATTTCTTTTATATTAGTAAATTAGGCTTTACCTGATTTATCCATGTTCCAGAAGTCGGTAACGGCACCACGAGATGCTGAAGAAACGATGTGAGCATACTTACCGAGGACACCACGGCTATAAAGTGGTGGCAACTCAGTCTCAGCTTTACGTTTCGCCAACTCTTCGTCTGAAACGTGCATAGTAATTTCTTTAGTATCTTGGTCAACTGTAACCATATCACCTGTACGGAGGTAGGCAATAGGTCCACCAACCTGAGCTTCAGGAGCAATGTGACCAACAACGAGTCCGTAAGTACCACCTGAGAAACGTCCATCTGTCAAGAGGGCAACTTTATCCCCTTGACCTTTACCAACGATCATTGATGACAATGACAACATTTCTGGCATACCAGGACCACCCTTAGGACCTACAAAACGTACAACAACTACGTCGCCATCAACGATTTCATCAGAAAGAACGGCTTCGATGGCATCTTCTTCTGAGTCAAATACTTTAGCAGGACCAGTAATGTTACGAACTTTAACCCCTGATACTTTGGCAACCGCACCTTCTGGAGCCAAGTTACCTTTCAAGATAATCAATGGACCATCAGCACGTTTAGGATTTTCAAGCGGCATGATGACTTTTTGACCTGGTGTCAAATCATCGAAGGCCTCCAAGTTTTCTGCAACAGTCTTACCAGTACATGTGATACGATCACCGTGAAGGAAACCATTCTTAAGAAGGTATTTCATAACGGCTGGCACACCACCGACGTTGTAAAGGTCTTGGAAAACATATTGACCTGATGGTTTCAAGTCAGCCAAGTGAGGCACACGCTCTTGGAAATCGTTGAAATCTTCAAGTGTCAAATCAACATTAGCTGCGTGAGCAATAGCGAGCAAGTGAAGTGTCGCATTTGTTGAACCACCAAGTGCCATTGTGAC
>ERZ1034901.1140-NODE-1140-length-18875-cov-4.920351_pt1 | contig 18875 bp, 22 predicted proteins | sample MGYA00520628_ERZ1034901 | MGnify/ENA primary metagenome ERZ1034901 (study PRJEB33766, sample SAMN09781783) | gut metagenome | biome: gut microbiome | host: Homo sapiens | place: Madagascar | study: EMG produced TPA metagenomics assembly of the PRJNA485056 data... | reverse complement strand
AAGTTGTCTTCCAAGCTGGCCATGGGGCAGTCTCCTTTCTGGCGAGATCAAGGGGAACGTCAAGTTCCGTGCAGATTTTTGTCCAGCTTCTGCATGGCCTGAGCGGCCTGAGGGTCCGAGGAAAGCTCTTGCAGCAGGCCGGAAAGTGCAGCAGAATTTCCTTGAAGAGCAGATTGCGCTGCGGCTTGCAGCTGAGCGCTGTTCTTTTTCTGCAAGGACGAGAGCACTTTGCGTGTTTCCGGGTCTGCCAGCAGTTGACGAATGGCCTTTTGGTTGGCTAAGAGCTCTTTGGCAGCGGGATTTTCTTTCAGTTGATCAGAAATGGATGCCATAGCAGGGTCTCCTTCCTGTCGTTGCTGCTCCAGTATATGAGGCAGAGGAGAAGGATGTGCCTTCCCGGAAAAGAAAACAAAAATTTAACTGGAAAAACAAACAGAAGTGTGCTAAAATTTTTCCGTTGCCTTTTTCTGGTCTATTTCTCAAGAAATAAACCGGAAACACAAAAAGTCCTTGTGATTCTTAGGAGGAAATAGACCATGCTCATGGCCATTGACGTGGGAAACACCAACATGGTGTTTGGCCTTTTGGATGGGGAGCGCCTGGTGGGCAGCTTCCGCCTGATGACCGATGCCAACCGCACCTCAGACGAGATCGGCCTGACGGTGTGCGAATACTTCCGTCGGTTTGATCTGACCATGGATCAGGTCACCGACATTATCATTGCCTCTGTGGTTCCTCAGGTGATGTATACTCTGACCAGTGCCATCATCAAATACTTTGGAAAAAAGCCTATCATCATCGACGAAGATGTTTCCACCGGGATTCGTTATCAAGGAGATGACCGCCTGGGTGCGGACCGTTCTGTATCCTGTGTGGCAGCGATGGAGAAGTACGGTAAGCCCCTGGTGGTGCTGGACTTTGGTACGGCGACCACAGTGGATGCCCTTAGTCCTGACGGGGAGTATCTGGGTGGCTGTATTTTGGCTGGTATCCGCGTGTCTACGGACGCATTGTTTCATCAGGCCGCTATGCTGCCCCGCATCGAATTGATCCGTCCGGCATCGGTCCTGGGTAAGAATACCATTGCGCAGATCCAGGCTGGTTCCGTCATGGGGTATATCGGTGCCATCGAGTACCTTATCCGCCAGACCAAGGCGGAGATGCCCGGCGGTGAGAACGCCACCGTCGTTGCTACCGGTGGCCTGGCTCGGCTCATTGCAGATAACACTGATCTCATCGATGTGGTGGATGGTCAGCTCATTCTGGATGGTCTGCGGATCATCTACGAGCGTTATCAGGCAGACAAAAATAAGTAAATTAGGCAGACAATGGCCCGCCGAAATTCGGCGGGCCATTGTTATGCCTCTGCATCTTTTGTGTCAAGGTAGTGGTCGCACCAAGGCCGGAGAGCGCAATTGGGGCAATCCGGCTTTCGTGCCCGACAGACAGCCCGACCATGCAGGACCATCCTGTGACAGAAATCATTGGACTCCTCTGGAGGCAGGCAGGCCCGCAACTGTTTTTCGACTTTACCGGGGTCTTTGGTCCCGTCAGTCAGCCCCAACAGGCCTGCGATTCGGATACAGTGGGTGTCGGCAACGACGACGCCTGGAGTATGGTGGACGTCACCCAGGATCAGATTGGCGGTTTTCCGGCCAACACCAGGCAGGGCCAATAACTCCTCCATCGTACCGGGCACTTTTCCGCCATAGACTGTTAAGAGCATGCGAGAGGCCAACACAATGTCTCTTGCCTTGGCGCGGAAAAAACCGCAGGAGTGGATGTAAGGCTCTACGTCTGCCGGTTCTGCGGCTGCCAGGGCTTCCAGGGAGGGAAAACGGGCGAATAGCGCCGGCGTGACCTGGTTCACGCGCTCATCGGTACATTGGGCCGACAGGCGTGTGGCGAACAGAAGCTCATAGTCTTTTTGGTATTGCAGCGAGCAGATGCCATCTGGATAAAGTGTTTTCAAAGTTTCAACGATGTGTTGGATGTCTTCAGGTGTTTTCATAAAATTTGCGGATTCCTTTTCTCTTTGATGGATTTTTTGTGTAATTAGTATAGCATAATCCGCGTGATTCGTCATTGGTTTTTTCCTCGAAGTAGAGTATAATAGAAAAAAACAAGCAGAAATTCCGAAAAATGACCTTGCGGACAAGGAAAATATCCCCGCTTGGTCCATTTCAAATTTTGCATAGAAAAAGGAGCGAGTATCATGGTCAAAGAAGTCATCGATTTCCTGATCCAGCATGATCCCGAAGTGGGCAACGCCGTCAAAGCAGAGTATGACCGTCAGCGTAGAAACATCGAGCTGATCGCCTCTGAGAACTTCGTCAGCGAGGCCACCCTGGCTGCTGCTTCCACCGTTCTCACCAACAAGTACGCCGAGGGCTATCCTGGCAAGCGTTACTATGGCGGCTGTGAGTGCGTGGACGTGGTGGAAAACCTGGCCCGTGACCGGGCAAAGGCCCTCTTTGGGGCTGACCACGCCAATGTCCAGCCCCACAGCGGCGCTTCTGCCAACTACGCAGTCTATCAGGCCCTGTGTAACGTGGGTGACACCGTCATGGGTATGAACCTGGATAACGGCGGCCATCTGACCCACGGTAGCCCCGTTAACTACTCCGGTATCAACTACAACATTGTGCCTTATGGTGTGGACCCCAAGACCCACCGCATCGACTACGATAAGGTCCGCGACATCGCCAAGGAGTGCAAGCCCAAGATGATCATCGCCGGTGCTTCTGCTTATCCTCGTATCATTGATTTTAAGGCATTCCGTGAGATCGCTGACGAAGTGGGTGCTTACCTGTTCGTTGATATGGCCCACATCGCCGGTCTGGTCGCTGCTGGCCTGCATCCCTCTCCTGTGCCCTACGCTGATGTGGTCACCACCACGACCCACAAGACCCTGCGCGGTCCCCGCGGCGGCATCATCCTGTGCAAGGAAGAGCACGCCAAGAAGATCGACAAGGCCATCTTCCCCGGCTCTCAGGGTGGTCCTCTGATGCACATCATTACCGCCAAGGCCATTGCCTTGGGTGAGGCCATGAAGCCTGAGTTCAAGACCTATCAGGAGCAGATCCTGAAGAACGCCAAGGTCCTGGCGCAGAGCCTGATGGACTCCGGCTTCGACCTGGTTTCCGGCGGCACTGACAACCATCTGATGCTGGTGGATCTGCGTGCGGCTGACATTACCGGCAAGGAGATGGAGAAACGCTTGGATCAGGTGAACATCACCGTCAACAAGAACACCATCCCCGACGACCCTCAGTCTCCTTTCGTCACCAGCGGCATCCGTGTCGGTGTTCCTGCTGCTACCAGCCGTGGCCTGCGTGAGGACGACATGAAGCTCATCGGCCAGCTGATCTGGAAGACCGCAACCGAGTTCGACACCAAGCAAGACGAGATTCGTGCGGCTGTCGCCTCCATCACCGACAAGTACCCCATGTACGAGTAAGGATCACCCCCTTTACGGGAATGATTTGAACTGTTACAATAAGGAGGACGATATTACATCGTCCTCCTTATTTTTTACCTATGCGAAGGGAGATAACCTGCTTATGTACCAACCTCTGGCGGACCGCTTGCGCCCAAAGTCCTTGGATGATGTGGCGGGCCAGCAGCATATCTTAGGAGAGAAGGGTGTCTTGCGGAGGATCATTCAGGGCGGGACCATCCCGAATTTGATTTTTTATGGCCCATCGGGCACCGGAAAAACAACTGTGGCAGAGATTGCTGCCGCTCGTATCCATCGCCCTTTTTACCGCCTGAACGCAACAACGGCCAGTCTTTCGGATATTAAAGCCATTACAGCGGACGTAGGGACGCTGTTGGCCCCAGACGGTGTTGTGTTGTATCTGGATGAGATCCAGTATTTTAATAAGAAGCAGCAGCAGTCGCTACTGGAGTTCATGGAAAACGGCAAGCTGACTCTGATTGCTTCTACGACGGAGAATCCATACTTCTATGTCTACAATGCCGTTCTCAGTCGCTCCACAGTGTTTGAGTTCAAACCATTGGCGCCGGAGGAGGTTCGGCCTGTTATTCAGAGGGGAATTCGCCGAATGGGGGAGGACTTACAGCGCTTGGTCCATTGGGAGGATGGCGTCGACGAATATATCGCCCGCAGCTGTGGTGGTGATGTCAGAAAATCACTCAATGCGGTGGAAGCTCTCTTTGCTGCCCACGCCCAAGACCGTGGAGAAATTGAGCTGACGTTAGAAGAGACGAAAGAGGTGGCCCAACGTTCCGCCAATCGCTACGACAGGGACGGCGATGTGCACTATGATATTCTGTCGGCCTTTCAGAAGTCCATCCGTGGCTCAGATCCGGACGCGGCCATTCACTATCTGGCTCGCCTGCTGGAATCCGGTGACCTGATCTCTCCCTGTCGCCGTTTGATGGTCATTGCCAGTGAGGATGTGGGCTTGGCTTATCCTCAGGCAGTTCCCATTGTAAAAGCCTGCGTTGACAGCGCCAATATGCTGGGCCTTCCGGAAGCTCGTATCCCCTTAGCAGAAGCTGTGATTTTTTTAGCGACAGCCCCAAAATCCAACAGCGCGATCATGGCCATTGATCAGGCTATGGCCGACGTGCGAAAGGGGAAAGGCGGGCAGGTCCCCGCGATCTTGCGGGACTGCCATTACGGCGGCGCAGAGAAGCTGGGACATGGCCAAGGGTATCACTACGCCCACAACTATCCCCATCACTATGTCAAACAACAATATATCCCAGATGATCTGGTGGGCAAGAAATATTATGAGTACGGCGAAAACAAAACGGAGCAGGCGGCAAAACGGTATTGGGACCTCATCAAAGGGGAAGTCTAATCAAACGTTGTGCCGATCTCAGGGCCGTTCCAATCTGGGGGAGAATAGACCCAGTGGGAGAGTTGACCGGATGTGATAGAATAGAAAAGGGGAGGGGGAGTTGTTGCTTCTCCCAGCCGCTGGAGTATGTTGAGTTTTACTTTCATGCGGTCTGGCTGTATCGCTTTGCAGTACACAGCAACGGCGTCGTTTTCTTTGATCCCTTCTGTTTGGTCGGCGAGGCCAGCAAGATTTGGGGTCAGTTCGATAAACGTTCCATATGGCTTTCGGCTGCGGACCAACCCGGTCACAGTCATTCCGGGAGCAAATCGGGCCGCATTTTCACTCCAGGTCCCCAGCAGTTCCTTGTGGGACAGCGTGATACGGTTTGTTTTTCGGTCCTTTTCTGCCAGCACAACAAAAATCTCTTGACCAATGGAAAAACGCTGTGCTGGATGGGAAATGCGTGCGACAGAACAGCGTGCGATCGGAAGCATGGAAGTCACCCCGCATCCTATGTCTACAAAGGCTCCAAAGGGGGCCAGATGCGTTATGGTGCCCGGTAAAACAGTACCGAGAGGCCGATCCAAAAGCGCTGCCAAGGTGTGCTCCTGAGCCTGCCTGCGGGAGAGAAGTAGTGTGCCGTCTGACAGGATAGAGGAGACCATACACATCGTTGGTTTTCCCACGCGGGAAAGGATAGCAATTTCTCGAACCGTACCTTCTCGGATCCCAAGGGCGGTTTCTTCGCGCGGGATCACGCCGGTAAAGGGGCCCAGCTGTACTTGTAGATCATGCTCAGGGGTGCAGAGTATCGTGCGCCCTTCTAGGATCGTTTGCTTTGTCTGGGCCTGTACCAGAGTGTGCAGGCTTTGGCAAGCGGCTTGGTTGCCCGGTGTATGGAGAAGGCGCCCCTCTGGAGGATATGAAACAACCATTGATACACGTCCTTTCTGCAAGGTTTGCTACAACCCTATTCATCTTGGAAGAAAAACTTTCCTTTGTTTGATTTAAGCCATACGAGGAGGTGTCAGAACCATGGACATACGACCCGGCGACGTGCTGGAAATGAAAAAAGAGCACCCTTGTGGTGCCCGCCGTTGGGAGGTCCTTCGGGTGGGGATGGATTTTCGCCTCCGCTGCGTCGGCTGCGGCCGGGAAGTGATGCTCCCCCGAAAGAAAGCAGAAAAAGCGTTGAAAAAAATCATCCACTCAGCAGAACGCGCTGAGTGAATCAGGAGGTATTTGTATATGCGTTACGAAGGTCAGATCTATCGTCCCCCAGGAGAGTGGCGGAGCTATTTGCTCCAATGCACGGTGGGATGTTCTCACAATAAATGTACATTCTGCGGAATGTATAAGACAAAGAAGTTCCATGTGCGTCCGATGAAAGAAATTATCGAAGACATTGCGATGGCACGGGAATACTATGGGCCAAACAACGTGGATAAGGTCTTTCTGTGTGATGGGGATGCCATTGTAATGCGGCAGGAGCATCTCTTGCAGATTTTGGAAGCCTTATATGCGGCGTTTCCGCATCTGCGGCAGGTCACGGTTTATGCCGGCACCCGAAGCACCATGACCAAGACCCAGGAGCAGTTGAACGAATTGCGTAAAGCTGGCCTGACCAGGGCATACTTGGGGGTAGAGTCTGGTTGGGATGAGCTGCTGAAAAAGGTCAACAAGGGCGTTACCTCAGAACAGATGCTGCAAGCTACCTCCATGCTGAAAGCAGCTGGCATTGATCTGTGGGTCATGGTGATCTTGGGATTGGCTGGTCCTGGAGAACCTGCGAAACGACACATCGAAGAAACGATCAAAGTCCTCAATAAGATGCAGGCCAACCATGTTTCCTGCCTGTCCTATATGCCGGAGCCCAATTCCCCCATGTATAAGGATGTGCAGGAGGGAAAATTCCAGCTGATTAGTCCCCGTGAATATCTGGAGGAAACTCGCGCTCTGGTGGCTGGGCTGAACTATGGACCGTTCCATTTCACCAGCAACCATGCCTCTAACTACGTTCCTTTGAAGGGGACCTTGCCGGACGACAGAGAGAAATTTTTGTCGATGATCGATCAGGCGCTGGGTGGAAAAGGGCATATTCGCAGCGAATTTTCTCGCGGACTTTGAATGAAGCGAGCTAACAGATTATAGTGTTTTTAACTTTAAGCTGTTAATTTGTTGCAATATAAAGTAAATTAGATGGATAAATAAATTATAGAACCAAAAGAAAATAATTATGCAATGGAAAGAAGTGTCAACTTTTATGTTGTCAAAGTGACGAAAAAGAAGGTAAGTTGGTGCTAACATTGCAGAATTTAGAGAGAAACAGTTGAATTTTTGCAATAAAGGTGCTAAACTGTCTCCTGGAGTTTCGTGGGGCCTGGCGTTGATTTTCTTGCGCTTTCTCCCTTTGGGAGGGGACCGCTTCTGGCAGAGGGGGCCATGAAGTTTCTCTGGGCGATTTACCCGAAAGCACGCGAAAGTTTCCACCAAGCAACAGATACTCTATATGCAACAAGAGACACAGGAAGTTTCCGGTGCCTTTGGTTGTAATCTGCAAATTGGAGGAAACGATATGCACCAAAACAACGAAAAGGCCGTCTTGAAAGACGTCCTGAAGATTGGCGGCGCTTACGCTGCCTTCTGTATCGGCTCCGGCTTCGCAACCGGCCAGGAGATCATGCAGTTCTTCACTGCCTTTGGCTGGGCTGGTATCGGCTCTGCCATCATCACCATGATCCTGTACGTCTGGATGGGTGTCACCCTGATGCGTGACGGCCGGAAGTACAGCTTCACCAGCGATGCTGCTGTGTGGAAGCACTACTGTGGCAAGGGCCTGGGCGTGGCAATGAACTGCTTTGGCACCTTTGTTATCTTCGGCATCTATGTCGTCATGATTGGCGGCGCAGGCGCTTCTATGGAACAGTATCTGGGTATTCCCAACCTGGCTGGCCGTCTTATCATGTCCGGCATCTGTCTGGTGGTCGCCCTGATGGGTCTGAACCGCTTGGTCGATGTCATTGGCTTCATCGGTCCTGTTATTATCATCTGTGCACTGGCCATCGGCGTGGTCACGATTGCTCGTGACGCTGGTATGATCGCAACGGCGCAGCAGGTCCTTGGCACGGTTAAGGTGACTTCTTCCTGCAACAACTGGATCCTGTCCGGTTTCCTGTATTCCGGCTTCATGGCTTTTATGATCATTCCCTTTATCGCTCAGCTGGGTCACTCGGCACAGGGTTCCCGGAAGAGCGGCATGCTGGGTGGTGCCTGCGGCGGCTTCTTCCAGGTCGTAGCCATTATCGTCATGCTGGTTGCTCAGATGTGCAATATCGAGCTGATCCACAATGCACAGGTGCCTTCTCTGGTTTTGGCTGAGAAGATTAACCCCGTTCTGGCTGGCGTTTTCGTTGTCATCGTGCTGATGGGCATCTTCTCCACCGCAGTGCCTCTGCTGTGGATGCTGGGCCACAAGGCTGGTCCCGATAAGACCAAGAAGTTCAGCATCACCACCGTTATCCTGGTTGTGGCTGCTCTGATCCTCAGTGTGTTGCCCTTCACTGTGCTGGTGAACAAGGTCTATGGCCTGTCCGGTTATGTGGGTATCTTCGCTATGGCCTTTACCCTGATCAGCCAGCTTCGGATCGCTTCTCAGGAGAAGAAGGGCCAGCTGCCCACAGGTGAACCTGCAAGCGAAAACGAATAATCTACTTCCCCTTATCATAATCATAATGTATGCATGCAATACGCCCGGACAAAAGGCTCGTCCGGGCGTATTGTTTCTTCTCAATTGAATTGGGGGTCGCTGACCTTCTAGAAAATATTCTTTTCTTTTTATTGTCTACTTGACAGGGGGCACATCAATGACCAAAGTATGACCAAATCCTCTTTTTCCAGAAAAAGAGAAAGCCCGGAAACCCTTGGATTTGAACTGCACCCGAGATCCAGCCAGAATCAGCCGGACGATTATCTACCGAAATAATATAGATACATATCCTCCATATTGGGTGCTGTTGTTACTGCGTCGGGTCGAGGGGCGCTTTTGCTGAGCAGACGGATTACACTTTTTCCGTCTGTGTGCATGACATTGCTGCAGGTATATTGCTTTGTGAGTGCCGCTTCGTCCGCAGCTGGAACTGTAACGAGCCAAACTTGCCCGTTCAGCTGCTCCAGCAGCGAAGCAGGCTTTTGCATTTCGAGGACAACACCTTTCCGGAGCAGAATGATTTCGTTTGCGACTGCTTCGAGATCCGATACAATATGCGTTGACAGCAAAACGAGCTTTTGCTGGGAAAGATCACTGATGATCCCGCGGAACCGGATCCGTTCTTCCGGGTCAAGCCCAGCCGTCGGCTCGTCCAGCACCAGAATTTCGGGATCTCCAAGCAGTGCCTGTGCGATTCCCACACGCTGCCGCTGTCCGCCGGAGAAATCTTTCAGCTTTTTCTGCTTTTTGTCCTCCAGACCGACCATATGCAGAAGACCGTCTGTCTGCCGCTTGGCCTCAAATTTTGACAAGCCCTTTAATCTGGCGATATAGAGCAGAAACTGCTCCGCTGTGAAATTCGGATAAACGCCGAAATCCTGCGGCAGATAGCCGAGCTTTTTCCGAAACGCAGCACCCATGACCGCAATGTCCTGCCCATCTAGCAAGACACGTCCGGTCGATGGGGCGAGCAGATCCGTCATGATCCGCATCAGCGTCGTTTTCCCGGCTCCGTTTGGACCGAGCAAGCCATAGACGCCTGACCCGATGGTCAGGTCGATCTGCTGCAGCGCGGCTGTATCGCCGTAGAGCTTGCTGATATGTTCGAAGGATAGCTTCATAATTCCTTGCGCTCCTTTCTTTGATGGATGGCGGCCAATAGTAACCCACCCAATAACAGCGCGTACCAGACACCCCAGACTCCAGGGGTCACACCGATTCTCCGTCCGCGCATCCATTCTGCAAAAAATCCATACCGGACAAACCAGAAGAATTCAAACTTTTTCAACACAGCGACATTGATAAAATAGCTGAACGCAAACGGAACTCCGCAGATGCACATGGCCGCCGGCTGATTCTTCAGACTGTCACATACAAATGCTGCAAAGAGGAAAAATCCAATTGTTCCGATGAGAACGATCGCCGTGCTGCGGAACCATGCGTGATTCCAACCATCCGGTTGGGGAAGCCTGCCGGAAATGAGAATTGACAGCGCATGATTTCCGACTGCTAACAGCACAGCACCAGCCGAAGCGGCAATGCTTCCGGCAATCAACCGGTTCCGGAACAGCGTGATTCGACCATAGGCGGTGCTGTTGATGACGGGAAAGACTCCTGTTTCACAATCCGCGGAAAACAGACGGATCAGAACGAGCAGAACCAGAAAACCGAGTGTTACGGAGCCTATCTTATTCCAGAATTCTGCGGATAAGGACCAGAACGCATCGCTGCGGGTCTGGAAATCGAAATAGGCGAGGACGACCCGAACGGATAGCCCAGCACCCAAAACGAGCCAGTAGAGCGGATTCCGGAAACAGCGGATCAAATCATCTTTCATGCTTTCAGTTTCCTCCTCCATATCCACCAAAAGAGGAAAAACTCCAGAAGGATCATGCCAATCCCCAGCAGGACCGGTTTCCATACGTCCGACCACAAATATGGAAAGACCCACGAATAGCTCTCCTGCAGCAGATAGCCACCGAAGCCGAACCGATAGAGCGCGTCGATCGGCACGCGAAGGAACTCCGGCAGCTGAGGCCCGACAGCGGAATACGCGAAAAACAGCAGATAGCTTCCGCCGCAGAGGAACAGACTGAGCGCCGTCCGCCGCGTCAGCGCAGCGACGATCAGGATAAACCCGGCGAAATATAACGCGCCCAGAAACAGAAAGCCATACTGGATCGCACAGTACGCAAGATTGGACATCGGCGGCAGCGCCGTATCCGCAAAATATACGCACGATGCAACAGGCAAACGTGCACCCTCAAATCCGAACGCGCCGCCGTTTACCAGCAGACTGGCTGCGCCGATGATGAAAACAGCGGCCGCGCAATAGAGGACCGTAAACGCTGTTTTCGCTCTCCATGTGCACCGTCGACCAAGTGCTGCCGTCCCGACAAGATCATCCGTCCGGTATTCCCTTTCACAGCAGACCAGCCGCGGCAATCCGACCGCAAGCAGAAACGCCGTCAGCGTCGCGCCATAGGAATAGATATTCTGCTGAACAAAATTCCACTTTTGCTGTGCATCATAGAACACGCTGTAATTCTGTTCCGAAATTTCTGTGTATAGCCCCAGCAGTAGATACAACCCGCCGAGGAGATACGTGACCCAGACCTCGCGGAACGCCCGGTGCTTTCTGGCTTCATCTGATATAAGCCATGTCATAAAGATTCCTCCTTTTTTGAACGCTGCACACAAGAATGCCGTATAAAATCAGTCCTATGGCCGCCAGCGCGGCGTAGGCGGCGGTGGAGCAGAGTTGCAAAAGCCTGTCAACTGGAAACACCGTCGCCAGAAAGCAGAGCGCTGCCCAGAAGACGAGCGCAAGCAGGGACAGCCCTTCCAGATTGCGAAGCGAAGCAGACAGAAACAACAGCAGCGTGCATAAATAGATGCCCGGTACCGCGCCGCAGAGCGCCAGCCGCAAAAGCTCCTCCCCCGCAGAAACGTGCAGCGTCACGGAAAGCAGCAGCAGCGCACCGAACATGCAGCACGAGATCACGACCGACCGTGCAGCCAGCATTTCGGGATAGGAATACGGGAACGTAGCTTCCAATTCGCGCATCCGCTCATTGCAGGCGAGCACGTACCGATGAAACAGCAGGAGCATCGGCATGGGTGCGGTACAGAAAATCGTCAGCATCGGCATGGACAAAGCCCTGACGCTGAGCAGACCGAAAATCAATGCACCCGCGAAAAGCCCAAGCAGCAGGCCCGCATTTATTTCACCTGCGGCGATCCGCAGCAGCGTGAAGACCGGCGTCTGCCGGTCCCTCGGCTCCGGCATGGATGCTTGCAGCCGCAGAATGGTGCGGCGGATTTCCTGTTCCATTCGATCGTTCATTCGAAGTCCTCCCGCAGTTCGTTTGAAAGTGTGTTTCTGGCCGCGCGGAGCCGCGACTTGATGGTCGGCAGCGGTGTGTTCATCATTCGCGCGATCTCCTTTGCGGTGAATTGGTGGAAATAATGTAAGATCACTGCCTCGCGCTGTGCAGCGGGCAGCTTCTCCAGTGCGGCTTTTACGGACAGGGAGACCGCTGCCATATCTTCAAGCGAGGCAGCCGGATCGGGTCGGTCAAAAATAGCCGCTTCCGCCTGAACGACCTTCCGCCGGAGGCGAAAGTAATCCATGCACTTGTTATGCGCGATCGTAAACAGCCAGCTGTCAAATTTCCTCCACGGCGTATAGCTGCCGATGCTCTGCATCATTGCAATAAAAACATCCTGCGTTAAATCGTAAGCGTCCTGCTCATGCCCGGTCAATTTGAAAACATATCCGTAAATTCGCGGATACCAGCGGCGAACCAAAAGCTCCAGTGCGCTCTTATCTCCGCCTTTGATCCCGTGCACCAGTTCGTGATCGCTATATTCCACCGCCTCACCGCCTTTTCTGTCAGTATAACGAACGAGAGTACCCAAAGGGATGAAAGATACAAAAGAAATTTTATAAAAATTATAACAGGTCCTTGCGTGTGTTTCCAACTGCAATATTTGAGTACTTTTATATTTTAACACCGGAGCGCAAAAACTGCGGAACGGATGTTTTGACCGTCTCCCGTGCCCTGGGGCATAGTCAAAGTACCACTACGCTGAATATATACGCTCATACATTCAGTACCGCCCAGGCAAAAGCAAGTGAAGCAATCGCCAACGCCTTGCCTTTCAAACCGGGAAAACAGAAGGAAAAACAGAGCGGTTGAACAAAAGTTGAACATTTCCCCTTTTCCAGAAAAAGAGAAAGCCCGGAAACCCTTGATATTCAAGGCTTTCCGGGCTTTACAACCTGGTACGGATGACGGGACTTGAACCCGTACGTCATGGACACACGCCCCTCAAACGTGCCTGTCTACCAGTTCCAGCACATCCGCATTTGAGATTGCTTAACTAGTATACTCAGGATTATCACTTTTGTCAAGAGGAGTTTTAGAATTTTTGGCATGATTCTGAAATTTTGCACCAAGTTGCGATAGAGTGTATTTTTACTAATCGGGGGATGTCGGGAAATTTCTCAGTTCTTCCATGAAGACCTTATCCGGGATTTAGTCTTTCAGTGAGTTTGGATAGATCCCCTGATCATGTAGAGACTTTAGTGCTTTTTCCACCACGGGTCGATCCTCCTGATACGTTACGCCGAACCAAACGGCATCTGTATGCAGGACGGAAACAGTCATTTGACCAGAAGTGATCAGTCGATCCACTAGGACAGGCAGCAGGCACTCTGCTTTCAGCTCCTCAGGAGATAGTTCTTTTAGGAAAGCGTCAAAATATTCTTCCATTTGCTCGAAGATCCAAGGCGTAAAGCCCCAGAAATTCATGGAGACAACGCTCTCCGGATCTAAGTCCATCGGATGGTCGGGATCAGCCAGATCTGCAATGCAGCCGTCGGGATATTTTTTGATTTTCAGAGTCTCTTTGACTTTCTGCAGATGACCATTTTCCTGCTGACAAACACCACGAGAAACCGTACCGTTATCGCTGACAGTATTCTTAAGCAGGTAACCAACCATGGCTCCCTCTCCGGTGGGCTTCAGGGAGAGAAGCTTGTCCAGGATAGTTGCAAAGGCGGATGCGCCATAATAATCATCTGCATTGATGATGGCAAAGGGCTCCTGTACTGCACTGCGAGCGCACAGGGCTGCGTGGACAGTCCCAAAGGGCTTGGTTCTGCCTGCGGGAATCTTATAAAATCCGGGTACACTGGTAAAGTCCTGGACGGCATACGCAACCTCTACCTGCTCCCCCTGAGGGGTGTGCATCGTTGCGATGCGATCTCCGCACAAGGTACGGATGTGCGCTTCCATGCCTGGTTTGATGATAAAGACGATTTTTCGGAATCCAGCACGAACAGCGTCGTAAACCGAATACTCCATAATGGCCTCGCCATGGGGGCCGATTCCGTCGGTCTGTTTTTCTCCTCCGTAGCGGGAACCCATACCGGCGGCCATGATGACCAAAGCTGCGTTCATAATATGATCTCTCCATTTCACGCCTTACGGCGAACTGATTGTCTGACCTATTATACTACGCTCTCCTGTTTTTTTCCATCCTGATATGAAGTTTTTGCTTCAAATTTTGCAAAAATGTGATAAAATAGAATCACAAATGAATCAAGAGGAGGATTTTTATGGATCAGCTTACCCTACGCTGGTATGGACACGCTTGCTTTACCGTGACCTGCCGAGAGTTTACTGTGGCCTTTGACCCGTATGAAGACAATTACGTTCCTGGTTTTGCTCCACTGCATTTACAGGCAGACTTGGTACTCTGTTCTCACCAGCATAACGACCATAACGCGGCAGGTTTGGTCAAACCGATTACTGGCCATCAGAATCCGTTTCATATCATAGAGATTCCCACCTTCCATGATCCCGAAGGCGGCCGTTTGCGAGGAGACAACATCATCCATGTGCTGGAAGTTGGAAAACTTCGGATAGCGCACTTTGGAGACATCGGCTGTCCTCTCACGCCTGCGCAGGCCGCAGAGCTGCAAGGACTAGACTTGGCGCTGATTCCGGTCGGCGGCTTCTATACGATTGGGCCGAGAGAGGCGAAGAACCTGATTGAGGCGATTCGCCCCAAAGTTGTTGTACCGATGCACTATCGGATAGGAAAAATTGGTCTGCCCAACGTTGCTCAAGTCGATGATTTCCTCTCTTTGGTGGAGGATTATGTCTACTATCCGACCGATACGCTGACGATCAATGAGGGAACCAAGTCTCAAATTGCAGTTCTATCCTATAAGAGTGAATAAAGAAGGGGCTACCTCACATGATTTTGAAGAATCATTTTGAGGTAGCCCCTTCCTCTCGATTCAGTTGTCATTGAACTGTTGGCTCAGTGGATTCCGTCGGAAGGACATTCGTGCGGAGATGGTTCACCAGAATGCGAAGAAAGGCGGAAGCGGTTGGTGGTGCGGGCAGTTCGCACCCTGCGATTTCCTGAAAATGTTCCCGCTGCAGGGTCCAGGCACGGCGAGAAACCGTTCGCAGATTGCGCTCGACTGAGTTTATGTAACAGAAAAACAATTGGGCGATGGGCTGGTAGATCTCTTTCGAGATGTCGTCTAGCCTTCTTTCATCGTCTAATGCTAGGTGGATGGCCCACGCAGCCTGCTTGTAGCCCTTGTAATTTGCGGTGATTCCTAATGTTCGCAGTTCGTTACAAATAGAAAATTCGTGTGTCATAAGAAAACCTCCCATTTCCTTATATCATAATACCACAAAAAGGACAACAATATGACAGCTTTTTCGTTTTCAAGGAAAATTTTTTAAAATGAAAGCCAGATTTGACAGAGCCGTCCAGGTTTGTTCCTGCGGTCAATTCGTTCTTTCGTTTGAAAGAAAACTTGACATAGATACTTTACAGCTATGTACTCTAGTGTTATAATAAGCCGAATTGCGAAAAAGAAAGGGGAGGTATACCTGTGAAACCTTTGCTTGTCGTGGTGGACATGCAAATCGATTTTATTTCCGGAGCTTTGGGGACCAAGGAAGCGGAAAAAATCGTTCCAGCGGTCATACAACGGATCCGAGAATTTCCGGGAGATGTTGTATATACCAGGGATACCCACGGCACAGATTACTTGTCCACACAAGAAGGGAAGCATTTACCGATAGTCCACTGTATCAGCGGGACTGCGGGCTGGGAGATTCATCCTGATGTCTTACAGGCTGGATACGGCAAAACAGTGCAGATTATTGACAAGCCTACATTTGGCTCGCAGGCGCTGTGTCGTTTTGCCGAAACAGAGAACTATGACGCCATCGAGCTCATCGGCTTGTGTACGGATATTTGCGTGATTTCCAACGCCCTGTGTCTCAAAGCGGCCCTGTGGGAAACGCCCATCGTCGTGCGGCCATCTTGCTGCGCTGGAGTGACACCGGAGAGTCATAACAATGCTTTGTCTGCCTTGCAGATGTGTCAGATCGACCTGCTAGGCGATGAAAAATGAAAAGGAGAAATGAACGATGAAAAATTGGTTGAAACGGATGGGAGCAGCGGCTCTGTCTGGTGTGATGCTGCTGGCATTAGCGGCCTGCGGCGGGAACAGTGGGGATACCTCTACTGCAACGCAGGATGACAGCAGCAGTGGAGAAAAGACCAAACTGTATGTGGTCAACTGGAAGGATTATGCTTCGGATGATGAAGAACTGATGGCTCAGTTTGAGGAAGAGTATCATTGCGAGATCGTGAACACCTACATGGAAAGTGAAGAGCAACTGTTGACCTCTTTGAAAACGGCGTCTCCTGGTACCATTGATGTGTGTCTGCCTAACTGCTCCATTCTGCCGGCTGCCATTAAAGATGGTCTGCTGAAAGAAATCGACACCAGTAAGCTGGAGAATTTCTCTGCGCTGTATGACCGTTTCCAGGAGCAGAAAGAGTGCTTCGGGGAGGACGGGAAGATGTACGCTGTTCCGTTTGTATGGGGCTCCACGGCCATTGCCTATAATACAGAGCTGATGTCGGAGGCACCCAATTCTCTGAAGTGTCTCTTTGATGAGCAGTACGCCGGCAAGCTGACGATCCGGGATGACTATAACGATGCGATCATGGCCGCTGCTATTGTGCTGGGCCAGGATCCTACAAATCCGAATGATTTGGATGCCATCAAGGACCTGCTCATCAAGCAGAAGCCTTTGAATCGTACCTATTGGCAGACCGGAGACGAATTCTCTAAGCTCTTTGCCGGTGGCCAAATCGACTTTGGTATGATGTGGTCCGGTCAGGCAGCAACCATGAAGCAGGAAGGAGAGCCGATCGCCTTTGTGGTGCCGGAGGACGGTGCCATTGGCTGGGTCGATAACTGGGGGATTGCAGCTGGTTCTCAGCATGAGGATTTAGCCTATGCGTTTATCAATTATATGATCAGCAAGGATGTGCAGTATAATTGGGCCTCTAAGGGCGGTCCTGCGCCTGCCAACCAGTCGGCAGCAGAATCTCTGGATCCCGACTACGCAGCCTCCTGTGGAATGGATGAGGCATCTCTGAACCGTCTGTACTTCATGGCTTATCAGGACGACGCCACAAAGGCGCAGTGGGCTGAGCTCTGGACAGATGTGAAGGCCAGCTGATCTAGTTTCTGGATAACAAGCTTTTCCCTGGGAGGGATCGAGTTGAAACGAAACAAACGCGGTCTGCTGACGTTGCCTTCTGTCTGCTGGCTGCTGGTCTTTACCGTACTGCCGTTGCTGATCATGCTCTACTACAGTGTACAGGCGGATGACGGTACGGGATTTACCTGGGCCAACTACTTACGCTTTTTCTCTAAGGACACCTATTTGCGTTTGACCTGGCGCACGATCGTGATGGCGGTTTTGGTGACAGTGGTCAGCTTATTGATTGCCTATCCGCTGGCATATATCCTGGCAAAAAAACTGCGGGGAGCACAGGGAATCATTCTTGTGCTGATTATTATTCCGTTTTTTACCAACCAGCTAGTGCGTGTGTATAGTTGGCTCATCTTTTTACAGGATGGCGGCGTATTAGACAAATTGCTTGGCGCGTTGCAATTGACGGCCGGAGATTCCTTGGGCCTGCTTTATACCCAAGCAGCGGTCGTCATCGGTTTAGTGCATGCCTATTTCCCCTATATGGTTATTACGATCTACATGGCGCTGGAACGTATGGATACAGCAATGCTGGAAGCTAGCGCCAGCCTAGGGGCCACCCGGTGGACAACACTTCGCCGGGTGGTCTTCCCGGCCTCGATGCCAGGTGTTGTGTCTGGCATTCTGATCGTATTTGTGCCCTGTCTGGGTACCTTTGTGGAGCCACGTATCTTAGGCGGTACAGACGGTACTGTGATTGGTACGGTGATCGAAGACCAGTTTACAGAGCTGTATGGCTGGAACTTTGGTGCGGCCATTGCCTTTTTGCTTCTGGCCTTAGTTCTGTTAAGTATGCTGGCGATCAGCAAGTGGGGAAGGAGGTATGAGACATGAAACGATCCATTGGAAGCAAATTTTTTGTTCTTCTGGCGTTACTCTACCTCTATGTTCCCATTGTCGTGTTGGTGGTTATGGGGTTCAACGAATCCCGGTATAATTCGTTGCCGTTTTCCTTCACGCTCAAGTGGTATCAGGAGCTGGCAGGGGATTCTGCGTTACTGATAGCTGCGCGAAATTCCCTGTTACTGGCCCTGGCCACAGGGCTGGTTTGCATGGTGCTGGGCACGCTTTTTATTTTGGGGCAGCGTGTCCTGCGGGAGCGGTATAAACAACTGGCACGCAGTTTTGTGATGATGCCCATGAGTATCCCTTGGTTGATTCTGGGCTTGGCGCTGCTGCTGATGATCCGGGCTGTCGATTTGGAAAAGAACCTGTTTTTTGTTTTGGCGGGGCACATCGTGATCTCTCTGCCGTATACACTTTTGGTATTAGAGGCCCGTGTACAGGCGTTGGATGATACACTGGAGGATATGAGCGCTAGTTTGGGCGCAACTGGCTGGACGACGTTCCGCCGGGTCACATTTCCAGCTTTGGCCCCAGCCATTGTCGCCGGTGGCTTTCTGGCCTTTATGATCAGCTTTGATAATTTCCCCATCAGCTATTTCCTGATGCCAGCGGGCGTCTCTACCTTACCCATTGAGATTCAAAGCTCCATCAAGTTTGGATTTACCCCGGAGATCAACGCCATTTCTACTGTAATTATCGGCGTATCTCTGCTGTGCCTGGCAGTGGTGGGCTTGATCATGGGCAAGACGTTCCTTGGTATGATGGGAGGAAAAAAAGAGCATGTCTGAAGTCAGCTTAAAAAAATTGACCAAGGTTTATGGCGGCACGACGGTGGTCGACCACATTGATTTGACCGTGCCAGATGGCACCCTTACTTCTATTTTAGGACCTTCTGGC
>ERZ1034901.1120-NODE-1120-length-19108-cov-15.535769_pt1 | contig 19108 bp, 15 predicted proteins | sample MGYA00520628_ERZ1034901 | MGnify/ENA primary metagenome ERZ1034901 (study PRJEB33766, sample SAMN09781783) | gut metagenome | biome: gut microbiome | host: Homo sapiens | place: Madagascar | study: EMG produced TPA metagenomics assembly of the PRJNA485056 data... | reverse complement strand
GGCAGGTTCCTACGTGGGCCGTGAGGTAGGGGTAGCGCGCTCAGGCGCATTCATACGTACGCCGACAGAACAATTTAGATGAATCGTCCGCTGCGGCAATACCTCTCCGTCTCAAGTCGCGGTAGGATCCCTGCATCTTCCTCAACTCTTCCGGGTGCGGGTTCAGACCATGTTTGACGATCGACTTTCCTTGCGCAAGCTTGAGGTTTTCCTCGCCTTCCTGCGTACAGAAAACATTGCCCGGACGGCGGAGGAGCTCGATACGGCGGCGGTCAGCGTGCACAGGGCGCTCCATACGCTCGAGGAAACGATCGAGTGCCCGCTCTTCATCCGCAAGGGGCGGCAGCTTCAGCCGCTCCCCACGGCGAGGGAGTTCGCGAAGTACGCGGTGGACATGATCTCGATGATGCACGAGGCGGTTGAGGAGACGCGGCGCGTCGGCGGCTTCAGGCAGAAGAGGATGCGCCTGGGAAGCCTTTATTCGCTCTCGGTCCGCACGGTCCCGAACATCATTCTCGGCATGAAGTACCGCAACCCGGAGCTCGAATTCGAACTCGTCATGGGAAGCAACCGGGCGCTCCTTGAGAAGCTTGAGGAAAACAAGCTCGACGCCATCGTCATTGCAACGGGCGGCGAAGAGATTGACGAACGAAAGAACATCGTCATCAAACTCTTCGACGACGATCTCTTTTTGGCCGCGCCGTCGGACTATCAGGGCCGCGAGAAAGACGCCGATCTCAAGGATCTACATTGCGCCAAATGGGTCACGCTTCAGGAGGGCTTTGCAACGTTCGAGGGCTTTCTCGATGCGTTCCGGCAGACGGGAAAGACGCCTGAGATCGTAGCCAAGGTGAACGACATCTTCTCCATGGTGAGCTTCGTGCAGGCAGGACTCGGGTTTGCGCTTCTGCCGGGCCGCATGCGTCCGGTCTTTGAGTCGACCGTGAAGCTCATCACGCTTGCGGAGCCCTACCGCATCCGGCAGACCATCAGCATCGTCTTCAAGAAAACGCATGAACATGAGGCGAATTTTCTCGCCCTTGCCGCAGAAGCCCGGATGTACGGACGGCGCACGTTCGGAACGCCCCTACCCACAGCTCAGCCGCACTGACAGCTCTTCAGTCTTTCGGCAATTTCCTCTGCCGGCACTGCCGCAGCCGAAATCACAATGCCGTCGGAGAAGGTTTTCTTCGCGAGGGACCCGAGGGTGCCCCCGGGCGGCATTTCGATGAGCGCGTCAATGCCCCGCTCTTTTGCAGCCTGAGCGGCATCGAGCCAGGAAGTCCGCCGCGCCATGTTGAATGCGAGGTCCCCGGATAATTTCAGAGGATCCCAGATCGCGCGGCCCGAATTGACGGACAGGAAGGGAACTTTCGGGCGCCTCACCTCAACCTCCTGAAAGGCCTTCATCAGCTCTTCAGCGGGCGCCGAGAGGAGCGGGCAGTGCGAGGGGACCGTAACCCGGATGCGCTTCGCGTAGGAGGCGCCCTGTCCGAGCGCGATTTCTGCGGCTTCGTCCAGAGATGCGAGGCGCCCCGAGAGAACGCACTGCGCTTCGGAATTGACGTTGGCGACATAGACGTCCTCAAAGGCATCCGCGATTTTCTCAACCTCATGCAGCGGGAGGCTCCCGATCGCCGTCATGCCGTATCCGGACGGATAGGCGTCCTGCATGAGGCGCCCGCGAAGCAGAACGAGCCTCGCAGCGTCGGAGAGCGCGAGAGCGCCCGCCGCAACCGCAGCACCAAAGGCGCCGATCGAAAGGCCGGCCGTGAGGGACGGACGAATCCCGGCGGCTTCCAATTCCCGGCATTTCGCCATGCCGGCGCATAAAAGCGCAAGCTGCACGTTTTCAGTGCGTTCGAAGGCTTCCCCGGTATCGAGCGCCAGAAGATCGAGACCGAGGGCGCTGCTCATTTCCCCGATGACGCTTTTTCCGAAGGGGGTGCGGTCAAGATCGTGAAGCATCCCCGGGCGCTGCGCGCCCTGACCGGGAAAGGCAAAGAGAATTCTCATGACGCGTCTCCCCAGGGCCTGTCGGTGAGCACGGGCCCCGCATTCGTTTTGAGGAGCACTGTTTTGCGCTCCACCCATTCGCGAAGCGCAAAGCCGCCCAGGGGCGTCGATATCTGAACATCCGCTCTGACCGGCAGGTCCCGGAAGCTTTCGAGCCAGCCGCGCATTTCGTCGGGGTCAAGCGGCTCCCCGGCATTCACCACCAGATCCAGGTCGCTTGACGGCCTCATGACCGAATGCCCGGACGCAAGCGAAAAGCCGCAGCTTCCCGCAATGCCCCACCTCGCCGGCGACGGGCGGGCAAGAAGCATCAGCGCCGCCCTTACGGGACCCAGGTCCCTGAAGGGAGACTGCTCAAGGACAGAACGCACCGCCAGATCCTCCGGACGAAGCACCCGAAGCACATCCGCCCTCCTTGCCCGGTTCGCCTGCCTGTCGCGGCGTCCCGGCCCCCGGAGGCCGACCGGAATCCATTCGCCCTCCCCTCTATCCCGGCGCACGACCACGGGCATGGATTCCGGATCCCAGAAGCTCTCAAGAACGGGCTCGAGCTTGTCGCGCAGAGACTTTTTCCCTGTCAGGTAAAGAAGGTCGTGGGGACGCATCAGCATGGTGTTCAGGCCCAAAAAACGCCGGGAGACTTCGGAAAGCACTGACTTTCCTCTAAGGAAGCATAAAAGAAGGGCCCCGCTCCAACCATTCCGGTTTCCGTAATGAACCTACGCAAAAAGCGATTGATTGAGCCTTCCCCCCGCGAACATACTTTGCCCGAACGAACGCTTCGGCCGCTACCGGCTGCGGCAGAACGAAACATAGGAGGAATTCCTTATGGAAGAAGGCTCAGGCACCCGCCGCTGGGATCTCCGGCGAAGCGCAAAGCGTGCCCGGATTGAGGCGGCAGGGAAAGCGACCGCATCCGGCGGAAAGATCATCCCGACGGACAAAATCGGAATGGTCCTTGAGGCGGTTGTCGCCCCGGGCGACCGCGTCGTCCTTGAAGGAAACAACCAGAAGCAGGCGGATTTTCTTGCGCGCGCCCTCGCCGATGCGGATCCGGAGCGAATTCACGATCTCCACATGATCATGCCGAGCGTGAGCCTGCCGGAGCACATGGACCTTTTCGAAAAGGGGATCGCGAGAAAGCTCGACTTCTCCTATGCCGGCGCGCAGAGCCTGCGCATTGCGCAGCTCCTCGAGGACGGGCTCCTTGAAATCGGCGCCGTTCACACCTACATCGAGCTCTATTCGCGGCTCTACGTCGATCTGATTCCGAATGTCGTGCTCGTCGCCGCCTATGCGGCCGACCGGGACGGGAACCTCTACACGGGGCCGAGCACGGAGGACACGCCGGCGCTTCTCGAGGCCGCGGCCTTCCACGACGGCATCGTGATCGCGCAGGTGAACGAAATCGTCGACGACCCGAAGGATCTCGAGCGCGTCGACATTCCGGGCTCCTGGGTGGACTTCGTCGTGAAGGCGGACCGGCCGTTCTTCATTGAGCCCCTCTTCACGCGCGACCCGCGCCAGATCAAGGATGCGCACATCCTGATGGCGATGATGGCTTTGAAAGGGATTTACGCGCCCCATGAGGTCGAGTCCCTCAACCACGGCATCGGCTTCAATACGGCCGCGGTGGAGCTTCTTCTCCCCACATTCGGCGAGGAGCTCGGCATCAGGGGCAAAGTCTGCCGCCACTGGTGCCTCAATCCCCATCCGACGCTCATTCCGGCCATTGAATCGGGCTGGGTCGAGAGCGTGCACTGCTTCGGGGGCGAACTCGGCATGGAAGCCTACATCGCGGCGCGCCCGGACGTTTTCTTTACCGGCCCCGACGGTTCCATGCGCTCGAACCGCGCCTTCTGCCAGATGGCCGGTCAGTACGCCGTCGACATGTTCGTGGGCTCAACGCTCCAGATGGATCCGATCGGCAATTCCTCGACCGTCACGCGCGGGCGCCTCGCCGGCTTCGGCGGCGCCCCCAACATGGGCCATGACCCGCACGGCCGCCGCCATCCCACGAAAGCCTGGCTCGAGATGATTCCGAAGCCCGATCCGGTGGCCCGCGGCAGAAAGCTTGTCGTGCAGATGGTGGAAACCTTCCAGGCCGGACCCAAGCCCACCTTCGTCGAAACGCTTGACGCCGTGCCGGTCGCCGAGAAGGCCGGCCTTCCGCTCGCGCCCGTGATGATCTACGGCGACGACGTGACGCATGTCGTTACCGAAGAAGGCGTCGCCTGCCTCTACCGCGCCGAATCGCTCGAGGAACGAAAGGCCCTCGTCGCTTCCGTGGCGGGCATTACGGATATCGGCATGGCGGCGGACGCTGCGGTTGTGAAGAAGCTTCGCGCGGAGCAAAAGCTCCTTCGTCCCGGGGATCTCGGGATCAGTCCGGCGGCAGCCACGCGCTCGCTTCTGGCCGCGAAGAGCATCGCCGACCTCGTCGAATGGTCGGGGGGCCTCTACAACCCGCCCGCGAAGTTCAGGAGCTGGTAGTCATGCGCTGCGCTCTCCGCCCTGAAGCAGCTGAGGAGTCCCTTCCCTCACCGGAGGAACTCGCGCTCCTCGCCGCCGCGAGCCTGAAGGATGAGGCGAACCTCTTCCCGAAGCCCGGCCTCGTCGACTGGGTGAGCCCGGGTTCGCACGAGGACATGACGATCGGGATGATGCATGCGTCCATCGACGCCATCAGCCCGGGCTTCAGGGCAATGGCCGATGCGGCGAGAAGCGCTGATCAGAACGATCCCGCATCGCTCGCCATGCTCCGCCAAACGATCGGCGCGATCGGGCGGGCCGCCGAGGCCGAAATGCTCAGAGCCACCGGCGGCGTCAATACGCATCGCGGCGCCATCTACGCGCAGGGGCTTCTCACGACCGCAGCGGGCCTCGCCGGAAACCGGGAAGCCCTTGAGGCCGATGCGGTTGCCCTTCTGGCAGGCCGGATCGCCTCGCTCCCCGATCCGGGGTTCAGGGCGCCGGGAGCCAGTCACGGACTCGTCGTGCGAAAGCGCTACGGACTTCCCGGAGCCAGAGAGGAAGCGCAGAGCGGTTTTGAGCATGTCCGCCTTCATGCGATCCCTCGGCTCCGGAAATCCCGTCGGGACGGATGCTCTGAAGCCGAATCTCAGATGAATGCGCTTCTCGCGCTCATGGCCGCGCTTCCGGACACCTGCATCGCGCATCGGGGCGGTCTGGCAGGAGTTTTGCTGGTACAGGAAGGTGCTCAGCGAGTGCTCGACCTTGGGGGCGTCGGCGTCCCGGAGGGCCGGAAAGCCTACGAAGCCTTCTGCCGGCAGCTCGAGAACGGAAAGCTTTCGCCCGGCGGCTCCGCGGATCTTCTTGCCGCAGCGCTCTTTCTCGACCGCCTGTCCGCATTCTGGATTGAAAAACGAAATCACTCACTGGGGAAATTTATGGAATCGCTTGAACTAAAGGTGGCCGCAGGCCGCCCCATCCGAGGCGCGCAGGTCCAGACGGGCGTGGTCGCCTCGGGCGACCTTGAAGTGCTCTACGACGGCACGGGCGCCGCGACGGACCTCACCGTCCGGATCACCTCGTCCGTCGACAACAGCGCCCGCCGCTGGGAAGCGCTCCTCGGGCGCCTCTCCGCGATGCAGGGGCTTCCCGCCGGCGTCATGGTCATTCACGACTTCGGCGCAACGCCCGGCGTCGCGCGCATCCGCATTGAACAGGCCGTTGAGGCGGCAAAGGACGCGGAGGTTCAGTCATGCTGATTAAAAGAAGCTTTATTGAGCTGCGGGCCCGCAAACGCGCCATGGCGCTCCTCGACAAGGGAAGCTTTCGCGAACTTCTCGGGCCCTTCGACTTCATCGAATCTCCCTGGCTCGAGAACCAGAACATCGTCCCTCAGGCCGACGACGGCATGGTGATTGCGAAAGGGACGTTCGGCGGCAAGCCCTGCTGCGTTGCGGCAATTGAGGGCGCGTTTCAGGGCGGCAGCATGGGCGAAGTCTCCGGCGCCAAGATGGCGGCCATGCTCGAGTTTGCGCTTGCGGATGCCGAAACCGGGAATCCCCCGCTCGTCATCCTCGCGCTCGAAACGGGCGGCGTGCGTCTCCAGGAAGCAAACCTCGGCCTCGCCGCAATCGCCGACATTCATTCGGCCATCGTGAGGCTGCGCCGCCACACGCCGGTGCTCGGCCTCATCACGGGAACCGTGGGGTGCTTCGGCGGCATGTCGATTGCCGCAGGGCTCTGCTCCTACCTCGTCGTCACCCGCGAAGCGCGTCTCGGCCTCAATGGTCCCCAGGTGATCGAGCAGGAAGCCGGCATCGGGGAATACGACTCCCGGAACAAGCCCTTCATCTGGTCGATGACGGGCGGCGCCATCCGCCATGAAACCGGATTTGCCGACGAATTCGCCGAGGACGACATCGATGCGGTCCGCACGGCGATTGCGAAGTGCTTCGCAAGAGGCGTCCCCGCAACCTTCCGCACCGACCGCGTCGACTGCTACCTGCCGAAGCTCATGGCCTTTGATGCTGCCGAGCAGGCGGCGCCGGAAATCACCAAAGCCCTTTTTTCTCAGGGAGCCCGGAAATGAACTCCTCAGCAAAAGTGAAGACGCTCTCGGCCGAAAGCAGAGGCGCAGTCTGGCTCAAAGCCCTTGATCCCGAGGCAAAGCTCCTCGCCGGCCTCATTCCGAGCGTCGCCGCAGCCGACGGCCGGATCGGGGGGAAGCCCGTCCGCTTCATGTCGGTGCTCCCCGATCCCGAAAACCCCTACCCCAGGGCGAGAAAGGGTGAAGTGGGTCTGCTTGAAGGCTGGACCATTGCGAAGTCCGTTCGCGATTTCGTGCAGTCCGAATCCGGTCAGGAAGAAAAGACGCCGCTCGTTCTCGTGATCGACGTGGCGAGCCAGGCCTACGGGCGCCGCGAAGAAGCCTTCGGCATTCATCAGGCGCTCGCCGCCTCCGCCGCCGCCTTCATCGAAGCGCGCGAAGCCGGCCACCCGGTGGTGGGCTTCATCGTCGGGAAGGCCATGTCGGGCGCATTCCTCGCCTTCGGCTATCAGTCCGACTACCTCATCGCGCTCAACGACCCGGAGGTCATGGTCCATGCGATGAGCCGTGAATCCGCCGCGCGCATCACCCTGAGAACCGTTGAGGAGCTCGACAGGCTCGCGTCGAAAATCCCTCCCATGGCCTACGACGTCAGGCATTTCTCAGAGCTCGGCATTCTGAGCGAACTTCTTGATGTTGCTGCGCCTGATCTACCCTCAACCACCGATATCGAGACGGCCCGCAGGTCTATCTTGAAAGGCGTAAATCTCGCAAAAAGCGAAAAGCTTCCCGCACGGCGGCTTCACGCTCCGCTTCGTCAGGCATCCGCCGATGTCCGCAGACGGATGAGCGCCGTCTGGCATTGATCCACTCTCACCTTCTCTTCCTAAGACCACCTACCTGAGATTAAAAAGGAGACAACCATGACTATGTTCCTCTCGGCAGTCGTCATCCTTGCGATGTGCTGGGCGCTCGTCAAAAAGTACGAGACCCGAATGGTGCTTATTGCGGGCGGCCTGATACTCGCCTGCATGGCGGGCGACCCGCTCGCCCCGCTCGTATCCTTCTCGAAGTCGATGAAGCAGGCGAACGTCTTTGAAGTCATCATCGCCTCGATGGGCTTTGCAGCCGTCGTCAAGATGACGGGGCTCCACACCCACCTGATCGCCGTCTTCCTGAAGCTCCTCAAGAAGGCGGGCCCCTGCGTCATCATCGGCGTCTCGCTCGCGACGACCATCGTCAACAGCGCCATTCCGTCCGCGGCCGGCACTTCGGCCGCTGTCGGCACGATCTTCATTCCGCTCCTCCTCTCGGCGGGCGTTCCGGCGCCGCTCGCAGCGGCAGCCGTGATGGCGGGCCTCTACGGCGGCAACCTGAATCCGGGCCACGTTCATCCGACCATCGTTGCCGACCTCGCGCAGCGTCCCTCCATCGAATTCGTGCAGATGGTTGCGGGTCCGATTCTCGGCTCCGTCGTGGTTTCCTCCGCGCTCATGGTTCTCATCGCCTACTACATGAAGAAGAAGGGCTGGCGTCCCGATGAAGCGCAGCTCGAGGCCGAGGGCGAAGGCATCCCGGCCGACTTCAAAATCAACTACCTCTACGCGATCATCCCGCTCCTTCCGCTCATCGTTCTGCTCCTCGGCAACTTCGGCCTCGTGCCGGCCCTCAAGATGCCGGTCTCGCACGCCATGATCCTCGGCGCCGTGGTCGCGCTGATTGCCGCCCGTCCGAATCCGGGCACGTTCGTGAAGACCTTCTTCAAGGGCATGGGCGACAGCTTCGGGAACATCTTCGGCATCATCGTGGCGGCCAACATCTTCGTGGCCGGCATGAAGAGCGTCGGCCTGATCCAGGCCCTGATCGACTACATGAGCTCGTCCCCCGTCATCGCGAAGGGCGCCTCGATCGTCGGTCCCTTCGTGATCGCCGTGCTTTGCGGTTCGGGCGAAGCCGCCTCGATCGCCTTCAACAATGCCGTGAGCGCTCATGCGCCGCAGTTCGGCCTCGACATCATGAACATGGGCGCCATGACGGTGCTCTCCGGCGGCATCGGCCGCTCGATCTCCCCGGTTGCCGGCGCCATGATCATCTGCGCGGGCATCGCGAAGGTTTCGCCCATGACCGTGGCGAAATTCCAGATCATCCCGATGGCCGGCGCGCTCATCTTCGTGACGCTGATGCTCTACGTCTTCTGAGCGTGAAAGGATAAGGAGAACGCTATGTCTGAAGCATCCATGCTGAAGGAATTCCTCGAGCTCGTTCAGATCCCGGTTCAGAGCCGGGACGAACGGAAGATTGCCGATGTTCTGAAGAAGAAGCTCCTCGACCTCGGGCTTTCCGTCGAGGAGGACAACGCCGCCGAAAAGCTCGGCGGCAATACCGGAAACCTCATCGCCCGCCTCCCGGGCGACCCGGATGTACCTTCGATCCTCCTCTCCGCGCACATGGACCGGGTGAAGAACCCCGGCGCCATTCACCCGGTTGTGAATGAAGCCGAAGGCCTCATCAAAAGCGACGGCACGTCCATTCTCGCGGCCGACGACGTTTCCGGACTCTGCGCCGTTCTCGAGGGGCTTCGCCGCGTTCGTGAAAGCGGCCGCCCTCACGGTCCGGTCGAGGTTGTCTTCTCCGTCTGCGAGGAAATCGGCGTCCAGGGCTCCGGCCTTCTCGACTTCTCGAAACTAAAGAGCAAACAGGCCTTCGTCTTTGATGCGCCGGGCCGCATCGGCCGCATCATCAACCAGGCGCCCACGAAGTGCAAGATCGAGATCAAGGTTCACGGCATCAAGGCCCATGCCGGCAATGAACCCGAAAAGGGACTCTCCGCCATCCGCGTTGCAGCGGACGCGATCATGCATCTTCAGGAAGGCCGCATTACGCCGACAGTGGTCTCCAACATCGGCGTCATTAAGGGCGGCACCGGCACCAATGTCGTTCCGGATCTCTGCGAGATGACGGCCGAGGCACGGAGCACCGACGACGCAGCGCTCGAAAAGTATCTTGTCGACTTCCGGGCGGCCTTCGAGGATGCCGCCCGCCGCTGGAACACGCCGATCGACTTAAGCATCAAAACGCTCTACCACACCTTCCTCGTCGACCCGCAGTCCGACATTGTTTCGACCGCGCTCGCAGCGCTCAGAACCGTGGACGTTGAGGGTTGGTGCGAACGCGGCGGCGGCGGAATGGACGGCAATCACTTCAACTGGAACGGGATCCCTGCGATCGGCCTCGCGCTCGGCTACAGCAAGAATCACACGAATGCTGAACAGATCTACATGTCGGATCTCTTCCGAGCCGGTCAGGTAGCCTCCGAGCTCATTCACATCACCTGCGAGAAAGCCAAGGGATCCGGAAGCTGATTCTCTGGCGTTCCATGCGCTTCCTTCTTCTCCAGGCGGAGGAAGCGCATGGCGCTTTTCCATTCAGCTTGGGGGTCAGATAAAGAGGACTTACCATGAAGACGACTTTTATTGCGAGCGGCGACAGCTTCATCACCCGCAGGATCCCGGAAGACGGCTACGAAGGCTTCGAGGAGCTCAAGCGCCTGATCGAGGCGCACGACGTGCGCTTTGCCAATCTGGAATCCACCTTCCACAACGATGAAGGCGCGCCGGCGGCGACATCCGGCGGCACATGGGCGATGAGCGATCCGGCGCTTCTCGACGACATGAAGCGCTACGGCTTCAATCTCTTCAATACTGCGAACAATCACTCCGGCGACTTCGGTCAGGGCGGGATCACGGCCACGATCAGGCACCTCAGGGAGCGCGGCATGATTTTTGCGGGCACCGGCATGACGCTTCAGGAAGCCTCTGGCGCCGCATACCTCGAAACGAGGCACGCCCGCGTCGCCATGATCGGCATTACGTCGACGCTCGATCCGGCCGCTGCTGCGGGCGGCCAAGGCTTCACGCTGAAAGGAAGGCCCGGCCTCAATCCGCTCCGCTTCCGCACCGTGCACCACGTGAATCAGCGGCACTTCGACATGGCAAAGGAGCTCTCCGACATCTCGGAAATCAACGCCCGCACGTTCAATCTCATCTCGCGCGGCTACCGCCTCCCCTTCCCCGAAGGCACGCTCCCTTTAGGCAGCATGAACTTCGTCCTCACCGACGGCCCGGAACACAACGAAACGTCCCCCAACAAGAAGGACCTGCAGCGCACGCTCGACGAAATTGCCGAAGCCCGCCGGCAGGCCGACATCGTGATCGTTTCCGTGCATCACCATGAAATGCGAGGCGGCGACACGATGAAGTCGCCCGAATTCATCGAAACCTTCAGCAAGGCCTGCATTGAGGCGGGCGCGAGCGTCGTGATCGGTCACGGACCGCATCAGCTCCGCGGCATCGAATGCTGGAAGGGCGGCATCATTTTCTATTCGCTCGGGAACTTCATCTTCCAGGCTGAAACCGTCGCCCGCCAGCCCTACGACGCCTTCGACGGCAAGAACCTGCCCCAGGACATGAGCGTCGGCGCCTATATGAATTTCCGGAGCAAGAACGGCACCAAGGGCGACGTGGTCAATCCCGAAATCTGGCGCGCCGTCGTGCCCTCCTGGACCATCGAGGACGGAAAACTCACGGAAGTGAAGCTCTACCCGATCGACCTCGGTCAGAAGAATCCGCGCCCGCATCGCGGCTCTCCCAGGCTCTCAGGGAGCGCTGACACGCTTGAGCACCTCAAAAAGCTTTCCGCAGACCTCGGCACGACGATTGAAATCGAAAACGGCGTCGGCAGAGTCGTCCTGCCTGAGTGACCGCAGCAGAGGAGATTATCATGATCAGAAAAACCGCTCTTTCCCTTGCCGCGGGCATGCTCCTCGGCGCCAGCGCCTGCTTCACCACCCTCCCTGCCGCAGCGGCGGATGCCCCCGCAAAGGCGGAAGAGGCCAGAACGCTCCCCAGCATTGCCATTCTCGCTACCGGCGGCACGATAGCGAGCCGCGGCTCCGGCTCACTTTCCCTCACGGACTATGGCGTCGGCTCCGGCCACAAGCCCGTTGGGATTGAAGTCCTGACGGACGCCGTGCCGGAAATCAAAAAGTTCGCCAACATCAGGGGCGAGCAGATCTTCAATGTCGGCAGTTCCAAGCTCTCAATCGCAAACGAACTGACGCTCGCGAAGCGCATCAACGAGCTCCTTGCTCAAAAAGACGTGGACGGCATCGTCGTCACCCACGGCACCGACACGCTCGAGGAAACGGCCTACTTCCTCAACCTCGTCGTCAAAAGCGAGAAGCCTGTCGTGCTCGTCGGTTCCATGCGCCCTGCGACGGGCTTGAGCGCGGATGGTCCGCTCAATCTCGTCAATGCTGTTGCGCTTGCGGCTTCTCCTGAAGCAAAGGGCAAGGGCGTCATGGTCAGCATGAACGACAGGATCGGCCCGGCCTTCGGCGTGACGAAGACGAATACGACCAATGTGGCCACGTTCCAGTGCCCGGATACCGGCTGTCTCGGCATCATGCAGAACAACAAGCCCTTCTTCTTCAACACCAGCACGAAGCGTCATACGGCTGAGAGCGAGTTCGACATCTCGAAGCTCGACGCCCTGCCGCGCGTGGAAATCAACTACGCCTCGCTCGGTCAGGACGGAAGCCTCATTCGCGCCATGATCAAAATGAACGTCAGGGGCATCGTCAGTGCCGGGCTCGGTCACGGGAATGTTCCCAACGACGTGATGGCCGCCCTGCAGGAGGCAAAAAAGGCCGGGATCAAGGTGGTCATCGCTTCGCGCGTCCCGACAGGCATGATCACTCCGGTCGGCAAATTCACGCGCGAGGGCTTCCAGAGCGCCATGATGCACAATCCCCAAAAGGCGAGAATTCTTCTGATGATGGCGCTCACGAAGACGGACAAGGACGATGAAATCCAGCGCATGTTCGACGAATACTAATCGCTGATCCTTTCTGAATCCCTGCACCGTATGAAGCGGCTGCATGACCGGGGGCGCTCGTCAGGGCGCCCCCCTTACGTCTCAGGCAGATTCGCCGGTGTTAGTTCGCAGGAACGATCCGACAAGACGCACGAGGCTGCCGCCCTCCCCTCAGTTTTCGGCCCGTCCGTCGGAAAGGCCAACGGCAGTTCGCAAGACCGCTTCTTGCGTGTTTGGATCTTCTGCATCGCCAACCGCCTCCTTTTATTTTTTCAATGGATGTGCTCCCTATTCACTAATCCGATCCATTGAATCGCGAATGAAAGTCTTTTGCCGCATAAGCCGCCATTCCTACTATCGGTACAGAAAAGTCTGAAATAAGCAGTCAATAGAGCTGAAAAGAATATTAATATTTTTATATCTTGACGAATCCAATGAAATGGGTTAACCTCCTTATTGAGACAGAGATGGTTCTATCTCCTTTTTAAGGATAAAATAAAATGTTTAGAAATTTAAAAAAGTTATATAAAACAACTGCTGAATTTCCAAGCAGCCGCAACATGACGGCAGGGAATAACCCCAAAAAAATAGTGTATGTACCATATTTCTCAGCGAAATCTAACGAATACCCGATATATGAATACGAGTTGACCGACTTCTGTCCAGAGGAGATCGCTAAAGCCTTTGAATATGGGAAGCCCGGAACTCCATTAGGAAACTTTATTCAATCTTACGTACATCAACATGCTAACGGCAATGAAAACAGAGAGTTATTGATAAATGATATTGCTATAAAACTGCATCCTCATCTGAAACTAGAAACAATGGCTGCACCCGATGTCGACGGTCTATGCGCTTACAACGTCTTTCTGGATTTGAAAGACATCAAGGATTTCCTCAGACTCTGCATTGACGACTCAGTACTGAAAACCCATTAATCCTCAACCAGAAGCTGCTTGCGCTTCCCGGGTCTCTCCGTATAGGCAATGACCCAGTTTCTCACGGTCGGGATCGGGATGCCCGTCATCCGATGGATTTCCGCCCAGGAGTAGCCCTGCAGCCGCAGTCGTATAGCCTTGGTGCGCACCTCTTCGCTGTAGCGGTACTGGTTGTCTGAGGGCTCGGTCTTAAAAGTGCCATGCTTGTACGCCCGGCTCCAGTCGCGGACTGTGTTGATTGAAATATCGAGGATCCGCGAAACTCTCGTGTAGCCGAGTCCCGCTTTGAAGAGCTCCAGTGCCTGCTCACGCTTCTCCGTGTGACGGGCGACATCAGCGCTCAGCACCCTTCCGTCCGGTATATCGCCGAGTGCCTTCGAGATCTTCGGCGCCGGAAGCGTCTTTTTGCGGATGCGCTTCGGCGGCTCCATCCTCGGATTCTCCGGCTGGATCTTGCTCGCTTTCGTTTTCCCGCTCTTCACGGACTGCATGGAAGCAGACATTGTGGTTCTCCATTCGACTTGACAGAGGGGAATGCTTTTTCCCTGCCATAAGTCCTTCACCTTCGGGGAACAAAAAGAAAGCCCGTTTCCCAGTTGCTGGCAGACGGGCCTTCTACAGAAGCTTTGAGAAAGCTCCTTCGCTATCCAAATGACGTGAATTCAAACCGATCAGGAATCCCCGCAGCGGCCTCGCCGGAAGCGAAGCGCACTGCGGGAGTTTCTTAAATCAGCTTGAAAGCGTCATTAGAAGGCGTAGCGGACCTGAGCGTTGAAGGAGTTGTCCTGACGCTCGTCGGAACCAACGCCGAGCTTGTAGCTGAGACCGAAGCCCCAGGCACCGTTCGTCGCGTTGATGCCGAGCGTGGCCTGCACCGGGTTCGAATCGAGAACGCGCACGGCGTAGTCGCTCGAAGCAGCGGAACCGTTGATGCCGAGCTTGAGATCAGCATCCTTGTCGCCGAAGGTCGGAACGACCGAGAGGTCGAACTTCGGAGCAAGGGTCCAGCCGTTGGTTTCGAAGTCAGCCGAGAGGGCAACGCCGACAGGCATCTGGAAGATGTTCTGGTCGTCGATGTCGGTCACATAGCCGGCTTCAAAGCCGTCGGTGGAGAGCTGGGTGTAACGGAGACCAACGTGCGGAACGATGTTCACGGCGCCGGCCTTCGTGAGGACTTCACCGCGGACGCCCACCGTGAAGGCATCGGTATCCTGCGAGAACTTCCAGGCGTGGTCGTAGCCGTTGGCCTTGACGTCGTTCGAAGCGCTCATGTAGCCGATGTCGGCCGCAACGTTCCAGATGTCGGCGAAGGTCTTCGAGGCGTAGACCGAGAAGCCGACGAGGTCGGTATCGGTCGAAGCAGCGACGCCGGAGTTCTTGCTGTCCGTGTCAGCGGTGCCGATCGTGAGAGCGGCGCCGAGGACGGCATTGCAGGAGAACTGGTAGTCGAGACCAAGGACGCCCGAGTAGATGTCGGACGAGTAGCCCGCACCGTCAAAGAGCTTCTTGGCTTCGAACTTGCCGCCGTTCACGTCGGCCCAGACGTTGACGCCCTGAGCACGCTGCGTGAGGATGCTGTTGCGGGTGGCAACGGTGTCAGCCATCTGTTCGACGGCATCCATCGTCATCGCCTGAACGCCGGTCGTGGCGCCGAGAGCAGCAGCGGAGTTGAGAGCCGTCATCATGGCGACGACGTTCACATCATCCTTGGCAGCGTCATAGAAGGGCGAGGTCTGCTTCGAGAACATGAAGTTCTGGAACTGAGCAGAGGAGGACGTATTGCCGACGTTCGAGCCGGTACGATAGAAATCGTAAGCGGCGTCAAACGCAGCGCCCGTCATGCCGTACTTGGCGAGATCCGCCTTGTCTTCCATCTGGATCTGGAGCGTGCTGCCGTCATCGCTGGCAACAGCGTCCATCATGAGGTCGCCCGTGAACACGGAGTTCACGCCGTCAAGACCGGAGACAGAGCCCGCAGAGATGCGATACTTGTCGCCGTTCTTCGCGTTGAGGATGGCAACGACAGTGCCGGCGCCTTCATCAAGCTCATATGACAGGACATCCGTAGGCTGCTGACCATTAAACGACACATTGTTCTTCAACAGAGCGATATCGCCGGTCGAGTCAACCTTCTGCGCATCAAAGACGAGAGCGTCCTGAGCCCCAAAGCGAGTATCGGCATAAGCGGATTCAAACATGGTCTTGACGTTACCGCTAACAGCTGCGTCCTTGTTGCCTTCAACATAGACCACACGATTGACCGTACCGGTAACGGCGGAGTTAGCCGTCACAGCGGTGCGGCTCAGCTTCAGGCCGGTAGCAGCGAAAGCCTTTTCAGCAACGGCAACATCCGTCGTGCCGAGCGCAACGATGGAGTTTTCAACCACATTGATGCTGGCCGTATCAGCGACCTTGCCGAAGGCGACCTTGGAAGTACCACGGGCCCATTCGTAGTCGCGTGCTTCTTCGCGGGTCTTTGTACCGGCATAGGGATCCATGTCGCCAACCTCAACAGAACCTGTGCCTGCGAGTTCACCAGCAACAACCGTACCGGACACGACAAGCGCTTCATCGCCGCGGATTGTCAACTTGCCGGCATTAAGAGTGCCGGCAACTTCGGCATAGTTGTCGTCAGAGACATGAGAAATATCGAGAACAACTTCCCCAGCCGTGGTGAGCGTACCAGCGACATCAAAGGCAGTATGAGCAGTCAGCGTTACCGGATCCGTAGCGCCGGAAGCCTGTTCCATCTTGAGAGCAGCGTCTTTTGCAACCTCAACCGAACCAACGTTGGTATTGCCAACAATGGTCAAGTCGCCGCTATCAACGAAAACGTTGCCGGACTCACCAGTAACGGCGCCAACTTTGGCACCAGCACCAGTCGTGATGAGATAGCCAGCATCCTGGAACGTCACGCCTCCCAGAGCCCCCGTCGAAGTAGAGACGAGGTTGCCGCTATTGTGGAGATACAAAACGGTGTCTTTCTGCAGAGAGAGAACAGTTCTGTCACCAGCGAGTTCAGCGGCCCCATAGCTAGCGGTACCACCCTGTTCATTCAGGTCCGTAACAACGAGGGCATCAATCTCGTCATTGGTAACACCAGCAGTGATGCCGCCAGCGGTAATCCCTGCGATGTTGTTGTAAGCCAAGGCCGTAATCTTGCCGTTCGTCGTAGTGAGACCGGAGATCTTGGCAGAACCAAGATCAATGAGGCCCATGCCGCTGGTGGTTTTCTCCGCGTCACTGAGAAGTTGGGCGAGCTTCTGCGTACCGGCAGCGCCAGCAGCAATCGTATCAATACCAGTAACTTCCAGAATTGCAGTGCGGTTCAGCTGGATCGTGCCGTTCTTAACGGACTGCGTCTTGTTGTTCGCGGAATCCAGATCTCCCACTGTACCGGTGGCGTCCGTCTTCAAATTCATCGCAGCGAGACTCGTGGTGAGCGTCGCAAAGTCGCCAACATTAACAGAAACAGCTCCATCAGCGGTCTTGAACGAGTCAGTAACCGTCAGATGACCATCTTCTCCGACATTGGCAGAACCAGCCGTAACGTTGAGCGTCTTGACCGAGACAACGCTTTCCTCGCCCGCCGTGAAAGCAGCGGTTGCTTCCTTGACCTGGACTTCGTTGAGATCGTACGTGCCGTTGAGCGTGAGCTTATCGCCGGTGTTGAGGACGAAGTTCTGAATGTCGCCATCCTTAGTCGCGAGCTTGCCGCCATCCAGAATGAACTCATTCCCGTTCAGGGTGAGAGCATTATCCGGATCGCTAGCCGCCGTACCAGTCTTCGCGTTGAGCGTCGTCAGGAACGTGCCGCCTTCTTCGACAGTAGTCGTTGTAACGGCATACGTGGTGAACCCAGCACCTGCCGTCTCTTTATAGAGCGCAGCAGAAACCGTACCACCCTTCTTGACGGTCAGCTTCTCAGCATTGATCTGAGCGAAAACGTTGGAGCTCGGAGCCTGAGTGTCGTTGACATATTCGTTGGTCAGCGTGCCGGCAACCGTGATGTTCTGAGCCGTAATGGCCGCATTCTTAGCTGTACCAGAATTCTTGACTGTACCGAGAACAGTAAGCGTACCCTGCTTAGCAGCCGCATCACCAATCTTTGCCGAATTGGTCAGATCCGCTCCTTCGGCAACCACGAGTTCAGCATCTACAGCGGAACCAAGCGTAATTTGGCCCGCATTCGTCGAACCCGTGCCCGTCAGCGTAAAACTGCCGGAATCAACAACAAACAAGCCCGCTTCCAGAGCCGTCGGCGTGGTGCTGTTTGCAGCAACAACGAGCTTTTCAGCAGTAAAGACATTCTTCACGCCATCTTTGGCGAGAGTGTCGTGCGTGCCGTTCGCAACGGTCAGCTTCTTGCCGGAATTGACCGTGACCGTACCGAGCTCCACAGAACCCGACTCATTGGAGATGGTCGCATTTTTAGCGGCATCACCTGCAACGAGATTCGTGACCTTCAGAGCGCCGGCCTCATATTCATCGTTGGTTGCCCTGTCGGCATCCGTACCGCTAACAGTGACCGTACCTTCAACTGTCAGCTTTTCGAATTCCTGTACGGAGCCGGCATCAACAAAAACGCCCTGCCCATCAGCACCATTTGCAAAGAATGTGGCAGTTTCGGTCGTCGATTTAGGATCGTAAGCAACTCCAAACTTCGCTTCCTTAACCTTAATGTTGCCGCCAAGAGTAACAGCTGCTTTGGTCGATGTCAGCGAAAGGATGCCGGCATCAGCGTAATCAGCGTTAAAAGTAAGGCCCTGGTCTGCAGTAAGCGTCAGAACCTTGCTGTTCGCAACAGTGGAATCCTGGCCAACATCAAGGGTCGACGAGCTGCTGATAGCAAGCTTGCCTTCGTTGGCAATTGCAACATTGTCAAGCTTGACCGTGGTACCGGTAATAGCAGCATTGCTGTTCGCATCAGCAGTAATCTTCGCCTGAACGCCGGTCAGTCGATGGGAATTGGCCGTGCCGAAGATAATGTCCGTACCCTCGAGGGTAGAAGCATTGGCAGACTTGTTTTCCGCATTATCAGTCACAAAGGACAGCGTACCGCCCTGAGCAAAATCGACTTTCCCGTTAACCTTCAGATTGGCAACAGCATCAGTCTTATCAGCAGCGCCGGCAACACCGCGCGACGTAAGGGTAACGTTCGTATCAGCGGTCTTGCTGGTGAGCGAACCGATAGTAGTGCTGACCCCGGCATATTTAAGATCGGGACTGGTGCCAGTGGTATCGTATTTGACAACAAAAGCGCCGCCGCTCGTAAGCGTCACAGCCCTATCAGCTCCAAGCGTATCCTCACCGTTTTTCCAGACAGCACGCTCGTCTACTTTAGGAGTAATTGACGCAGTGCCTTCCTGACCAACGGACTGCTTGGCAGCAGCATCACCCGTAACGGTCAGCGTAGCGCCGGTGAGGGTCAACGTCGGCGGTTCAGCAGCCATCGCAGCGCCGGCAACCATCGAAGCGACCGCTGCAGCGATCACCGTCTTGATGGCGCGGCCCTGGTAGGAGCTGGCCTTTTCGGAGCAAACAACTGTTCCGCGAAGGGCGTTGCTCGCAACCTTGAATGTCTTATTCATTTCTTAGAAACTCCAATTGAATGTTTCGGACGGCGAGGCGGATAGGGATTCCGCAGGCAATACGCCGCCATGCCCTTTTGCGGGCACACGCGAAACTTTAAAAAAACAAGTTTTCGGGGGGGCACATTACGCGCCCCTTGTCAAGGGCACTGAGTAAATAAAGTCAGATC
>ERZ1034901.1116-NODE-1116-length-19166-cov-7.731882_pt1 | contig 19166 bp, 13 predicted proteins | sample MGYA00520628_ERZ1034901 | MGnify/ENA primary metagenome ERZ1034901 (study PRJEB33766, sample SAMN09781783) | gut metagenome | biome: gut microbiome | host: Homo sapiens | place: Madagascar | study: EMG produced TPA metagenomics assembly of the PRJNA485056 data... | reverse complement strand
ATGACGGTTCAGATGATCCGGTGTCAGATTTAAGATTGCACTGACATTCGGATGAAAATCCACGATCGTCTCTAACTGGAAGCTGCTGATCTCTGCCACTGTTGCACTGTCATCATCGGTTGTATCACAAAGCTCGGTATATGGAATACCGATATTTCCAACTACGATCGTCTTCGGATTCCACGCCTTTACGATCTCGCCAACAAGTGCCGTCGTCGTTGTCTTGCCATTTGTTCCTGTGATCGCAGCGATCTTTCCTTTACCAAAATAATATGCAAGCTCAATCTCACTCCATACCGGAATGCCTGCTTTCTTTATATCCTCTACAAATGCAGAATCAACCGGAATACCCGGGCTTATAACCATAATATCTGTCTGCTTTAATACTTCATCCGTTAATTTTCCAAGCAGGATCGTAACAAGTTCTGACTGGGAGAGTTTCTCCATCAGATCATTTTTATCTCTTTTTTCATTTTCATCAAACAGCGTAACCTTTACGCCATGAGCGATCAGCAGCTTTGCTGCACTGATGCCGCTCTTACCTGTACCAGCCACTAAAGCATTTTTAAAATTCATCTTCATATCCTCCGTATTAAACAGCCAGTAAACCTACAACACAAAGTACGGCTGTTACTATCGCAAATATTGATACAACCTTTGTCTCAGGCCATCCGGAAAGCTCAAAATGATGATGGATCGGTGCCATTTTGAACACTCGTTTTCCAGTCAGTTTGAATGAAACTACCTGGATGATAACCGATAATACTTCTATAAAATAAATGAATGCCACGATCAGAATAAATAATGGCATCTTCAGCATGTATGCGATCGATGCTACAAATCCGCCAAGTGCAAGAGAACCGGTGTCACCCATAAACACTCTTGCAGGGTATACATTATATACAAGGAATCCTAACAAGCTTCCCATTGCTGCACAGGAGATAGGTGCAAGACCGGATCCGGTTCCGATCGCAACAACTGTAAAGAATGTAGCGATCAATGCTGTTACGGAAGAAGCAAGACCATCCAGACCATCTGTGAAGTTTGCACCATTTACTGTTCCAAGTACAACAAAGAATAACAAAACGATATAAACCCATTTATCAAGAACAACTGTCTTACCGACAAATGGAATAATGATCTCGTTGTTGATCTCGGTATATTTCTCAATATAATATGCAAAAACTGCTGTTACAACGAACTGTCCGAGCATCTTCTGCCATGCACGAAGTCCCAGGGAACGCTTCATAACGACTTTGATATAATCATCCAGAAATCCGATCAGCCCAAAACCAAGTGTTACAAACAATACCGGAAGGATATCCGGATAATCCTTCATATAAAATAACGAGGTAATCACCAGACTCAACAGAATGATCAGTCCGCCCATTGTCGGTGTTCCTGATTTCTTCAGATGTGTTTCCGGTCCATCATCTCGTACAAACTGTCCAAATTTCAGTTTCTTTAAAAATGGGATCACGATCGGGCTTAACACCACGCTGATTCCAAACGCTATAAGTATCGGTAAAATAATTGAAAAATCCAAGTTCATTTCTTTGTACTCCTTACCCGTCATTTCATTTTGAAATGGCTATATTTTTCCTCACGTATGAGGTAATTTTCTTATTCCTCTTTTGGTATTCCCAGATATGGAAGGATATTGGAAAATACCTCCTGTATGACAGGGGCTGCTATCGTTCCTCCATAATATACTCCTATCGGTTCATCGATCATAACAAATGCCATGACCTGCGGATCATTTGCCGGTGCAAATCCTAGGAAAGATGATATGTATTTTCCGGTTCCTCTCGGATACTTCTCACTGGTTGCTGTCTTGCCGCCAATCCGGTATCCCTCGATCTGCGCCTTGCTGCCTCCGCCTTCTGCCACAACAGACTCCAACAGATCACGCATTGTCGCCGATGTTTCACTACCGACCGCCCCTTGGGTGACCGGATATTGAAGCTCCGTCATAACCTGACTCTCCGCATCCACCACCTTCATACCGATATGTGGTGTGATCTTATTCCCACCATTTATAACGGTTGCTGCAGCAGTCACAAACTGGATCGGTGATATCTGAAAGGACTGTCCAAATGACATCGTTGCCAGTTCTACCGGTCCGATATCGGAAAGCTTATGCATAATGGAATTTGCCTCACCCGGAAGATCGATCCCGGTTTTCTGAAACAATCCAAGCTTCTGATAGGTCTGATACAGATTCGTGGCTCCTGTCCGTTCTCCGATCGTCATAAATGCCGGATTGCAGGAATTCATCAGTGCATGCCGGAAGTCCTCCGAACCATGTCCTGTCGTCTTATGGCACCGGATCCTGCGATCCTCCACGATCTTATATCCCGGACAGTAAAAGGTATCCGATAAGGATACGGTTCCAGCCTCAAGGGCTGCTGTCGCTGTCACGATCTTAAAGGTCGATCCCGGTTCGTACGTATCACTGACTGTAAAATTACGCCACATATTGTTTAACGCATCCATCTTCTCACCGTCAGTCATACTCTCGTATCCAGCCAGATCCGTGTTCAACTGAAATGGCTGGTTCAGATCATATTCCGGCACATCAACCATGGCATAGATCTCTCCATTCTGCGGATTCATAATGATCATTGCCACACGTTTTGCCTGCTTCTCTTCCATAACGGAAAGAGCCGCCTGTGTTGCATATTTTTGTATTGTCAAGTCCAGTGAAAGTACCAGGTCATCTCCCGGTACAGGACTTACTCTCGTTTCTTTTACATTCGGCAGTTCGATTCCCTTTGCATCCGTTACTGTATGAATGCTTCCGTCCTCTCCTGCCAGAATTTCATTATACCAGACCTCAAGGCCAACGATTCCCTGATTGTCTGCTCCTGTAAAGCCAAGAACCTTGGATGCTAAGCTTCCATAAGGATAATACCTTTTATAGTCCTCGTCAACCTTAATTCCGGCAACATTTAATTCCCGGATCTGATCTCCGGTTTCCTTCGCAACGTTTGTTGCGATCAATTCACGGGATGATACCTTGGTTACTTTTTTGCGTATCTCCGATTCTCCCTTATCCAGATATTCATTCAGAACCTGTATGACTGCTTCTTCATCCTCAATCTGGCTGTGGATGACCGATACGGAACAGACTGCTTTATTATCAGCCAGGATATTTCCATTTCTGTCGTATATCCTTCCTCTTGGTGCTTTGATGCTTCGTTCTCTTTCATGAAGCCCGGTTGCTGCACGATTATAATAATCCGCTTTTGCAACCATCAGATAAGCAAGTCTTCCCATCAGAAAAACCGCAGTCATTACGATCGCTATACATGTAAAATATATCTTTCTCCGATTATAACTATAAAGCTTCATTCTGCCCGCCGGATTTATTTATCCTTATATCTTATTACTTTTTCCGGACAAATATGCCTTTTCTGTCAGTCTGCCAGATATTCCCTTGTTTATTCATCCTGAACTTTGGCTTCTGTTGTTTCTTCGGAGGTTGTTTCTTCTGAAGTGCCATTTTCAGATACTGCTTCTGTTGTTCCCTCAGAGGTTACATTCTCTGAACCGGTATCTTCCGCTGTTGTATCTCCCTCTGCAGTGCTTCCTTCTTCTGTTGTTCCCTCGCCTGTTGAATCTTCTACATTGCCTTCAAATGGGGAGCTGATCGGCTCATCTTTTCCATTATACGTTACATCTTCATCACTGCTCTGATATACATTCATATATGGGAGCAGATCTTCCATGATCGCATGGAATAACAGTGCCCCGGCACCGGATGTAGACTGACTTTCTACATTTGGTTCGTCAACTGCAACATACAGCATGATCTGTGGATTCTCTACCGGTGAGAAACCGATAAAGGATAATACATAATTGCCCTGATTTCTAGGAATCTTTTCTGCTGTACCTGTCTTACCGCCGATCGTATATCCATCAACTGCTGCTCTGGAACCGGTACCTTCTGTAACAACACCTGCCATATACTGCTTCATCAGATCTGAAGTTGTCTTTGAAATCGTCTTGCGGACAAGTTCCGGTTCATTATTCTCTATAATACTTCCATTTTCATCTAAAATCTGTCTGACAGTGTGAGGCGTATAATAATTCCCTCCATTGATCAGTGAACAGAACGCTGCTGCCATCTGGATCATTGTTACATTAATACCCTGTCCAAAGGATGAAGTCGCAAGCTCGACCGGATTCAATCCTTCTTCATCATACACCAGACCGCTTCCCTCCCCGGAAAGATCAATTCCGGTCTGATTACCAAAATTAAATATATCCTGATATTTGGAAAATGTTTCTCTTCCTTCTGATTTTGCGATCTGCATCAAAGCCACATTACAGGACTGCTCTAGTGCCTGCTTTAATGTAAGCGTGCCATCACCACTTCGGTTATGACAATAGATCGGAGATGTTCCCTCTGCAACGATCTCATAGCCTTTACAGAAGAATGTATCGCTGTCTTTCACAACTCCGTCCTCAAGGGCCCCTGCAATCGTAAAAGGCTTAAATGTAGAACCCGGCTCCAAGATATCACTAATGCAATAATTTCTCCATACAGCATCTAATGCTTCATACGTCTGATCACTTGTCAGACCATCAATTGCTTTCTGGAATTCATCATCTGTCATAGATGAAAAATCATATGTGATCTTTTCCGGGTCTTTCTGTTCCTCGGTTGTTGCTTCTGTCGTATCTTCAGAAGAACCTTCCTCGCTACTGTCTTCTTCTGTTGATGGTTCTTCCGTACTTTCTGTAACGGTAACCTTCATATTACGAAGTGCATCCGTATTCATCGGTTCGTTCGGATCATATCCATAAGAGGTACTCATGCCAAGGACCTCTGCCGTATCCGGATCCATTGCGATAACACCGATCTTCTTTGCACCGGTCGTCTGCATATATTCTTTTATATTATCTTCAATGATCTTCTGGATATTCAGATCGATCGTAGACACTACAGTATAACCATTCTGTGCAGGTACTGTAACGGATTCTACGGTATTATCATTTGTCAGATATCCATATGTCTTTCCATTTACACCATTCAGGTAACTGTTATAATAGCCTTCGATTCCACCCTGTCCGACATTTCCGCTTACGGTATATCCAAGCAGGTGACAGGCAAGGCTGCCATTTGGATATTTTCTTTTGTATTCCTCCTCAAACCGTACACCAACGACATCTGCACCATCTCTTGTATTGCAATATTCCTGAAATGCTTTTACATCTGCATATTCAAGCCCTTTCATGGCTACCTTATAAAAGGAATCTGTGTTCTGCATACATTCATCGAACTTTGCATCTTCCATTCCAAAATATTTGATCAGCGCTGCCTTTGTTGCCTCTTTCCCCTTATCCGTACGCAGGATATTTTTGGGCTCCAAAATCAGATTGTACACTTTCTCACTGGTGGCAAGAATATTTCCATTTCGATCCACAATGTCTCCCCGTTCAAACGGAATATCCAGACTGTCGTAGGTCTTCTGATCCAGTACCTCTTCCTGATACTCCTGTCCTTTTGCAAGGCTGATATAGATCACACGTCCGATAAGCACAACAAAAAAGAGTAATGCGATACCAAATATTATAACCAGTCTCTGTTTCATTCTCCTAAGAAAATTCTTTGCTTTTGTCGACATATTTTTCCACCTTTGATTTTATTTTTATATTCTGTATCTTAACAGGTTCGGGTATAACGCAAAATTTCCTGAGACTTATTTGGTCTCAGGAACATTTTTGTACTGTATAACATAATCGTCACTGTTCTGTGGATAGTACACAGTCTGTCCCGGCTTCGAATATACCATACCAAGCTCAGTTGTTGCAATCTTATATATTTCATCCAGATCTGTCATGCTGTCAAGTCCTGAACTGTATTCTGCATTTACATTTAACTGTTCATTCAACTGGCTCTGCAGTGTACTAACTTCATTTTTTCCTTCTTTTACATCTGCCATTAATTTCAGCATTACAAAGCACAAGCCTACTGCACATATTACAGCAAATGATAAGAATAATCCATGTCTTAATTCATCGACCCATCTTCTGTCTCTCTGTCTGACAGCCGGCGCCTGTTTGGTTCTTACCTGTTTCTTTCTCTGTGGCATCTGCTTTCTTGCAGGTGTTGCTGTCTGTTTCTCCTGTCTTCTTCTGGCAGGGCGTTCTGCCGGCATCTCTGTTCTTCTTGCCGGTTCATATTCTCTTCTGACCGGTTCTGCTGAATAATCCAGCTTCCGGACTGTACTTCCATCTATGTAGTAGTGATTCCGTCTTTCTGACATTTTAAAACACCCCTTTTATATATTCATACCTTTTTCAAATACCCGGAGTTTTGCGCTCTTGGATCTTGAATTTGCTTCCATTTCTTCTTCTGTTGGAAGAATTGGTTTCCTTGTTATCACTTTTCCTTTTGATTTTCTTCCGCATGTGCACACCGGAAAATTCGGTGGGCAGATACACGGATTTTCATTTTTACGAAATGCATTTTTTACGATTCTGTCTTCTAACGAATGGAATGTGATGATACATAATCTTCCGCCTGGTTTCAAACAGTCAATCATTCCATCAATGGAATTCGTTAGTACTTCAAGCTCATGATTTAATTCAATACGAATTGCCTGAAATGTCTGCTTGGATGGATGTCCCTGTGCATTTCGTACTTTTGCAGGAATTGATCCACGGATGATATCGTTTAATTCTTCTGTTGTTTCAATCTCTTTTTTCTCACGATACTTCACAATATGGTATGCAATACTTTTTGCAAATCGTTCTTCGCCATATTCTTTGAGTATATGAAAGAGTTCCTGCTCGGTATATCCATTTACGATATCCTTTGCAGTCTTTGTCTGGCGGTCGTCCATCCGCATATCAAGGGGCGCATCAACCCGATATGTGAATCCTCTATCCGCATTGTCGAGTTGATATGAAGATACGCCAAGATCCAGCAATATCCCGTCCACTTGAAGTATATTTAGCTCGTCTAGTATGCTTTTAAAATTCTGATAGTTATCTCTTACGACTGTAATGCGGTCACCGTAATCCGCCAGTCGTTCTTTTGCTGTTATGATCGCCTCACCATCCTGATCGATACCGATCAGATGTCCATCCGGCCCAAGTCTTTTGGCTATCTCTTTCGAATGTCCGGCTCCTCCAAGAGTTCCATCCATATAAACACCATCCGGTCTGATATTCAGATTTTCAATGGTTTCATCCAGTAAAACCGATGTATGTTTAAATTCCATAACTACCACTTCTGTCCTTATATTCTGAAATCCAATTCATCCAGCTTGTCTGCAATCTCATCCATATTCAGGGATTCTTCATTGTTGATCTCGTCCCATGCTTCCTTATTCCAGATTTCTGCTTTCTCTCCGTTACCTATGATGACAACATCTTTTTCAATGTTGGCAAATGTACGAAGTGTCTGTGGAATGATCACTCGTCCTTGTGCATCTGTTTCGCACTTTACAGCTCCTGAGTTGAAGAAACGCTTGAACTGTCTTGCACTCTTATTCGTCATCGGGAGCTGATTCAACTTGTCCGCAAACTGCTGCCATTCATCATTTGGATAAACGTACAGACAATTGTCCAGACCTTTTGTGATCATGAAGGTGCAGCCGAGTTCCTCTCTAAGCTTGGATGGCATGATAAGTCGCCCTTTGGTATCTAATCTGTGTTCATATTCACCTGTTAAACACTTGGACACTTATTCCACCTTCTTTCGACTCATTTCCTCCACTTTGTGGCACTAATCCACCACTTCACTCCACTTATAGGGTAATTCTATACTACTTAACTAAAAAAAGCAACCACAAATATGAAAATTTCACATTTGCGATTGCCTTAATTTTTATATTGCTGTGTCTGTCCCGGTTTGCCTCTGCTCAGTCTGATACCACTGCTATATGCACGACTTGCTTCGTTTCTGTTCGACTCGCACGCTTATTTGTCAGCAGTCGCCCTAACTCGCCCTATCGGGCTCAGACATGGGCTTTATGCTGACAGCTAGTGCAAGTCTCACTACGAAACTATGCAAATGTCGATGCATATAGCAGTGGTATCAGACTGAGCAGAGACAAAACGGAATACAATACAGAAAAAGGACATCCACGCCATTGTGGATGTCCCATTTGTATGTTTGTATGTGTTTTTACACCTGAGTGTACGTTCCGGTGGGGGATGATCCCATTTTTAGAAACACGCAACCTTGTACATATTCTTTCTGCTGATCACGCCGATGTCTTCCAGAGTGTTCACCATTCTGTATACCGTTGCGATTCCTATGCTGTCATCTCTTTTGACAGCCTTGTAATATATTTCCTTACAAGAAGAACAGTCTTCATCCAGAATAACATCTAACAGGATGCATCTCTGTTTTGTAATACGAAATCCCTGTTTTCTAAGTTTCTCGATCACTACATCCTTCCGGTTTGGTTCTCCCTGATATCCCACATAACCAACTACATTGTCATTACGGATTTCCTGAACAATCATTTTATGCCTCCATCTTTATATCAATAAATATAACTACTACGTTCTTATGTCAGTTAGTATATTCTAACATCTGTTAGTTGTCAATAATTATTTATATATTTTGTGAACAAATAACTGTTTTTTCGAATCCCGGTGACTACTGTTCAATATCCATGGCTTCTGCAGCTTCTGTCTGATCCACATCCTGATCTCCCTGTGGTTCTTTACAGTATGCAAATGTGATCACAGCCTTAAACAGATCTCCATCGATCACGATGTTAAAATCCGCATGTTGAAGCTGACACAGGCTTCTTGTAATGGATAAACCGAGTCCGCTTCCCTCTGTATTTCTGGAACTGTCACCTCTTACAAAGCGCTCCATCAGTTCATCACTTGAAATATTCAGCGGTGCTTCTGATATGTTCTTGAACTCTATGCATACCTTTGCAGGCTCTTTGATACTCTTTTTAAGATCACGGATCACCGATCCATCTTCATCGGTTATATAAGTATTTACATATAACCGAGTCCCAGGCATTGTATATTTGAATGCATTATTTAACAAATTATCAAATACTCTCCAGAGGTGTCTGCCATCTGCTTCGATCCCTGCACGATCCTTTGCGAGATTCGTTACCAGCGTGATATTCTTCTGCATCAATTTGTCAATATATTCACCGGATGCCTGTTCTGCGATCATATTCGCATCCATGTTTACAAGTTCTACCTTTACATTTCCGGTCGATGCCTTAGAAGCATCCACAAGATCCACGATCAGTTTTTTTAACCTTGCCGACTGTCTTGCTATTACTTCTATATAAGATGCCTCAGGTTCTTTTTCGATATTCTCCTTCTGAAGCAGATCGACATAGTTAATAATAGAAGTAAGTGGTGTCTTGATATCATGCGATACATTTGTGATAAGCTCTGTCTTCATCCGTTCACTTTTCATCCGGTCATCTACCGCAAGCTGGACACCTTCATTGATATGATTCAGATTCTCGCCATGTTCTTTGAACTTTCCAAACATGAATCTTGTATTTACTTTGTGACCGTACTCGCCCTTTGCAAGCTTGTCTCCACCCATGAAAAGCTCCTGCATCATACAGACAAATCCCATATAGGCAATTGCACAGATGATCTTCAGCAGCATTAATACAATAAATCCTGCTTCATCTATATATACAGCATTAGTAACAAGCAATGCCACTATAATTTCAACGATCGTAATTACGATATACAACAGGAACGCTTTTATTATAAATGGAACCCTGCTGAATACATACCGGAAAAATGCAGTTATCTTTCCCGATTTTCCAAACAACTTACGACCCAGTCTGACAATCCATGATGTATTAAGCAGATTCGACTGTTTGACTCTTGCGATCAGATTGTTGATCAGTAAAAGTCCGACCGTACAGATACAACCCAAACCGATCAGACATACAATAGTCTCAATATCATGTCCTGTAATACTGCTATCAATAAAATAATGAAGCCGATCTGTACCGCTGTAACTATAATAAGCATATGATAAGGAATAACATATATTCTGTGCAAAGGCAATCAACAGACTTATTAAAACGGCGATTCCAGTCAATATAATTTCAACCGGAACCTTTTCTGTTTTTCTTACAACACCGTCTTTACCGGATAATACCATACTTGTGATCATGAATATGATACACAAAACAAAATCAAGTCCAAAGAAGAGCAGGATTCTGTTCTTTCCCGAAGCAGCCTTGCTGATCGCCTGTAAGCTCTTATTCATACGGGAAGAAACGTCAGATGTGCCGTCGATATATAAATTACCGGAAGCATATATCGTAATATCGTCTCCTGCATAATTGCCAACGATTACGGTATAGCCATCTTTTATGATCGGATAATACATATCATTCTCCGCATCATACTCGTACTGCTTTGTCGTTCCGTTTGCTGTGATCGTTATCTGATTTCCATTATAAGAAATCGTTACTCCCTCCGGCGTGCTGTATGAACCGGAACTCTCTATTTCCTCTTCCATTGTTGTAGAATCTTCTGATGTTGCAGACTCTTCCAATATTCCTGAATTCTTGGTTTCGGCTTCCGTCTCTGCTTCCGCATCTGTGGTATATTCCTCCAGATCACTCAGATCAATTCCATAATCATCAGACACCTCTGACCTGGAAAGAGCTGCTTCATCCGGCATACGCATGTTAACATAATCATAATTGTTTCCTTCTTTTTCCACACCGATACTCTGTGCTTCCTTATAGGTATCATAGCTCAGGATCTTTCCGGTAGGAATACCGATCGTTGTACTGACAACTGCTTTCTCTCCTAAAACTCCATATACTAATGCTTTTTCCGGCAAATTATCTGTCTGTGCCAACATAACGGAATTAGATTCACCCGTTTTTGAAGAATCCCAATCATCACCAACACCCACATACAGATCTGTTTTCGCATATCCATATGTTTTCTCCAAATCCTCTTCATAGGTACGATCATATTTATCAAATGCATTTTCCTTTTCCGATAACAGCATCATAAAATCACTTGCATCGACAACATTATCATGATTCATATCCTTTTTCTGCAAAGCATCGGGATCGTATTCATAGTCTCCCCATTCATCATCACTGTAACTGATATCCAGAGTATTTCTAACATACTCGGCACCACGATTCATACAGTTAGTCAACATCTCGCTCTGATAATCCGCTTCCAGTTCTGCCCGCAGCTCCGATTCCGATCTGCCCTGAAAGATTCCGGCTTCATACATATCAAGCAGTACATAACCCAATATAAATCCAACGCTGCAGGTGATAAAAAATAACGTATAGATCAGTAATTTAAAGGGATTGTTATTTTTTAACTTATTCATGTTTCACATTCTCCATTCCTGTCAGACTGTATAGAGGTTTACTGATATTCCATCTTATAACCTCTGCCCCAGATCACCTTGATATATCTTGGTTCTCCGGGATTAATCTCTATCTTTTCACGCAAATGACGGATATGGACAGCTACCGAACCTTCGGCTCCGAGCGGTGTTTCTTTCCAGACTTCCTTGTAAATATCTCTCGGTGAAAATACCTGTCCCGGATGTTCCATCAGAAGTCTTAAAATATCATATTCTGTCGGTGTCAGACTGACCAGTTCGCCATCGACCGTAACCTGCTTGGAATTATCATTCAACTCAATTCCCCCGATCACGATCGCATCTTTCTTGATCTGTCCGCTTCCAAGCTGCATATATCTTCGAAGCTGCGATTTCACTCTGGCGATCACCTCTACCGGATTAAACGGCTTGGTAATGTAATCATCTGCACCCACTTCCAGTCCAAGGATCTTATCTGTATCTTCACTCTTTGCGGTCAGAAGGATAACCGGCAGATTCGTCTCCTCGCGGATCTTTAACATCGCTGTGATCCCATCCATCTCCGGCATCATGATATCCATTAACACCAAATGGATGTCATGCTCTTTGATCTGCTCTAACGCTTCTTTTCCGTTGTAAGCTTCATAAATATTGTAGCCGGATGTTTTCAGGTAAATCTTTAAAGCTGATACGATATCTTTCTCATCATCGCAAATTAATATATTATACATTTTTCTCTCCTCGTCTGAAAATATGATCGTTGTCTGTATCTTATGGGGTACGTGTGCGCACCACGCATTCCTTTTTAGGATACAGCAAACCGCTGATATTTTCCATATCTTTCTTTGACGGTATCATTGTAAGGCTTTCTACCATTAAGATACAATTTGGGATATTCTTAAGATTTATTAAGATGTGTCTATAAATAACCGAACGATAGAAGTATGGAATGATATATCTTCATTTCGAAAATCTATCAAGCAAATTTTTGAATCAAAATGAAAGATACATTACATATTATTCCGTAAGACGCTTCCGCTCGTATCTTCGTGCAGCGGTACATAAAGTTGCAAAAGACGCAACTTAAGTACCGAGGCGAGTAACTGAGACCTTAGCGAGGCTTGCCGAGGTTAGTTCGAAGTTACACAGAGTGGATAAGGCTTACTACATAATAGTAATATCTCTTTCATTTTTAATATACTATTTCTAAAACATTTTTCTTCATAAAATATATATTTGCTACTTTCTATCTGTCTCCTGTCTATTAAATATATTCTTCTTTTTCCAATCATAATTTAATTGCTAACTTTGTAAAATATTAAAAGTTATAGATGTCAATTCTTGTCTTTGTTTTTTTTAGGTGATACACTTATTAGGCTTATTTAAGATTTTTCAAATGCATAGAATGCATGAAACACATAATGCACTATTAAAGTTTTTTATAAAGGAGTTTGATACATATGACAAAGAAAGAGGTTCTGGAAATCCGGCATCAGTTTGCGCAGGCTACCTGTTCGATCGATAAGATCTGTGGCTGCTATGTGGATGGTGACAGACGTAAAATTGCGACAATGAAGGAAGCGTTTCTCTCTCTGCCGGAGGAGGAAGCATTTAAATATTTTGAGATCTTTAAGAAAAATCTGTCCGGCTCGATTGGAAAGAATCTGATCACGATGCCGTTTCCCACAGATTCGGAATTTGACGGCGGTACGCAGGAATTTCTGTTAAAGCTGCGTAACAGCAAATTAGAAGATGATGAACTGATCGACCAGTTCTATGATAAGGTAATCGAGAATTATGATTATACCGGAAACTATCTAATCCTGCTGATCCATGATACATATGACGTACCCGGAAAGACAACAGACGGACTGACAATGGATGATGCCTCGGATGAGATCTACGAATACATCATGTGCTGTATCTGCCATGTAAATCTGTCAAAGGCAGGACTTAGTTATTTTGATTCGGAGAACACCTTCCACAACCGTATCCGTGACTGGATCGTGGATGTTCCTGATATCGGTTTCCTGTTCCCTGCATTTATCGACCGGACAGCCGATATCCATAATGTCCTCTACTATACGAAGAAGCCGGAGGAAATCCATGAAGAATTTATCCGCTATATTCTCGGAACGGGAATGCCTGTAACTGCCGGTAATCAGAAAGAGGCGTTCCAGACGATCATCACCGATACACTCGGAATGGACTGTGATTATGAAGTGATCCGGAATATCCATGAGAATCTGAATGAAATGATCGAGGAACAAAAAGATAGTCCGGAGCCACTGACCTTATCCAGAAATTCATTAAAGAATCTTCTGGAAACCTCGGGAGTATCCGAAGAAAAACTGCAGACCTTTGATGCAAACTTTGATCGCGCCGCTGCTGCTTCCGTGAACCAGCGTCCGGTTGCCGAAGGTTCCGAAGAGACTCTGCCTGCACCGGCTCCGGGAAAAGTACAGCTCTATGCAAATAATATCGCCAGTACAAAATCATTTGAGGTAAAGACTCCGGAGGTTGTGATCAAGGTCAATCCTGACCGCGCCGATCTCGTAGAGACCCGTGAGATCGATGGACGAAAATGTATCGTAATCGAGATCACAGATGAAGTATCCGTAAACGGAATTCCTGTAAAATATTAAAAAATGCCCCACTGATCATACAAATACCTGTAAGCAGATATCTTCCTATGATCAGTGGGGTATATTTTTTTACACCTGTATCTCCACATGACTGCCGCCCTGATGATCCTTAGTAACCAGGATCTGGCGGTCGATACGATGCTTCAGCTCTTCCACATGAGATATGATACCAACCAGATGATCGGACTCGGACAACTCAGCCAGTACATTTAATGCCTGCTCCAGAATATCAGAATCCAGAGAGCCAAAGCCTTCATCGATAAATAATGTATCAATTCTTACACCTGCCGCATTTGCAGATACAATATCGGCAAGTCCAAGTGCCATAGACAGAGATGCTACAAATGCTTCCCCGCCGGACAGTGTTTTGACATCTCTTTCTTTTCCTGTCCGATGATCCAGCACGAACAGATCAAGCCCTCTGTTTCCTGCAGTCTTCTGTCCGCGTTTCAGCTCAAACTGGTTGCATACGATCTGGCGCAGTCTGTGATTCGCACTGTCTATAATGCGGTCAAAATAGACCTCCTGTATATAGGTTTCCAGCTTATAATTACCAAGTGCAGCCTGTGAAAGATCCTGAAGCTTACTGTATCTCTTATAGATATTCAGATATGCTCCATAATCCTTCTTTAATTTGCTGTATGCTGCCTTATTCTTAACTAATCGTTCCGCGATCGCATCATGCCTGATGGCAACACTGTTTTTCTTCCGGATCATGCGTTCTATCTGCCCGGATATCTGTTCAAGCAGAACCGTTGATGCCGTACAGAAATGTGTATAACATTCTCCGTAGCCGCCTGCCTGCTTTTCCAGTTCCTGTTCATCTGCAAAATCATTTTCTTGATTGCTGTCAGGAAGCTTCTGTATCACACTTTCGTCATTTACAGATGTGTTCATTTCTCCGCTGTCCGTTTCAAGTGCAGAAAGAACATCTTTCTCCAACTGCCATTCCTGTCTGTATTGCATATTCTGATCTTCTGCATCACGTTTCAGATTTGTTTCCAGTGCAGAGAGTTCCTTTGCAAGTTTATTATAAGTATCTCTTGCCTCTGTCTTCTTCCGGTTCACCTCGGCAATCTCATTTCTCACCTGTTGCAGTTGCTTCAGGATATCCGACTCATCCCCCCGGATCTCCTGTCGCATCTGTGCCGCGGCTGCCTGCTTTGCCGTGTAACTCCGGTCTGCCTCCTGATATTCCTCTGTTATCCGCACTTCCGTTTCTTCCAGTTCTTTTATCTGCAAACGAAGCTCGCCAAGCTGCCTTTTATGTTCTTGATAACTTCTGTGCTCTTTCTCAAGTGTCCGCAGTCTGGCTTCTGTTTTCTCTGTCCTTTTCTCCCAGATCACATGCAGTTTTCTGACCTCATCTATCAGAACATCAGCCTGTACCATCTGATCCGGTATAGTAAAGGCTGCCATCTCCATAACCGCTGCTGTTGTCTGATTCCGTTTTTCTTCCAGACGACCATTCAGGCTTCCAAGCTCATTTTCTTTTCGTCTGAATGAAGCATCCGCCTGATCAAATGCAGCCCGGAGCTTCTTTACCATTTCTTCTGTTACAACAGCTCCGTCACAATGTGCCTTTTCCGGATGTGTCTTACTTCCACAGACCGGACACGGTGTTCCCTCCTGTAGGTTCGCTGCCAGTTCTCCACAGATCTGATCATTCCGATTTCTGATAGCTTCCTCGTAATTCGCATTTGCCTGATTCCGCTTCTCAAATGCACTCCGATTATCAACCACCATCTGCTGTTTCTTAATTTCCAGATGATCAATCTCCAGACATTCTTTTTCAAGCTCCTGTAACCGCTGCATACGTTCTGCAATCTGTTTCTTTTCTGTCTGAACCTTCTCAAGCTTCACCTGTGAAGTGTCACCCGGATTCACGATCTGTTCCAGCTCCTCGGTCTGCTTCTGAAGTTTCTTCTTTGTTTCAAGAATATCCTGTCTTTTCTTTCCTGCCTGATGGCATACCTGCTCCACAAGCAGCAGTTCTTTCTCCATCTCATTTAACCGCACAAAAGAATCTGCCTGTTTCTGAAGCTCCGCCTGTCTCAGCATAAGCGGTTCTGTAGACTGTGCTTCCATACTATGATTCTGTGCTTCTGCACTGACAAATTCCTGCTTCACCTGTCTGTATGCATCGAGATGTGCCACATAGCCATCATAGGTCTGACCGATGATTCTCTTATTTTTCTCGATTGCTGTATACCAGTTGTCATATTGGTTATTGGTCTGTGTATAACTCTCAATCTGATGATGCAGATCTTCCGCCTGCTTTTCTTCGATCTGATTCAGACTGTGCAGCTCTTCCAGAATATCATCAAATGCCAGATGACGGTTTTCCAGATGCTCCGGCAGATCCTGAAGTCCTGTTTTATAAAGCTCCGTTTCATCCGGCAGCTCTACTCCCTCTATCGTACGATCTACCTTTGCAACAAGCTCTGTATAGACCCCCTCTGCCTCTTTACAGTCCTGTGCGATCCTGTTCTGGATATATTCATAAATCTTCGTATCAAATATCGTCTTAAAGATATCGCTTCGGGTCTTCGTATCGGCAACTAACAGCTTCTTAAAATCTCCCTGTGCGATCATCGCAACCTGTCGGAACTGATCGGCCGTAAGTCCCAACACCTCTCTTACCCTGCCGATCACCCCTGCTGTCCGCTTACCATCAATATCTGCCGCTTTCAGCTCTGTCTCCTGTCCATCCTCCATCCAGCGCACTTCTGCCTGCTTCATGGATTTGTATCCCGGTCTCTCATACGCTGGACTTCGCCAGACCTTATATTCATGACCGCCGCTTTCAAATAATAGCTCTACATAGGTAAGCTGCTTTGGATCTGCAAAATCACTTCGGAGCATTTCACCGTTTCGTCCGGTGTTATTCTTCCCGCTTCCTGCGCTGGTCTCTCCGTAAAGGGCATACATGATTCCGTCAAATATCGTTGTCTTTCCCGATCCGGTATCTCCCGAGATCAGAAAAAGCCCCTGTTTCCCAAATTTTCGAAAGTCAATCTCCGTTTTTTCTATATACGTTCCAAACGCTTCCATTGTAAGTACCAGTGGCCGCATCATCTTCACCCCTGTCTCTGTTCATAATAATCCCGGATCAACTGTCTGATATAAACTGCATTTTCATCGGACAGCTCCCTTTTCATCTTTCTGTTATAGAAATCCGCAAATGCCTCATCAGGTGCAAGATTCTTCACGTCCTCAAGTGTCCGTTCCTGTTCCGGTCTGCTGCCATCTGCCATCTGGAATTCTACTGACATCAGGTTCTTATACACGGTCCGAAGTCTCGCCTGAACATCAATGATCGTTTCCTTATCCGTTAGCACAATTCTCGCATAATCTTCATTTGCTTCCCGGCTCATGGCTTCATCAAGTGTACCCGTAAAATTGTACCACGCATGAAGCTGGTGCAGGGGCAGTTCACGGATCGAAAGCTTTCCTTTTTCTCCAAGTTCTACCACTGTGACAGATTTCTGATCGTCGGCTTCCGACATAGAATAGATAACCGGTGTGCCACAGTACCGAATCTCCGGCTTTCCGATCTGCTGTGGAGAATGAAGATGTCCAAGTGCCACATAGTCAAATATATCAAATACCGTACGGTCAATATTATCCAGTCCACCAATCGATATTGTCTCCGAATCCGACCGCCGGTTCACTCCACTATTTGTTACGTTCTGATGGGCGATCAGTACATTTCTTTTCCCCGGATCAACCTGCATGGCTGCAACTGCCTGCTGCATGGCTTCTGTATATGTTAAGGCTGCTGACTCTTTCTCCGGTTCTTCTGTTAAATCCGATAATGTATTTTTTACGTTTGCCGGCTTTACAAACGGCATCAGATAAAAATTCACATCTCCCCATTTATCCTGCATCGTCACCTTCATGGCTTCTCCACCATAGGTTCCTTTCATATATATATTCTGCTTTTTCATGATACTGCTGGCAAAATCCAGACGTTCTGCCGAATCATGATTGCCACTGATAATGAGGATGATCGTTCCGCTGTCTGCAAGTTCAGTCAGGAATTCATCAAATTCTGTTACTGCTTTTGCGGATGGAACTGCTTTGTCATAGATATCTCCTGCGATCATCACGGCATCCGGCTGTTCCGATCTGCTGTGGAGAATGAAGATGTCCAAGTGCCACATAGTCAAATATATCAAATACCGTACGGTCAATATTATCCAGTCCACCAATCGATATTGTCTCCGAATCCGACCGCCGGTTCACTCCACTATTTGTTACGTTCTGATGGGCGATCAGTACATTTCTTTTCCCCGGATCAACCTGCATGGCTGCAACTGCCTGCTGCATGGCTTCTGTATATGTTAAGGCTGCTGACTCTTTCTCCGGTTCTTCTGTTAAATCCGATAATGTATTTTTTACGTTTGCCGGCTTTACAAACGGCATCAGATAAAAATTCACATCTCCCCATTTATCCTGCATCGTCACCTTCATGGCTTCTCCACCATAGGTTCCTTTCATATATATATTCTGCTTTTTCATGATACTGCTGGCAAAATCCAGACGTTCTGCCGAATCATGATTGCCACTGATAATGAGGATGATCGTTCCGCTGTCTGCAAGTTCAGTCAGGAATTCATCAAATTCTGTTACTGCTTTTGCGGATGGAACTGCTTTGTCATAGATATCTCCTGCGATCATCACGGCATCCGGCTGTTCTTCTCTTACATATGCAAGGATCTGGTCGAACACATAACGTTGGTCTTCCCACATCTCATATCCATTTACGATCTTGCCAATGTGCAGATCCGACAAATGAAACAGCTTCATCGTTGTTATCTCCTTTCCCATACATGTTTTCCATGTTCCCCGGACGAAAGTTTCTATCCTTAGTAACTTATTACACAAATCGCTAAGGATAAAAACTTTCTGTCTCTGAAATAAATGTTGGTTTTTAAATAAGTTAAGTTTAGCATTATGAAGCAAGAGGGTCAACATTCTTCGAACTTTCGAAATCGCTTCACACATGCGCATTCCGGACCATCGTCCTTCATGCTTATGTGTCACCCTCCCTCTGCCTGTAAAAATAATACGATTTCTCCGTTCTTCGAACTTTCGAAATCGCTTCACACATGCGCATTCCGGACTATCATCCTTCATGCTTATGTGTCACCCTCCCTCTGCCTGTAAAAATAATACGATTTCTC
>ERZ1034901.1113-NODE-1113-length-19197-cov-37.295476_pt1 | contig 19197 bp, 20 predicted proteins | sample MGYA00520628_ERZ1034901 | MGnify/ENA primary metagenome ERZ1034901 (study PRJEB33766, sample SAMN09781783) | gut metagenome | biome: gut microbiome | host: Homo sapiens | place: Madagascar | study: EMG produced TPA metagenomics assembly of the PRJNA485056 data... | reverse complement strand
ATACGGAAAGGGCGTTCCTTGACGGTCGCCTTTCCATTCGCTAATTTGGAGTAAATAAGAACTAATAAGGTCTATTCTTAGGGTATGCCACATTTAGGTGTACCCTAAAGAATGGACTGCTCAAAAGTAAGCATATCAAAAACAAAAAATCCCACTAAATCAATCACTCCATATCCATGAAAGAACCACAACCAAGTGAAGAACAAAGAACCTTTGGCCAGATGTAAGAGTATGAACACTACACCTACTTGGTTGGGAAGTGACACAGCTCTTTCCCAAACCAAAGGTAGAAAGGCTGATGTAAGCAACAAGGTTAGTACTCGTTTGCCACTATGCAAGTATATCCTACATTTAGTCGTACACACTTGGGAGCAACCTTTCTTTAAGGCAGTTGGCACTTCTCAGCCAGCCCAATTCCGGCCAATATCCAACTGCTATGCAAAACATTGGTGGACAAAGCTATGACCTTCCACCGCAATCCAACGTTTCACATGTAAACCACCGATAGACGAAATTACCATCATCAGTCCTTCAAATAATGAAGCCGCCAGTCTCGATTTTTCTGCTCTTGGTGGTTGTTTCCTGCAAAGATACAACATTCTTTGAAATTCCAACAGATTGAAGCGTTAATCTTTTGTTAATGTTTGCATTTTCGGTTAAAGAATCCCCTCAGCTTCAAAGCCTTTATATGCCCTACTTCCTTTTTTGATAATGCAAAGTGCATTTCCACTTGGTCAGAAAGGCAGACAGTAGTCTTTCCACCATCATCTGTTTGATATTGGAAGTACTCGAAAACTTGTGTATCCTTTCCATGTGGAGTCAAACCATACCTCAAACTACTTTTTGTGAAGTTGTCGGCAGTAATATCGGTATTACTTCCCATTGAAGTGATAAAGTTTGCTAAATTCCCAAGATAAAAATTCTTAGCTGGATTTTTTTATCTATCTTTGCAGATGAAGGAGCAACGCTTTGCACGCCATCGAGAATATTTTTAGATGGGAGGTACCCATTATCACGGGATTCGGCTAAGTTTCCGTTTTCGGATTTGAGAGATTGCTCCTTCTCTTGACGATACAACTCTGCAATTCGTTTATCGATTAGCTCTGTTGCATCGTCTTTTTCTTTTGTTGATAACTTATCCCCTTTTTGAATTATGTTAATTCATCAATGCATTTAACAGAAAAACACCATCAATAAAAGAATAAATAAGAGCTATTAAACAGGAATCACCCTTGTTGTAGTGGAAGATGGACTTGGACTTAATATTCATCCTTTTAGTACTACTATTGGTAAAACGTCTTAATCCTTATTGTAATGGAAAATGGCATCGTACAAAGGAAGCATGTATGGTTCCTCTCGCTGTCGGTGAGTCATAATCCTTGTTGTAATGGAAGATGGTCTCGTACTGAGTGAATATCAGTGGAAGAATATCAAGGAACAATTGTCTTAATCCTTATTGTAGTGGAAGATGGTCTCGTACTTATTATTAATTTAATTATAGGAGAACTATATTATGGTCTTAATCTTTGTTGTAGTGGACGATGGTCTCGTACTGAGCAATGAAAGAACTTAAAGTTGGAGAAAGAGTGTCTTAATCCTTGTTGTAGTGGACGATGGTCTCGTACTTGTATTGTTGGTGCCTGCTTTATGTCAAATTAGTCTTAATCCTTGTTGTAGTGGAAGATGGACTTGTACTTAATATTCATCCTTTTAGTACTACTATTAGTAAAGCGTCTTAATCCTTATTGTAATGGAAAATGGCATCGTACAAAGGAAGCACGTATGGTTCCTCTCGCTGTCGGTGAGTCATAATCCTTGTTGTAATGGAAGATGGTCTCGTACTAAGGGTGATGTAGCCTTCAAGGCTAACCAGTTGACGTCTTAATCCTTGTTGTAGTGGACAATGGTCTCGTACATTGCGGCATCAACATCAACCGCTTCGTGTATGTCTTAATCCTTGTTGTAGTGGACAATGGTCTCGTACTTTCTCTCATCGGTCTTGAGAAAATGCTCAAAGCAGATGTCTTAATCCTTGTTGTAGTGAACAATGGTCTCGTACAGAGGTACGGCGTGTCGTCCAATTAAGGCAAAGAAGTCTTAATCCTTGTTGTAGTGGACAATGGTCTCGTACAAGTGTATGGATGGATTATTATCAATGATTGGTATGTCTTAATCCTTGTTGTAGTGGACAATGGTCTCGTACTTATGAATCAGATTATTCCAGGCGCACAGATTGGCGCAGTCTTAATCCTTGTTGTAGTGGACAATGGTCTCGTACATAAAAAACGTGCGAATATGAATTACTTAACTAATCGTCTTAATCCTTGTTGTAGTGGACAATGGTCTCGTACAGCAAAATGAATGTTAAACTTTTAAATGCATATAAGTCTTAATCCTTGTTGTAGTGGACAATGGTCACGTACATTTCCACTTGGATTTCCCTCTTTCTTTATTATTAAGTCTTAATCCTTGTTGTAGTGGACAATGGTCTCGTACTGGTGGCTGTAATGGCTAACGTGTTAATTGACGGTGTTGGTCTTAATCCTTGTTGTAGTGGACAATGGTCTCGTACACACTAATTATCATCTAATAAATAAGTTCTTCAAGTCTTAATCCTTGTTGTAGTGGACAATGGTCTCGTACCTCTCCTCATATTTGCACATATAGTCCAGCTTAGTGAACTGTCTTAATCCTTGTTGTAGTGGACAATGGTCTCGTACTTGAGGGTTTCGACCCTGCTAATGTGAAATTCTATGAGTCTTAATCCTTGTTGTAGTGGACAATGGTCTCGTACGATTTCTTGATTACAAGCATCGCTAACCGCTACGAAGGTCTTAATCCTTGTTGTAGTGGACAATGGTCTCGTACTTATCATTGCATTTACTATCACTTTAGATGTGTATCTAAGGTCTTAATCCTTGTTGTAGTGGACAATGGTCTCGTACCCTCTCTTGAGGGTCTGATTACTAGCATTCGTGTGTCTTAATCCTTGTTGTAGTGGACAATGGTCTCGTACTGATATGCCTGTAGGTGATGTAATACTAGACGTGATGTCTTAATCCTTGTTGTAGTGGACAATGGTCTCGTACGTATGAGTTCGCTAAAGGACCGTGCTATGCTAATCAGGTCTTAATCCTTGTTGTAGTGGACAATGGTCTCGTACTCGACCTTATAAGACATTATTGATTATCAATAAGTTAAAGAACTTCGCTAAAGAAATATTCACTTTTCTTAACAGAAATTTAACCATTTCTTAGCGGGTGCAAAGTTACGACTTTTTTTCGAGATATGCAAGCCAATTATTCTTAAATATTTAGCCATTTCCAACCTGAAAATTTAACTCTATTAACTATCTGCATCCATCGCCATAGAGTGCGAATTCAACAATAAACAGAGTAAAATGAAGGAAAATGCATGATTCATGCATATAATAGGTAGAGAAAGTATACCAAAATAATAAAAAACAAGAAAAATGAGCCAGTGAAATATCATTTCACTATATACTCTTACCTTTGCACCCAGAAATCCAAAGCTCCTATGGTTAAAGTTAGGAGCACACTTAAATTAATGATAGCAATGGACAATGAAATTAAGAATATTTTAACTAGCTGGGAATCATCCTTAGTACGCTACGGAAAGATTGACAGCTGGAACTATTCAGAGAATCTAACAACATTGGGGCGATATCTACGAACCAATGAGAGTACATTAGAAGAGCACTACCTGATCAAGTACATCAGAGACAGCATCATTGGAGTGAGTTTCAACGTCAAGAGCGTACTGAAAGCCATCCAGAAACTCATGAACCTGGAAGCAGCAAAAGAGAAAGAGCTCACCTCCATGCTGGTGAAAATGGATGGAAACAGAATTGTCCTGAATGGCCAGGATGTACGCTTCAAGAAAGAGACCGAGAAAATCTTCAAGGAGAAGCTCAAGTTCAAGAAAGGAATGCTGCTCCGTAACTTCGACATTGAGACGGAAGCTCCACATGACTCCAAAAAGGTAAGACGCATCGTGGAGAAGAGAATGTGCCAGGCCTATCACCGGATGCACAAGAAGGATGAAGACTACAAAACCAGTAACAGGGAGAAATACTGGATGGACAGAGCCACTGCCTTCCAACTGTACAACATCGGACAGAAGGAAAAGGCAAGAAACACAAGAAGAGGCGAATCCACCCACTGGAAATGGAAGAAAGATCCTATCACCCATGAATTAGTCCTCAAAAAGAAAATGGGGTATAAAAAAGAAGAAGCTGCACAAAAGGCTATAGCACAATGGAAAATCAATCACCCATATGATTCAAGGGAGATAACATCCTACAAATGCAACTACTGCAACAAGTGGCATATCGGGCACAAATCTAAGTTTCAGAATCATCCGGCTATAGATGCCATGATTCCTCAAATGCAGGCTTGCTGCTAAGCCATTGAAAAAGAACAAAAAGAAATATGTGGAGTCTTCTTGCCAGCTTTGCTGATTTAAGGTTGGATGCAATGGAGATAAGTCCATTAGAAAGGAAGATTTAGGTTGGTCTGATTCCATCAAAAGGGATGCACAATCTGACAATCCAGAGACTATCTTCCGCTATATTGTGGAGATTCTTGGTCTGAATATCTTATTTTATTGGTTGAAAGACCACCAATGGTACACGATTGAGACAGAAAAATATCCAATAGAGGTAAGACGCATTTATCCTAATCCTAATTTGGATGGAAAATGCGAGATGACAAAGACAGACTTAAATGGAGAACCTCATACAAGTTCAAAGGGCGAAATTATTACCACATTCAACTCTCCAACTCAAGTATGGGATGAACTAAGTATAAATAATGTGCCAATAGGTGAAGTCTTGGAGAATTCTGTAATTACAGATTTAGACTAGCCTATGGGTATCTAAAGGGAAAGAGAGGTATTATCTCAAAATGAATTATGTGGTTGTATCAATGAATCAGTACCACTATTGCGCTGTAATCGATACCATACTATCATCAACCATTGCTTATAATTTTGTCTCAGTTTTCAATAAGCCATACAAAAGATAACCACGCATTCCTGCAATCAATGGATTACAAGATTGATTGCAGGAATGCGGTGGTTAGACGGATTGATCCACCAAAACATACACGTGCCTCTCTACGTCATATTTAAACCGATGCCTAGTATCCAGTCTCATACAACCATCTATGGATGATTTCGTAGCATTTGGGAAAAACACCTGTACTTGCTGAAAAATGTCACTAAGTGGCAATGGTCTGCCAGCAAGAGACAATACCTCATAAATCTTATCTACCATCGTTCCCCAATAGATATGCTCCCAAGAGACCAATCCATAATAGCCTGTCCTGCCTATGGATTTCACCTCCTCCATTTTATTCAAATAAACGCGGATGGTATTAACGGTAAGATGACGATAAGCAGGACACCTTCTTTGAAAAATGTCTCCCATTTCCTCCGCTCTCATTGGTTTGCCATTTTCTTTCAAAATCTCCAACAGCTCATAAGTAACGGAAACTTTGTTCCTTTCGGCCACAAAACCGCCTTCATCATCCACTTTCAAACCAAAGGTATCCAACATCAGATAAGCAAAGAAAGCTAGAAAATGCTCTTTACCACCTAATTTCTGAACATCTACCTCCTTTAAAAACATACTTGCCTGATAATGCTCATCTTTGAAACGATTGGTAGCCAACAGTTCTTTCATCTTCGCAACTAGCTTGGCAATTTCTTCAATATCAAAAAGACTTGCATTAACCAATATGAATCTATCTTTAGATTTGAACTTTTGAAACTGCCTGTTGAAAGGATAGCAAGAATTTCTCAAAAATACCAGTTCCATCAGCCCAATGGCATCCGTCTGTAAATGCTCCGTTTCCAAGATATTTTTGCAAATAGGCGAGTAGAACCCAATAAACGGCATTTCATATAAAAAGTCATAACATTTCCAATGTTCATCCTGCATAAAAGGATCAGTACTATTCACCATTGGGAAGGAAAGAAGCTTTTTAAGCTTATATAGGCTGATATCATATTCTTTCATCAACTCCTGAGAAGTTTTTCTTTTTGTCCCTATTCCTCTATATTCTAAGGAAACCTTCTTTCCTTCATACCATTTTGCACCCCGTAGATAATCGGAAAAAAGAGTGAACATAGGATAATAACCATTTACCTTATGAAAATCTGTCACAAATGATACCTTATCATCCAACATGAAAGGAAACAAGCCTATTGTACATAAACAGGTATGTTCAAAGTCCATGGATGTATATGCCTCTACAAGAAATTGAAGTAAAGATAAAAGATAATGAGCATTCAATTTATGTTTAAGCTCATATTCCAAGTCAAAGCTATACTTTTCAGTAAAGTTAGAATAAGACCATTTGTGGAACATATAAACTTCATATGTCAACCTATCCTCTACAAAAGGATAAATCTGAATATAATCCAGTAGCTTAAAGTTCTTTTTCAGGACAGCATAATGCAATTCCAACAAGTACCTGTTCTTATTAGAAAGATGAGAATAAAGTAACATTCCCAATGCATCTTCACCCACCTTATGCATATAATATTCAGTATTGTCATGGACATAAATGCTAAATTCGTTATGAGCAGCATGCATCAAATATTCCAAACAAAGTAAGAAAACATATAAGTATGAAGCAGCATTAGGATAATTATCCACTATCTCCATCAAATTAGATTCCTTTATACAAATGAGCTTAAGTATATCTAAAGAAGAAGGGAATATTGCCTGAAATTCCTTGCTATCTTCAGCATTCTCGCATAAATGGGCATAACAGATAACCATCTTTAGCATGATTTCATCACCACAAAATTGCTTTACCTCCAAAAGAGGATCTTGAGATTCAATAGTAGCAAAAACATGCTCTAAATCTTTGATAACCTTCGCTCCAATCCCTGGTATTACACCCAACGTTTCTATCCACATAGCCTGAATGTCTCCAACTGTCAACAGTGAAAGAGACTTAAGGTTATGGTAAGTAAACAATGATATCTGATTGTCATGTAATAAACGGCATATCGATGTATCAGAACTATACATAACTTTCTTTTATATATTATTGTTGTTGAATTCCTTAGCATAGTAACCATCCAAGGAAACCTTATTGTTACCAATAGAAGTCTTCATACAAAACTTCTGCTCGATCTTGTCATACGCAGAATATACAGCCAGTAGATACTTATCCTTCACTCTTGGGCTATCTGGCTTCAGACAAAAATCATCCTTGCCAGCCTCATAAAAAGCCAACATCGTCAGAAGAGAAATGTTCAAATAAAAGAACCAGTAACCCTGTGTAGATGCCACAGCAGCACCCACACAAAGAATAAGGCTTGCTAGAACTTTCATCCTACTCAAACTTCCATTCAAAATATATTTGTTCTTCCTCATATTCATAAATAATTTGTTACGATGCTGCAAAAGTATAAAAAATATAAGAGAAAACCAACTTTTCGAAGGGAATAGAACCTACAAATCCCCCAAAAGATGAAAATAATATGTATTCTCTATATATAATAAGGTATAATAGCCCCAAATCTAACTAAAATTGAGAAAAATGAGCCAGTGAAATATCATTTCACTATAGCCCCCTACCTTTGCACCCAGAAAAACCAAAGCCGCTATGGTTAAGTAGTTAGCGACACCATTGAATAAAACATTAAAAAGCAATAATAGAAGGCAAAACGGGAAAAATGAGTGAGTGAAATATCATTTCAAAATCCCATAGTACTTTTGCAAACGAAAACAAGAAGTTCAACAAATTAATAATTAAGAATATGAGCTATACATATCACTACATCATGGAATACCTCCCAAAGAGATACTCCGCAACAAAGAAGCAAGAGAGTGACAGACAAGTCATCTACGACTTCAAAAACGGCTACTGCAGCCTTAGCTTGATGAACACAATCGTTGAATGCATCAAGGAAATCAAAAATGAACTGGGTGGTAACAACTGGAGAGTATGCTTCATACCAGCATCCACCCACCACAAGACAGCTTGCCGCTACCAAAAGCTCGCAGACTACATCGAGAAGGAAACAGGAATTGCCTGCGACTACCACACCATCCTGCCAATCCAGGACGAGGAATCAGGCCACATCACAGGCAAGAAGGCAAACCCTGCAGAGAACTTCAACATCAAATCAAGCGACGTTGCCGGCAAAAACATCATCCTCATAGATGACATCATCACAAGAGGCATGACATTCATGCAAACAACCAACAAGCTCACCAGAAATGGTGCCAACATGGTAAGAGGTCTCTTCCTCGCCAAAACAGTCAATCCAGACTGGGTCAGACATTCAGCCTGACCCACCAAAGGAAAGGGCAGAACACCCAGCAGCATCTCCCACATGGGAATAAGACAACAATATCAATTAAGTAAATAAAGAAACAAACATTTAAAATTATGAACAATTATACAAAACATATTGGTATCGTTACCAATTACATCGACAACAAGTATTCAATTACAGTTGACAACAAAACCATTCACATGCCATTCGAGATCATGCACAAACTCTCAGTATTTCCTCCATCAGTAATGGATGGAGATCACCTGAAAATTGGAGCACAGATCACCTTGGCAAAGAAGGATGAGAGAATCTTCTATCCTGACCGTGACACCTACGGAACCACGAGACAGGAAACAAGAAGCTACACAGATGGTTCCTACCTGCTGAAGGATGTAAAACCCTTTAAGCAAGACATCAGCTTCCAGGATATGGTGAGTAAGTTCAATACCCTGATGACAACCCTTCCTGAGACAACGAGAATGGAGGCACTCCATACACTTATGTCAATGGAGCTGACAGAGGAACAGAAACAGGAGAAGCTCACTTCCATGGTGGATTTCCCATTGGACTTGGAAGAGACTGCAACATTGGAGAAGAAGAACGGCCTGTTCGACTTACCAAGAAAGTCTAAGGACGAGAAGCCACAAATCAGAGAAATCGTGGAGTCCATAGCAGCCATGTGCAACTGTAGCAATCAGCAGACATGCCAACTCATAGTAGGAATCAACAGCAAGACCAACAAGACCTGCAAGCTCCAGGACGAGATCGCTACAATCTACCCACAGATTGCCAGCCTGGACCAGTTCCAAAATACCGTACTGGTTCCATTCATCAAGTCCTACACCTATGACAATCCCCTGCTGATGTCATCACTCAAATACAACTGGTACAGCTACAATGGTGATTTGCTGCTCGTCATTGATATCAACTATCAGGGAGACCCTATCATCTGCAAAGGCGGAAGATTACCATACCGTTGCGACTCAGCCAAAATGGTTGCTGAAGGAGCAGACCTGGTAAACATGATCAAGAAATTAAGCAGAATCGCTGCATAAGCAGCTAAATGAATATAAACAAAAATAAAAAATTAGACAAAATGAAAACAAATGTCAAATTAAACATGAACCTCATCCCTATGACAGAGAATGCAGCTTCAACAGTAGAGGCTAAGAACGCCTTGGAGTACGTAAACATCATGGAATATCTCCCAATGAGATTCCCTGCAACAGAAGTCGAGGAAAACAATCGCAAGATCGTGAACGACTTCAAGAACGGAAAATGCTCTTTGGAGCTGATGAATGAGTTTACTGATGCCATCATGCAACTCAAGGACGAATTCAAGGACAAGAACCTGAGAGTATGCTTCTTGCCAGCTACTACCGTCTCCAAGACAGTACTCCGTTACTCACAACTGGCAACTGCCATCGAGTCAGGAACAGGCATTCCAAGTGACTATCACACCATCATGCCACAACCAAAGCGAGCAACAGAACTCATGGCAAACGGAATGACAGATCCTGCAGAGAACTTCCTCTTCAACAAGGAACAGATCAAGGGAGCCGACATCATCCTGGTAGGAGACATTATCACCACGGGAACAAACTTCACCAAGACAAGTCTAAAGCTTGCAGAGCTTGGCGCAAAATCAGTCATCGGCCTGTTCTTGGCAAAGACCATCATTAGAAAGTAACCAAAAGTAACATCATAAAAGAATATCAAAATGAACAATTATTATTACCTCAAAGAATATCTCCCAGTGAGATACCAGGCAAATGCCCAGCAGTTGGCAGACCGTCAGACTTGCTATAACTTCAAAGACGGCTACATCAATGATGAAGTTAAGAGTGGATTCCTGAGCAAGATCCAGGAAATAACAAATGGCGAGAAAACAGGTTGGAGTATCTGCTTCATCCCTGCATCCACCAAGAGTAAGACCCAGGCACGCTACAAAAAGCTTGCAGAAGCAATCCAGGCAGCCGGCTACAAGGTAGTCATCGATGCAATCTACAATGAACACGACCACGAAGCAGGACACCTCACAGGAAAGTCCGGCAACCCAATCGAAGGCTTCGGCTTCAACGCCAGTGACATCGCAGGCAAAAAGCTCATCGTCATTGACGACATCATCACCAGAGGAAAAACCTTCAAAATGGTGGCAGAAAAGCTGGAAACCATGGGAGCAACTGGAGTAACTGGACTGTTCCTGGCAAAGACCTTCAACCCGGACTACCATCCTCATTATGATCCGACGGACGATTACGATCCAGAAGATTACTACGATCCTGCAGACTACTACGAGGAGGAAGAGACATACGACAACTACAACGGTTCATATGCCCAAGACGTAGAAGGCTGGAGCGACCAGGACATAGACGACGTTTTCGACGGCGATCCTGACGCCTACTGGAACATCGACTAGCACAAACAGAACATGCAGCCGCAAAAGCAAGTATTTTTTCTCCAAGATATTGGGAATTCAAAAAGAAATAACTACTCTTACAGCTGCATAACAAAAGTAATAACAAAGAAATAGAACATAAAGAAATATGGCACTCAATACAGAACTCATTTTGACATTGAAAAACCTCAAAGGGTGTGGAAACAAAACCGTTCTCTCCATAGCCGAGGTAACTACGTCCCAAGTGCAGACCATCGAGGACCTATGCCACTTCTGGCCAACACTCAAGGGTAAGAAGTTCGAAAAGTACTCTGCCACTGATCTCCAGGAAGCCAACAGAAAGGCACTGACCATCATCAACGATGCAGAGAGAGAAGGTGTAGGCATCATCTCCTATTACGAAGAATCCTTCCCTCAAATCCTGCGTGAGACCATCAATGAAGATGGCAATGCAGACGCTCCATTGATTCTGTTCTACAGAGGCAACATCAAAGCACTCCAAATGCCGGGCATCGCCATCATCGGTACAAGAGAACCAACAGAAGCAGGAACCCAAGCAGGAATCTACTTCGCAGAAAAGTTCGCAGAGCAGGGTTTCAACATCGTATCAGGTCTTGCCATAGGATGTGACACCACCGGTCACCAGGGAGCATTGAACGTGAAGGGAACCACCACGGTATTCCTAGCCAACGGCTTGGATTGGGAATCCATCTACCCTAAAGAGAACCTGGAACTGGCCAAGAACATCGTGGAAAGCGGTGGATTGCTGCTCTCAGAGTATCCAGTAGGACAAAGAGGCAACCGCTATACCCTGGTGGAACGTGACAGACTGCAGGCAGGACTCTCATACGCTACCCTTGTCATCCAGACGGGTCTTAAAGGAGGAACCATGCATGCCGTAAATGCCACTCTTAAAGCCCGAAAGCCACTCTTCATGATCAAATACAAGAACATGGATGGACAGGTAGGCGGAAAAGCAGAAGGCAACAAGAAGTTCCTGGAAGATGGAAAAGCCCATGCCCTGACATCAGGTTCATTCGAAGAAGCCCTTGCCATCATCAGAGAGTCGGTAGAGAAGGGCAACAAACCAAAAATCAAGGATTCATTATTCTAGCTTATGGCAAAAGGAGTGATTTTTGATCTGGACTTGACCCTTGTAGATACCACAATACTGGAAAATGCCAGAAAGATGAGAAACTGGCACGAGGCATATGGGCTAATCCCATATACCTCCATGTATGCAGGAATCCAAGAAGTCCTAGACAACATAAAAGCACAAGGAATCAAGATGGCAATAGTCAGCAGCTCACCACGTCCCTATGTGGAAAGAATCGTTAGCCATTACCAGATTCCAGCAAGATTCATCGTTGGCTACCATGATGCCCATCCCATCAAACCTCATCCTGCACCTATGCTAAAGGCATTGGAGTTGATGAATGAGAAAGCGGAAGATGTTCTGAGCTTTGGAGATAGGGCTATAGACATGATTGCAGCTAAAAAAGCAGGCATAAAAGCCATTGCATGCCTTTGGGGAACTAAGGAAAGAAACATGCTGCTTGGCACCGCATACGACCAAGCAATTAGCTCTCCACTGGAGATTCTTCCATACCTGCAATGAAGATAGCAGAGACATTGAGTATGGTATCCTCTCATCAGGTTCCACTAGACATCCACATTCCTAATGGAACCTTTTTAAATCACTTACCCCCCAAAAAAAATACAAAATTAGAGTGAGTGAAATACCATTTCACTATTTTGCAATACCTTTGCAAGCAGAAAAGAGAAAGATACTAAAAGCACTTCTCTTAAATTAAAGCATAGTATTAATATTCAATATCAATCAAACAATAAATTCATATGGAAAAGAACGCTATTATACTTGGTGATATTCGCCTTAAAAAAATGAGTAATGGATGTACAATCTCCCATCCTGATCGCGCTATATTAATTGTTACACCAGTCTTTGGATGTGCAATCTTCAACGTTATCACCAAGGATAAAACCTACGCATTCGACTTAAAAGAGACAGACCACGGATTCCGTGTTGATACACGAGAAGGAATCTTCTATTTCGAGTATGAAGGACTCAAGTCCATCAAAGAGCGAATGGAAGCAAACATAGGTGTCTCACCTAAGGATCAAGCTGCATAGCACAAGTAACAGGCAAAAGGACTCCCCACATAGCTATTCAAACAGGCTATGTGGGGAGTTTGGCATGGATAAAGCAAGTATACTAAACATTGATTTACACTTTACTGACTACTATACCTCAAACATGCCTTAGATATTAAAAAGGATAGAAAAGCAAGAATTGTAAAACTATCAGAACTACGAAACTGTTTACCTCATTACATGTAAACCACTGATAATATGAATATAAAGCAAAGAAGACAGGCTAGAGGACAAAAGACTTTCATCATCTAGCCTACTTCCTGTCTTACTTCTGGTGGGGAAAGATTAGATAGTTCATCGGCATGAAAGATGCAAACTACAAACAAAAGCCGATCAACTATCTAACAATCAAGTAAAGAGAAAGTGCAGACGGTATATCCACTCCTATCGTTTTCTTTGAACCTTCTGAGAAGGTCTCATCATGTGAAGAGCCATGAAGAAGCAACGCTGGCGGAATGCCAGATCATCTTCATCATCACGCCTTCCCCATCCTGTGCCTGGTCCGCCACCACCACCGGATTGTGAAATCTTAGTGGCGGCATCCAGATAGCCCAGATATAGAGCAGCGGCAATGGAAGTCACCTGTACGGCATTATCCATGATGGTCTCTGCTATGGAACCATCAAAGAGAATGTCTCCTGTCTGCCTTGCCACTTGCCTCTGTTCAAAAGGAAGCGAAGAAAGGAACTCATGATATTTGGCTACCCGGTGCTTGGCATCTGTGGCCATCATCATATACCCCATTTGCTGCATTTCCTTAACAGTGGCCTTGTTGAGCAGAGGTACTTCCTTCTGGAGCTTCTTCTGTACCTCTTCAAACTTTCTCTCAGCCGAGAGGGTCTTGGTTTGCAACTGGGCAAGCTGTAACTCTGCAGTATGAAGTTTTTGAGTCTTGTCAGCAATTTTTTCATCCACCTCTTCCAGTTCCTTCTGAATCCTATCAAGCCTGATCTTTGCCTCTTCGGCACTAATCTTTCCGGAATCACGGTCTCGCTTGAGTTGCTCAACCTCCTCCAACAACCGATTCTTCTTAGACTCCAAATTGGCAATCATGGTCTGAAGGGCCTTGAACCTGGCAGTGGCATGTTTGATGTCTTTCTCCAAGCCACTCAAAGTAGCGCGCTGCTCCCTGATGACAGTCTGCTGCCCCTCGATGGTCTGAGATAGCTGCTCGTTCTCACTCACTAACTTTTCCCGAAGCTCAGCGTGGTATTCCTCCGTGGAACGATGCCGGGCTCCTGTTTCAGAAATTCTATCACCACGCTCTAGACCATATTTCTGATTAATCTTAGCGATGTCATTGTGAAGACTGCTGTAAATTCTCAGACCATCCGTCTTCAACTCACCGAAATAGGACTTCCAGGAAAACTTATTGTTCTCAGTAATGGGAAGCATTGTACAATGCACATGAGGATTGGTTTCATCCAGATGCACGATAAAGGATGCTATATTCTGTTCGCCAAACCTTTCACATACAAATTTATACATGTCCTTAGCCCATTCTTCTATCTCCGGATGCCGAACAATATTAGAGTTATCAGCCCCTTTTTTGAGGTTCACCACCTGGTCACCAAAGGCCAGACGATGCATCTGATCTCTAGAACCCCCTAAAATGATATTGGCCACCGTACGGAAAAACGGCGGATCCCTACCCCTGTTCGGGTCCCAAATCTTTCGTTCCTCAAGCAGCATCTTGATTCTTTTGGGGACAGATGTTTTCTTGTCCACCTCACAAATCACCCCACCTTTCTTAATCTCAAAATTCAGGTGCTCGCGAGTAGAATCATAGTTGCCGCTCCAACGCTTCAACCTCTCGCCACCATTAGCATTGCGCAGAAACTCATTGCTCTGAGAGGTTGTCATGCCTTTTCCGGCTCTAATGTCGAGTACTTGTTTTGCCATAACTTCCATTGTTTGTCAGCAGGGACTAAAGGGTTCTTAGGGACTTTCCCTAAGCCTAATCGCTTACCTCGGCTTGCCGCACGAAGTCGCCAAGAAATTGGCAGGTAAGCCACCGTGTTTCAAAGCGTTAGCCATGAAACCGGGGATTAGGCTCCCCCCTGTTGTAAAAAAGTGCGGTTTCCGGCGCAAGCGCCCCTGGAAAACGAGCCTTCGAAAGAAGCAGTTTTCCTGATATGGCAGGCCACCTGACCGAAGCCGAAAACCAGATTTATCCATCGTGCCCATCTTCCAGGAAAGAGGGCTGAAGAGAGGCTATCCACCAGGAGTTGGAGAAAGCCCGGAGCTAAAGATGCTGGGCTTCAAATGCACCACCTTACTGGTTACCATGTTGCACACCTCCAGAATCTCATACTTTTGAAGCTGGTCAACAAAGGCCAGCACCGCCGGGCGACTCCATCCCCATGCCTTCACCAGTTGCGCGATGTTGACATCCATGTCCTTGGAATCGAGCTTAGCCTTTTGGAAACGGATAAGCAAATCCTGCAAAGCCTTCAAACGAGAGAATCTGTTGGGATTGCGATACGAATAGTCGTTACAGAGATAAGCAATCAGCTCTGACGACATGTTGATGACGAATCTCTCCTCCTTCGGAAGCGATTCGCTACTGCTATTATTTTCTTTTACCATTTGAATATTTCTTTTAGATATAACCATTCAACTATATAATCAACCTGAGAAACAGATGAAGATTGTGATGCTCTTTCAAAAGCTCCTAGGCAGCATTCCTTCCCCATGGCCAAGAACCCAAGCTGCGCCACCTGCTTTTCATCCCGGGAACAGGCGGAAGCTGCTTGAACGGATAAACCATACCGGCCATGAGTAGGATAAAGGTCAGCTCACCCAACAGGAAGGCACGCCCACAATCAACCACTGCCACCACAACAGCTAGAATGGCAAGGAGAATTTGCAAGTACCTGCTCCCATGAATTCCAACCAACACCCTGTCGGCAAGCCTATAGGAAAAGAGAAGCAACGTCATCATCAAAGCCACCATGTAAACCCAAAGAGAGGTCTGAAACGGATAAAGGATGTTCTCCATGAACGACTTGGGACCAAGTTCAACCTCACCATCAATGCCAGGCAATCCTATATAATAAGGTGTAAGGGTCAAAGCCTTCCCTTTGGCTGCACATTCCACCTGAAACGCACAGGCTTCCTTGGCTGCATGAAAATCCACCACCTGAAACACCAGCATACAAATGACAAGAACCAATATAAAGAATTTTCTTCCGTTGTCACTTCTATACATCTTGTGATATACATAGGAGATCCATGCCTTTACGGCAAACGCCTTCCTTTTCAGCCAAGGCATTCGGGCAGACAGGAAACTATAGAAGTTGCGCCACTTATCAGAGCTGGCAGCCTTAGGCTTGATGCAATAGTGGAATACAAAGGGAACCAATGTAAGCAGCATAGCCAGGAGCCATTTCAAAACAATCATCACCATCTTTTACAGATATGCTAAATTAGAAAAAGAACGAGAGAATCTCATCCATCTTTTGATACTCCAGAACTTCTGCCGGCACCCTGGTAACATTCCTGAGCACATGCTGGATGCCCAAAAGCATGGTTTCATCACTGTCGTAAAAGTGAACCGTCAACGAATCAATGACCCCATACTGCTCACTCCCCATGTGAATGATAAACATACTGCCATCCCCCGGTGTGGAATAAGCTGCCGCCTTTAACAGCTTGCCATAGTTCTGCTTGCTGGCATAGAGGATGTGAAGCCCAAGTTTCTTCTCCAACCACTCTACCAAGTCCTCCATCATAACCTGTTTGGAAGTAGGTATGACAACTTCCACGTAATCCTCATGAGGAATCGTAGGTAGAGGAACCTCCTTAAAGAATTCCGGGAGCTTGCTACGCAACTCCAGGAAGAGCGTATTAATGGAATCCTTCCATTCCTCGCTCTCTAAAAGATTGTAGTCGCTTAATATCTTAATCATTTGATTGCAATTATAATATTGATGATAGATATGATTTAAGGAAATACTCCGACAACACCTCTGTCAAGTTATTTTCCTTGTCTCGAACATGTTTCCTGGCATCCAACCTTTCAAGCAAGCCGGGCAAGTCATCTGAGAGGGCAAGAAGTTGCTCTCTTTGCTCCTCAGTCAACACGGCAGCAGAATAGTCGTCAATGGCCATGAAAGGCTGGATGAGCATCCATCGATAGTTGGCCTGCTGGGTGATACCAAGGCGTCTTCTAGACAAAATATCCTCCTGACATGCCAAGGCATTCTGAATGATGCGCCGGTTGAATCGCATGCTTAGATATAACATGGTTCTGTCGTTGACATCATCCACTTGTGCCCCCACCGATGAGTAGAGACCATCAAATACCCGGGTGGTACCCATGGTAAGCTTCTGCAGGGTCTCGGTATCCACCTGAGCAAGATACTTCATCAAACTCCTGAAGCATTTATCCTCCAAGGCTATGAAGTTCATCAGCTCGTCACCCTGCTTGAACGACGTGGCAGAGGAAAGCAGTTTGCCATAGGCTGCAAGCGTCGTCTTCAATGACGGATAGAGCGGATAAGTATCAAGTTTCTCATAATACTTCACCGCATCCTTGAAGATGGCATTCTTCTCCAACACCTTCCGCTGCATGGCAGTGTTCTGCTTGAAATACATCACCTCACGAAGCGAGCGAGGCTTGACAAACGCCAGACGGGTGATTTCCGCCCGTATGGAATCCGACACCATGAAATATGCCACAGCCATCGGACTCTTGAGGTTGAGAGAAGAGTCCCTGCCAAAACTACTGTAGGCAGAATCCCGTACCTCTAGCCAAGTGGAGGTAAGAGAAGAAAGGTCCTCAATGGACGCATCCTGCTTCTGCTTCAAAAGCTCCAGCTGCTGCTTGCATCCCTGTAATGCCTCCTCAGACGAAGAGAAGGAAGGATGTCGCTTACAGGAAACCAATATGGCCATCATGGTCATACCGAATACAATTAACTTTTTTACCTTCATTTTATTCTAATGCGATTATTGATATGTTACCTGAATCTGGGTGCAAAAGTAAGAAAGTAAACTTAAAAAGTAGGAGTTTTCGCAATATAACTTTATATTTAACATTTATACAAAACCTTATTATGCAAGTTTTGAAGCTCCAAAAAGTAGATATAAAATTCCAAAAACGCCGTATATAAAGGCTTTTTGACATGTTCTAGATATAATAGAAGCGCCTTTTCAAATGTTAACTACAAACATTTTATATGTTAAAATTGCAAGGCTAATTTGGCACAAAATGGGAGTATCATCTTAGCATAACAACTCCCGAAACTCCCTCATATACCCCCAAAAACAAAAAAAGTTCCTCGCCTTTTGGCGAGAAACTCTCAAAATTCATCAATAAAGATTGATGATGTCCAATCCTTTCAGCCTGGCTTTTCTGCAGGTGTAGAAAGTTCCTCCCTTAGGCTTGCCATCATAATAGGCGATGATGCCACTTGCATGGGCTAACATGTAGTCATACCCCACATTATTGCACTGACTTTGGTTCATTCGTCTGATGTCCTCGGCTTGCTCCTCAGTAATAGGCTCACTCTCCAACTTCATCAGCTTCTTGATACTAGCCTCCCTGTTTGTCCCGATGTAAACCAAGTCCTTGCTCTTACGGGAGTTCCAATTGTCTGTACGATAAAAAAGAAATACTTTCATCTTGTCTCATTTAAAAGTTCAACACTCAAAAAAATATTCTGGATTTCCTGATTCACAGCCTTTTCAAGTTTTGTTTTCAGAAGAATCCGAGCTTTTTTTAAAACATTCCGGCATAACCGTCATCACTTTAGCCTTTTTACGTGCATAAAAGAATGGAAGTCCAAGGGGGCAGTAAGCCAAACAATCGGTCAAGAATCTTTTCTAGAATACCCATTCTCTGATTGCGGAAGTCTGCTGGAAAAGAATCTTAGTCGATAACAAAGTGGTGTTTGGTATCTGATAGGACTTCACATACCTTTGCAAAGTAAAAAGACTATGGTGATGGCTACCGGCTAGAAAAGATAAAAAGTGAGGCTTATTCCCCATAAAAAACAAAATAGAACCCTAGATATATCCCAAATATACTCTTAAACATCTAGTCTTCACACTTCTTGAGAGTTTCATGTGTTCCCAAATATCTATCGATATACAACTACATTCTTGCCAAAGCGTTGCTTATATATATAAAAGGTGTAAATAACCCAAAAGCAACATGAGTTACAAATAAAAAAGTTAGTATTATGGCAACAGTAAAAGTAAAATTCAGAGCATCCTCGGTGCCGGGAAAGGAAGGCACATTGTATTATCACCTCATCCACCAGCGCAACTTGCGCTGGATGAGTACCGACTATCATGTCTTT
>ERZ1034901.1112-NODE-1112-length-19202-cov-6.237687_pt1 | contig 19202 bp, 26 predicted proteins | sample MGYA00520628_ERZ1034901 | MGnify/ENA primary metagenome ERZ1034901 (study PRJEB33766, sample SAMN09781783) | gut metagenome | biome: gut microbiome | host: Homo sapiens | place: Madagascar | study: EMG produced TPA metagenomics assembly of the PRJNA485056 data... | reverse complement strand
ACCGGATACCGCTTTCGAACGATTTCTACGATTTCTTTACTTGAAAACACCATATCTTCCCTCGCTTCTATTTATTTGACGGGCTGCATGTCTTCGAGTTCAGCACTAAACCGGAACGGTCGCGTACTTTTATCGTAGTTTTTCCACGTGGCCACATAGTCTTTGTCGTACTGCTCTTCAAGCGGCTTTTTATACATTGCATCGCGGACGAGAATCTGCATACCGCCATCTGGTGTGACCGAAACCATATTCACCTCATCAAGCATGTGAGGCAAGATGTTATCGACGTTTTCCACATCACAGATAATGTCATACCGTGTTCCACGCCCCAGACAAACATTCTGGTCGTAGGCATTCGTGATATAAATGTACATCTTTTGGTCGTAGCGCGTTAACGAAAAGATTTCACAAAGCTTCATGTCTGTTACTCCTCCCTGCTGTAATCCTTTGCGCCGGAAATTTCCTTGATGTGCTTCCAGATATTGTTGGCAATTTCCAGACAGGTAGCAAATCGACTGACAGAATGGCCTCGCCAAGTACCGCCGTTGCCGTTTATGCCGTTACGAAGCTTGATGCAGCCACCTCCATTTTCTTTCCAGTCATGCAGGTTGACAGAGTAGTCGTCCAGCAAAATACAGGAAGAATTGATGGTAGATTCGCCAATAGCTTTTGCTGCAGCTTCAGCTTTGTTGATGCCGCACGGAACAAAGATACGGTTTTCCTTGGGAATAGCCGGGAGATAGGTGTCCAGCCATTCGTTTTTTTCGTTAACGGAATACGGATTCTCCGGCATATATGCAGAAAGAACATGAACATCAATTTCCGGATAAGTGCTGTTTAGCCAATTGATGGCATTTACCACTTCCTTGTATGGAGGCAGGTCACGAAAATAGTTTTCTTGTAAAAGTTCCTCAAAACATGCTGCCTGTTTCCAAGTTACCAAAGTTCCATCCATATCCACAAATAGATGGACGGAGGGAATGTATGTGCTGTTAGTCATATTTTTTTCCTTTCGATTGGAAAAACGCCTTTACTTCTCCGTCGATGCGGCGGAAAACTACTGGGTTATTGACGTTTCACTCTTTTGTGTATTTCATGATGTCAATGTCAAAACGCTTAAAGAAAACGATGTAATCCATAAGCGTATCGACTTGGCATTTTGTCAAAGTATGTGTATCGCCTATGTCTACATAAGCCCGTCCAAACTCAGGGTTTCTCAATGCCGCCCAGCCTCTATCAAAGAGAAAATCTAAGCAGCGGTCGCTGCCATAGTATCTGAATGCCTGCTCTTTGGTAAGCCCAAAATGGCCTTTTGTGCTGTGGATGATTTTGGCGGCAGTAGAGTTGTGTTCCGCAAAGCCGCAGTCGAACCACTCCCCTTTCGGCGAAATCAGTCCAAACTCAGAATTGAAAAGAGTTTTTGGTTTTTCACCGATAAAAACAAGGTAACGATTCTGTCTACGCAGAACACTCGGTTCATGTGTACCTTTCTTTTTAAGCGCAACATAAATGTAACGCCAAAAGCCGTCTTTATAGGCGACCAATGGACTGTTGCCCTCAGGAATCTTGCTGGCATCGCAGATATCTGTAATAAACTCCGGTCTTTGCCAAAGCCACATACCGCAGTTGAGAACATCATCTTCTTTCACCTCATGGTAAGTGAGAAGATAATCTTCGATGTCGCTGATAGTGTTTTCGATTTCGCCGCTTTTGATTTTTTCCGCAAGTTCAGAATAGCTGCAATTAACGGAAAATGGGTCGAGGTATTTGAATGGGTTACACGCAATATCTGTCTTAATAGCGGCAATGGCGTTGTAACGAGTATGATTTTTTAGTTCTTCATCAATGGTTCGAACGTTTTTGCCGTCATCAACGATTTGACATTCGTCAATGCCTACGAACTTTTTCCGCCCCTCAATGACATCTTTACAGATGGCTTTTTTCTCTTCGAGAGAAAGCTCATCTGTGTTAAGACAGCACATTAGAAGTTCTTCGGATTTTTCGTAGGGCATTTTTTCGTCCCAAAACCAAGACCGTGCAACATCTGTGAGAAATGCTGAGTCAATGTGAAATTGCATAGAATTCCCTTTCTACCTTACATGGGTATTTACTTGTCGTTTGACGGCACATCTGTGGTGGATGGGGATGGCATGGCAATATAGTCTCCAAAGTTTCGGATACATTGTGCTAAATTATGTTCGAACTTATGCTCACTGCAGCTGATGCAGCCGTAAGCAAAGGTTCGGCAATCTTGACATGTTTGGAATTGGTTGCAAGTCCAACAGAAACGCAGTCCTTCGTAAGTTCGCATTTTACTTCCTCCTAACAAAAAAAATCAGCCACCCCGAAACGAGGTGGCTGAAATCAGATTTTTAACAAGATGAACCGAATCGGCTCGGTGTTTCGATTTATCTTATATTGCTAATTATACCTACTTTGCAGCACTGCGCAAGGTTCAGACATGGGTTTGCAGGTAATTCTCGTTCAAGAACGCAAATCCGCAGTCCTGACAGACATCACAAGCAAACCATTGCTTTTCAGCAACGTCGTACAGATACGCATAGGGAAGGTAGTCACTCTTAGCAATATCCCGAAATACCTCTTTAGAATTTGTGCTGATATCCGGCCCATCGATAACGACTTTGTTGATGCAGAGGCGTTCTTTCCGGTCGCGATGATAAGCGGTGGTAATACCACCCTTCGGACCTTCGCGGACAGGCTTCTTGAATGTGTGATGTTCTCCCTTGTCAGGGGCGAGGCGCTCACGCACCATTGACAAATCACCGAGGTTTACAAGCCCTGTGGCAAGTTCCGGTGCGTTGTAATGGGTAAGCAACATTCGGCCGAGATAGGACGGGTAGCCATCGGAATGGCAGTAGACATATTTCAGTGTACCATCTTCCTCAATGACACCGATATAACTATGTGTACTCATAGGTTATCTCCTTTTACTCACTCTTTAATCATGGAACAAGAGCTCAATGACGGCGTAGTCTTCGGGGTTTTTGCGAACATCCTCGATAGTGAACTCATCAGGCATGGCGTGTGCATATCCGTTTGTATAGCAGCAAACAGGAGAATCGCTCGTGAACTCGCCATTCAGTACCGCAAATGCGTTTTGCAGGCAATAGGCGTTCAGAGGACTCTGCATCGTATCTTCCAGAAACTCTCTGGAAAGAACGCTTCCTTCCACATGCACGAGCTTGGTGAGATACTCTGCACAATCAACGATTTGCTGAGGGATGCTTTCTGCAAACTTCACGATTTTCTCGGGTTCAGCATAGCCGAAAATCAAAGAATCCTCGCCGTCACAGGAACTTTCACTGCCCTCATCAGGGATGTAGTAGTCATTGATGACGCTTCCGTTGTTTTCATCATCAGCAAGAGTGCTGGATATATGCTTGGCCCATGCGTAATAAAACGCTTCTTTTAGAACATCATAGTCCGAGTCGTGCATCAGAGCAACGAGCGCTGCCGGATTACACATGGCAGAAGCAATGGCTTCCTTCGTAACGCCCGTCTCGCAGGCTTTGGCGGAGCCAAACTTCTCAACGAACTTTTGTGCGGTGGGAATAAGCTCATTCTCCTCGCAGTACGAGGGGGTGTAGCCGTTCAGAAAAACATCGGCAGCATCAAGGAAGATGCCGTGCAGGATGGTCTTCATGTCATCCGAATTATTGAAGTAAAGATTGCGAATGTTAATAAGCATCTTAGAATAAAAGCCACTCATAGTTGTCTCCTTTTTTACTGTGTGATTTTGATAAAGGCGTGATAAACAGCACCCTTAAAACAAAGTTTCCAATGATTGGCGAAGGTATAGCTGATAGGGCTTCTGGCAACGATTTTCTCGCTGTCTTTCTCTGTCAATACAGCTTCGCCCCAAGCTTTACCTTTACCGTCACCTGTATATGTGATGGTCATGACAGAACCGTCCTTGAAGAGGACCTTATTGGAGAAAATCACTCCGGTAGAACCACCAAGAGCTTCTTCACCATACAAGGCTTTTCTGATGGCTCTGTATTCGGTAGGATACATATTTACCGTTTCCACAAAGTCACGAGAAAAACCTTCGCGGAGCTCGTAAATTCTGGAAACGAACAAAATTGCGTCTTCGATTTCCTTGACACTTCCGGCTCTCTTGGTACATTTCTCGGTAATTCCTGCATGGGATTCATCCTCAAAGATACTGCAAGCACAGACATAATGAGGATTTGTCTCGCTTACCTGAACGAACTGTAACCGAATCGTTTGGTTCGGATAGGCATTGTCGATTGGGAAATCAAGCGGCATCGAACTGAAATAGGTATCGTTCGGAACATCGCCATTACCATCCCAACGCGCAGGGTTGCGCAGCTCAAGGAAATTGGCAGCAATATCTCGCGCAAGGGAAGGAACCATACCGCAGACTTCATTTACGGGTGTGATATCCTCCTCAATGGCATCGATGGCCTTCGATAATGCCGGTACAAAGTAATAACCGAGATTGAGAAAAAACCGAGTCTTAACGACAAGGTTATCCATCAAACTTGGGTCATCCATGTACTTCTTGGCGACACAGGAAGCAATTTCGGTACTACCGGGTACATTTGCTGAACGGGTAATGAAATCATTGACATCGTTTTCGTCGGTAAGCCGCTCCTGCAGCTTTGCAAGCGAAGCCAATTCTTCATAAGAGAGGAATGCGGTACCGCTCTGTAAACTGAGATTCTGCAAGACTACGGATTTTTTATTGAGTTTTGTTATCATTTTAACCTCGCTTTACGCTTTTGGCGGTTGCACAAATTACCATCAAACCAGCGGCAAGTGCATCGCCTGCAGTTTCTGTGATTTCTTCCAGTGTGTTGCAAAATTCATCACCGGGAGCTTTCCACGATTGTGGATTTTTGGTGACGAATCTGTCATCATAGACATGGATAAGAAGCGCTGTTTCGATGTTGTGAATGGATTCTGTATCTCCCCTGTTCAGTGCGATTTCCTTTGCTTTCGCAATGGCTTCTTCGCGCTGATTGGCAGCATAGTATCTGCTGCTGGGAATGTTGGAATTGTAATAATCCTCAATCATCAGAGCGGAACCGCCGTGATTGCAGCCAAGGCCGAAGGTCATAATGACATACATCGGCTCGGTCGTCTCCTCGTACAACTTTCCGTCGCAAATCAGGAAACGGTCAGCCTCGCTCTGAATGTACGCCTTGATTTGCTCGACATCTGTGTTGAAATTACTAATTTCGTAACGCTTTGGTTCCAGACGGCAAGCAAGAAATTCAGGCGTACACGGAGCTAAATCAAACCAACTCTTACCGGCATAATAGCGACTGGCACGGCTTAACTTCCATAGAGACCCTTCATTGGAGAAGATTACATCGTTTTCGATGTGGGGAGTTTCTTCCCAAATGTATTGTTCCACGCCGAAAGCCGGAACCAGTTTTCCGATAGGAGCCTCACGCACCGTAACGGTACAAATACCTTTGACTTCACGTGTCCGATACTTTCTGCACCGTGGAGTGGGCAGATACTTTTCGATATATTCGAATTTCACATTGATGTTCATAAAAAACCTCCTGTTATTCGTCGCCGAAAATATCGGCAAGGCGTTTCAGAATAGAATGACTTCTCTCAGCTGCATTTGCGTAGTCCTGCCCCATAGCAGATTCAATCGAAAAGTATCGATGCTGTTCCTTGAGCATTGCAACAACAGAAGCTCGATAAGCATCATGAAGCAGGTTTTCTGCAACAGTCTGGATGCTTTCTGTGCCTTCATTGTCTTGGTACTCATAGGGGTCGATATCGAATGCTAAACGGTCAAGCTCGTAAGCAATAGAGAGGAAAGTCTCAAATGGCGTATTCTTGACCTTATCGGGCAACTCGTACTCGCCGTCAAAGACATTTCCGATAACGATAATGTGTGCGCACGATGACAGAGGAATTGAACCCGGATTGGGGTCTAATTTGTTGTTTTGGGCAAAACTGTGCGCCAAGTCGGTGTAAACAAAGACCAGATAAGTGGCAAGAAAATCGCTGTAAAATACTTTGCCCTTACAGGGGGTATCTACGCCATTGACAGTTGCCACATAGGTAATGATGTCGTTTTCGAAAATTTTTCCGCCGTACTTATCGTTTTTTCCGGTATACTGGCAGACAGTTTCAGCATAGACAGGAAACTTCTGGATTTCAGGGTCCTGCTGATAGATGATGGCAAAATCACCACCATTGTTCTGCGGGAAAATACCGCCAAATACCCAGTTGCTGGGAATGGGAGTGCCACTCATAGTGACCTTCTCTCCCTTTTTGCGGGTCTGACCACGGAATAAGATGTTTTTGCTCATGATTATACTTCCTTTCAGTGATGGGTGTTGCCGCTATACAGTTTTGTATTGCGGTAAATGTTATTATTGCGGTAAATGTTATACTTGCGATAGACGTACTTTTTGCTGTGCTTGTTCTTACCCAGATATGCACCGCACAGTGCGTTTTCTGTGATGATGGCTGCAAAGACGATGGCAAGGGTAACAAGGCTGAATTCTGTTGCAAGAGCAGAAATTCCGGCGATGATGACGATGATGCCTGTGACAGCAGCGAGTTTGATGATGAATTTTTTCATAATAAAGAACCTCCAAGTTTGTTGTAGACAACAAAAAAGCAGCCACCTCGGAAAGAGATGGCTGCAAAATTGCTGATTATGAATAAGGCAAATTAAATCATTATTTGATGTTTTTATCTATCTTAATACAACTATTGTACCTACTTTGCAGCAAATAACAAGACGGCTTATATGTGCTTGTCTGATATGGGCTAACATACTCTCTGCTCATAGGTTGCAGGAATTCGCAAGATTGGGGCTTTAGTGTCGAGGAAGTTTTCCCAGAATTTTTGCCGCTCGCTGAACTGGTAACCCTTCTCAACAAGAGCGGGCTTGAGTTCCAGAATGGCTTCTTCTTCGTTTGCAATGGAAAAAACAACGGTGTCCTTATCATCGATATACCACCCTTCCGGAAAGTCTTCCGGGTCGATATCACTGGCTGTATGATAAATAAGAACGCCGCCGTTGTATTCCTCCAAAATACCAAGACCAATCGCTGTTTCCAGAATTTCGCGGGCAAACAAAAGAGGAATCATTACGAATTCTCCGCTTCTGCCGTCATCGGAATTACGAGATATACGTTGTGGTAGCAATTATATGCGTTATCCTTATAGTCTCCAACGCAATAGATGGCATTGTTTATGGTATCCACATCACCTAAAGTGCATGCCACGGCATCTCGTGCAATCGACTCCTTCTTATCTTCCGAAAACGCCTTATCGGCAGCTGCCTTGGCGGCCTCATAAGAGCTGTAGACGGTAGGAAGCAAGGTCACCTTGTCGAATTCGCTTATGTTCTCGTTGGAATAGAGGTTTATGACAACGAACATCTGAGATGCCTTTTCTTCCTCCATGACATTCAGTGCTCCGGACGCGCCAGCAGCACGGCCATAGCAGTAAGCTGCGTTGTAGCAGCTCTGGTCTTCGTAGGAAGATGCCTCCAGCTTGTCATCTTCGATGAATTTGTTGATTTTTTCCTTTGTCTTGTTGTTAATCATGGCAATTATTTCCTCCCAAAAATAGTTCACACAACATCATAGCCGACGAAATGTTTATCAAGCAAATCTTGCAATGTATCATACTGGGTTGCTACATATTCGTGAGATTCACTTTTCACGCTGATGCCGATATAGTTGTAACCTACATCCTCGCAGATTTCGATAGGTTGAGTGTTCGTTTTGCTGTCATACAGCAGTTGAATAGTAAAGGGGTGATGCTTAACGATTTTTGCTTTTCCGTCTTTTAGAAGATGGCGTACCTTGCCAAGACGGAAGGTAGGCATTAAGCGTTCACCACTGTTGCTGAGAACACAAACGCAAGTGCTCATGCAAGATACTCCTTTCGTTAAATAGTAATGAAACTATAAGTCAGGGCTTGCGCCCTGTGGTCCACTTCGCCAATGTTATGCACTGTTTTAGCCTTTCGGCATGGCTTACGCACTTCTCCTACCCTTAGAGATGTTTAACGTAATATGTATCAACGGCTCGCACCGCTAACGCATACGCTGCCCGCAGAGCCCGACACTTGTGGAGCATAATCGGGGTGCCTATATTATGAAGATGATTGCTCATCAAATGCATAACGGAGTTCGCAGCAACCGAAGTTGCCGTTCACCGAGGCTAATCAACCGGGCTTACGGGTTGCTCCGCAAGCCCCGTCTATAACCGGCGAGCCGGTTTAGGCGGGGTTGTTGACTTTACTCCTTTCCGACAACTTGCTTGTCGATGATTTCGCAGATTGTTTTGCAAAGCTGCTCAGTATTGACAACCTCGCATAACTCTTTAATGAGCTGATTACGGTCTTTTTCGTTTATAAGAAAATCCTCCCATAACAAAAAAATACCGCTATGACAAAATAGCGGCATGACGATTACGAATTGTTTGTTTGGCTTTTATTTCTTGGATATATTAAGTGTATCCACTTTGCAGCAAATTGCAATATCTGTGCCTGCCGGAAAGGCAGGTGCCGACATTGCCACTACTTTTTGAGTGGCGTCTTTCGTACAAGCACCATTTCGGCCGGTTTGTACATTTGGCCAAGCAAAAATGCCGCCCATCCGAAGATGAGCGGCAAAAATGTTAAGTGGATTGTATAAGAAGTTGGCTGAGCCATGCGGGCCGATACGTTCCAACAGGAAGAATCTGCCCATTGCGATACTCTGCCACGAGAACAAACCCGTTGTCGTTGTCGAAAAACTTGGCTTCATCGCAGTATGGAAGAACTTTCAAGACATCTTCGAAACGATGGGAAAATCGGGCCTCGACATCCTTGACGGGGATATCGTGTCCACCGCGTTCTACGCGGTTTCGGATTCGCCGAATACTTTCTTCGGCAGTGTCTAAGCCGACATAGTACAGGCGGATATAATACCCAGCTTCCTTTGCGCGTTTGCAGAGTCGTTTTGGATATCCCCCAGAAAGAGTTGTTTCCTGCGTAAAATTTACGCCGTCCTCTAGTGCGCGTTCAATACGTTCGACAGCGAGTTTTCCGCCTTCGTATTCATCGCCGCCGCATTGGAGGGTCAGTTTGTCAGGGTCTATTACAACGCCGAAATCGCTGCGTTCGGAACGCAAAGAACCCGTTAAGCTGGATTTACCTGCACCGTTCACGCCTCCGATAAGAGTGTAGATTTTCACAGTATCACCTCTATCTTATTATACCACATTGCGTCACATACGCGCAATGTGTCTTGAATATAATCTCAGGTTTCCTGTTCGTCTTAGCGTTGAAAATGCTTCCCATCCGAAGATGAGCGGCGACTTTTTATTTCTTCGCTCCCATGAGGACTTCGCCTTCTCCGGATACAACGAACCAGCCTGTATCTTTACGGTATTCAGCACTGAACAGGCTTGCGAAGTTGTACCCTCCGGAAAATCCGATGTGTTTCAGCGAAAATGTCAGCTGCAAATAAGCATCCGAAGAAGTGCCGTTGCAGTCGTTTTCCAAAGAAATATTCAAACGATAAAAGTCCGGACGAGCAAGGTACTTATCGACAATGTCCTTGTCGTAGGTGATGTCGTGGAAGCAGCAGGACGAGAATGTCTGCAGATATACTTCGCGGTATGTATGGCCGAAAAGACCACACTTATCGCGCAGATTCTCCGGCCAATTCACCTCGATGCGACCATTGGGTTTGAGGCATGGCACAGAAGGCTGCTCAACGCCGATACCGTAATAGCGTTGGACGAACTCAAACAGCGGCTTCCAGTCGATGCGATTATAAAATTCAGTCAGCTTTTCGCCATCGCGGAGCTGGCGGGTTTCGGTTACCATATGCATTTGTCATTACTCCTTTTTTTGTTGATATGTATTTTCGAGGGCTTTCTCGTCCAAAGCAAAATACTTATGCGTGAACCAAAAATCTGTCGGTTCCCGTTCTGCGTCCGGGAACAGAGAGTTGCCTGCTACGACAACTCCCGGAACGCCAATGCAGCACATCTGGATGTAGCACATCTTGCAGACCAGAGGGTCAATGTCCTGCGCTACAAACAAAACATACTTGTCCCAGTCTGGGTCAGTGGGTTCCAACTGCTTGCGCATCGCATTGTACCCAGCCAGAAGCAGACATCCGGCACCGCAGCATGGGTCGTTTACTTGGAAGATACGCGACTTGTTCAGAACGAAAGAATCCGGCATATTCATGCGTGCCATCATCTGCCCGACATTGTACGGCGTGAAAAACTGCCCGGCTCGGCTTTTGGTTAAGCCGAGATTCTGGTAAACGGTGCCAAGAAAATCCTGCTCCGGGTTTTCCAGAAGTGCCGTCATTGTGATGCCAGTGAGTACAGCAAACTGATTCACAGTCTTCTCATCGTACTTTTGGACAATGGCGTTGTACTGTTCTTCCCTTGTGTCCCTGCACCGAGAATCACAGGTATTCGCAAGTGCGATGGCGTGCATATCAATGTAGTTGTACCAAAGTTCGTTGCGGCTGTATCGGGCACTCATTTCGTTAAAAGTCTTAATAAACTCATCTACCGGAGAAAACGGTCTTTTTTTGATACTCATAAAAACTCCTTTCGCAGCAAAACAAAAAGCAGACCTCCTCGGGTCGTGTTTGTGTTAACTGAAAAAGAAAAACTCTTTTGTTCCCTCTTCGGGATGCGTACTTGTATCACATTTCTGGCCTTCCTCAGTATGGTCACGGATATATTTGAGGACATACTGCGCGAGGACATAATGGATATGCGTTTCGCAGCTCTGAGAACCAGCGCCGGAATCACAGTGGAAGCCCATCCGCAGAGCAGATAAAGCACGAATAAAGAGCGCTTTTTCAACTGCCAAATCGATGATTCCTTCGTTGGAAAAGTTTACACATTCCTCGGCCAAAAGCTTCCAGTGTCCACGGCAAGGACTTACAATCTCACCACGGCAGAAAATCGATGCAGCCAATGCGGAAAATTCGCCAAAACTGGCATATTTCCAATCATCGGCAAAATCCTTGGTTATAAGGTTTTTCTCTTGTATGTTACGGATGTCCTCAATGTTCTTTCGGCACAGTGAAACTTCATACTCGAACTTCTTTTTGAGCAGGTCACGCTGACATTCGCTCATGTTGAGCGGGACTCTTTCGCCCATTTCGTGAACCAGAGTATCGTACAGATTTTTATGGACAAAGAAAACGCTTACAAGAGCAAGACCATTCGGATAAGTTATCGTGTTGTTGGTCTTGATAAAATAAGCATCGCTCCCGCAGAGCTCCTCGGAGATAAACTTTTCCATGTCATCGCCGATTTCGACTTTGTAAGGTGCTGTGCCATCTCCGTTACTTTTGTAGAACTCATAGGAACGAATCAGTTTGTCGTTCTCTTCAGTGATGACGGCGTCTTCGATGCCGCCATAATCATTGTATTTGCCAACAATCGGAAAAGAAAACGGAACAAAGTTATCAGTTGCATAGCTGGTATTTGCTGTAACAGTAGCAGAAACTGCAATAAGGGGAATTACAACGATTTCGTCACCGCAAAAAATCGGCAACCTCGACACGTTGCAGGTAGCGTTCCAACATCCCATAGATTATAACTCCTTTCGTTTGTGCAAGCAGTAAACAGAAATACCGTCACCCCACAGGAGATGACGGTATATCGATTTTGAATGCTTACTGCTTTTTATTTTTCGGATATGTTTAGTATACCGACTTTGCAGCAGATTACAAGCTCCACGCCGGGAACTTCACTTTGCGAAGCGGCAACATCGCGTTACCGAATGTCGTCGAGCAGCTTTTTTGCGTGATTCAGCACAGCCTCCTCGATGGGGCGGCCATTCTGGTTCAGTGCAACAAAAACTTCCAAGACATCTTTTTTTGTAACCTTATCAGAAAGCGAGGCTAAACTTGTCATTGCACTTCCGAACCAGTTCTTATCCTCTGCGGGAAGTTCATTGTAAAAACATCCTCTATAGGGGAACCGGTTTTCATAGAACGCACAGAGTGTCATAAGGCGCTGTTTGCCGTCTACGACTTCGTACATACATTTCTTTTCCAACGATTCCTCATAGGGAACTTCTCGGAATACGAAGCGCCCGATTTCCCTTCCGGCGAAAATACTGTCAAGCAGTTTCGCTCTATCCTCGTCGTTCCAGACGGAACCGCGCTGATAATCGGGTTCCATGTCCACACCAAAGTAGTAGTACATATGGAGCAGCGATTCGATGGAACGGTTGCTGAACGACATACGGAAAAGAGGCGAATCTTTCTGCGCATACTTTGCTTCCAGAGAAGTCGGAATCGGTCTGACATCGAGCCAAGACCAATAGCCGTAGCATGCACCATCTTTTCCGTACTTGATGCCGTAATACCTGCCGTCTTCACAGACCTCGTCAACGACGCAGTTCTTGAGTGCGCCAATCGATACACTGTCTCCTACCTCAAACCGATAGGATGGGTCGCCGGAATGCACACAAGATGTCATCGCAAATTCTTTCGACGCAGCTTCTTTTGGCGACAAAGGTGTTTTTTCAACTTTCTTTCTTGCCATATCTTACTCCTCCTCAGACTCTTCGTTCCATATATCCTCTAAGGATTTCCCGAAAGTATCTTTGAACTTCTTCTTGAAATCCGCAAGAACAGTAGCGTATTCAGCGTCATTCATTTCAAGCTCCATGTCGAAATCATCGCCATACGTTTCCGCGTAAATAACGAATATGTCGATTTCGCGTTTATTGGGATGCTCCGCAGCTTTCGGATACCAATTGACGGAAATGGTGACATATTCATCGTTGTCAGAGGTGCAGACATCAAGGCCGAGAGCCTTATCCACATCCATCATCCAGAGATTGACGTTGATGTAATCGTCGTCAAACATCATGTCATCATTTTTGTCGATTTCGTATCCCAGAAACGCATCCATGTCCTGAATAGAAATCTTGCGTTTCGTGCGGAGTTCATTGACTAAGGCTTTATGGTCGTCAACAGCAGTCATCGTGATGCTGCCGGATACGAGAGCACTCTCGATGCAGTCAGCAACGATACTGGCGTAATCGCCATCGTCACGCTGCTCTTGGAGAATGGTCGTGGCGGTATCAAGGGCTTCTTCCTTGGACTGGCAGTCGATTTCAAGCTCGACGGGAATCGTAGCAGTCACTTTGAATTTCATGGACGATGCTCCTTTACATGTCGCAGTAATAATAGCCAGTCAGTTTATCACTGATATTGGCTTTCTTATCTTCGGCCGGGTCGTAGTAACCTGTGGTGGCCGTAAAACCGAGTGCGTCCAGAATATCAGCTACATGATTGATGACATTTTCGTTCTTGGAGACAATCATGCTCTCAATAAACTCGATATCTTTATCGTTAGCTGCCAGACGCTTTCCGAATTTCTCGTAGTCGAATTTGTCGCCGAAAAGCTGGTCACTGGTTGCGCAGTAATCTGCGCAGTGGTTCCCATATTTTGCATTCAACTTTGAAGCCGTTTTTATGTCCACCGTTTCAATGAGGTCATTATCAACGTAGACCAGACGCTTGGAATCATCATCATCGTCACGAGGAACGTCAACGATTTTGGTAATCCAAGAATCACCTTCCGTTTCATCGTTGCCTGCATAAGCATAGCCCGTAACATACGGATTCGTCTCATTGGGCGTTTCCAAAATGAACCATGTAGCAGAACTGTCTTTTCTTGCGTTTCTGCTGTCAAGACGAATACTCGGATACGTGTCCGGATGCTCTTCTCCAAGCATGGTGGTTGCGGCGACAGTTTCATCGCCGATAGCCGTAGAAATCTCAAAAGAAAAAGGCTTGCCTTCATTTTTCCAGTATTTGTCGATGATTTCCTGAACAGGAACATCGCAAGAATGACCGTTGCCGTATAATTTGATTTGCATAGACAAACTCTCCTTTACATAACAGGCTGGATTTCTTTTGTGGTAATTACGACAATGGGCAGGAGCTGGCAATTTGCGTAGTCTGCATAATCGTAGATACTTGCCTCATCGCTGATGCAGTATCCTCCCGGTACAGCATTTCCGTTTTCATCACTTGCGCCATTATCTTCGAGTTCCATGTTTTTCAGAAAGTCTTCGTAGCGTGCTCTCAGTGCAGTTGCGGCTGCCTCTTTTGTGAGATAGGCGTTATCATCAACGCTGACATAGAGGTCACCGTTCTTGCAATCGCGCGTCACAGTAGTCAATACGAACATTTTATTTCCTCCTTTTTCAATAAAAAACGGCCATCTCGAATTGAGATAGCCGTTAGGATACAGATTTTGAAATCAAAATAAATCAGGGTGTGATATTTTGACTTATCTTGATGTTCTCATTGTAACTACTTTGCAGCAAATGGCAAGAGGAATGGAGCCATTATCCGACTGACGCTTCGCTCTCCGCCTGCGATTCGTTCGCTGCGATAAGCTGTTCAGCAACATTGGAATCCACAGTAGAAACCATAAATCCATTCCCTGTAAGGAAGTTATACTCGTCAACGATAGACTGTTTCAGTTCTGCAAGCTGGTCAGCGGTAATGAGCGGATTATCGACTGCCAGCAGGTTGGCGTATTCAGAATACTTGCTTTTGAACTCCGAAATCTGTCCACTATACGCATCGTTTGTATAAATCATGGGATTGTTGGTCATCGTATAGAGCATCGAATTCATTGTGGACAGATAATTGCTGAAATCGACCTTACGAGCCTTGTAATCGCTGATATCTCCCAGCGCTTTTTCCACCTGCATGACAGGATTTGCAATTTCATCGTACTCTGCCTTGATTTCTTCGGTCACCGGGATTTCGGCATAATCGAGAATCTCTTTCCAAGTCACATTGTTGTCGGCCAACTTATGAGATTGATATGCAGAAGCTACAGGACCGCTTTCACTTTCCTCGTCATCTGCTTCAATGTTATATTTTTCATATAGGTCAGCAACAATAGTATTGGGTTCTGGAGTCGGTTCAGGGTCTTTGAGTGTATCCAGAGCACTCTTATCCATCTTCTCCAAGTCTTCGTCGGTATACCCGTTGATAGCGGGATTCGTATTCACGCCATTTCCCTGTGCTGCTTCGCCTGTCGCAGCACTTGCTGTTTCCGTTGTGGCGGTTCCGATAGTGAGACTGTTTTTATTCATATCCCCTGCTTTATCTTTGCATCCCGCAAGCATAGCACAAAGCATAGCGGCAGAAATAATAACAGCAAATACTTTATATGACATATGATAACTCCTTTTCTGTGGCGATATTTATATTATACCTCATAAAGTTGCAATAGTCAATCAATCATCGCTTGCGGAAAACCATATTATTGAATTTTCTGTTCGTTCCTTTAAATCCTCTTTAGTTCTGCAGAAATATGCCATGTGATTACCGGAAGCGTTATAGGTGGGGTCGATATATGTTGCTTCCCCATTATAAACGATAGCGTTCCATGCATGGTATATTCCGCCACTCGTGTAGCCTGTGCAGTAAGCTGCTTCATAACCCGCTTTATTCATCAGATACACGAATGTCTTTGCGTACCCGGAGCAGATGGCTTCTTTCCTCAGGATAGGAGCGACGATGCTGTTGTATGGATAGTATTGACCGTTCTGAATATTTTTTTCATCCGTATATGTGACATTTTGGCATAGCCAATCATTGACCGCATAGGCTGCTGTCCAGATATCGTGGTTTAGTGCCTCGGCATTGTTTTGTAAGAATAAATCGGTTTCCTTTTGAAGCTTTTCCTCTAAGCTGTTCTTGCTATCTGCGCTCATGCTATAGGCCGGGTAAATCTTATAGTATGTTTGACCGTTTTTGTCGTATTCCATCTGATAGCCCGTTACCCAAAAGATATCCGGAGTTTTAAGACTTTCTTTTAAGAGAATCCGCATTGAACGCGGAGAGATAGATGTGTTAATGGTGATAGTTTCGTTCATTGCCCGTATATTTTCAATGATGATATTTATAATAGATATTTCGTTGTCCGTGAAATTGTTTCCGCGAACAAAACAGCATTTTCTATTTTCGTTCGCAGCAACAATATCGGTATCTGAATCGTTCGTATAAGAGTATGTGATTTGTCCATTGATGCCGTATTGTTCCGGAACGACATATTCTCTTGTAACATTATCCTTGATTCTCACAGCAAACATGGTACATCCCGCCATAATTGCTGTAAAAAATACAACGCACAACAATTTATATAATAAGCGTTTCACAGCCATAATCCTCCCAAAAAGAAAAATCCACTCAAGCACGCGAATGCTTAAGTGGATTATTTTTCGTATGGGTTAATTGTAGCTACTTTGCAGCAACAAGCAAGGTTGCTTTGCGTCAGGCAGGCTTTTTGCTCTCGCTCATCTTGTTGCGGATACGGGTTGCAAACGCCATCGCAACAGCTTTTTCGTCATGAATCGGGAAATACTCAACATCATCCGCATCGTTGTCCTTGCAGATGTAAACGAAGTAGTGTTCCTTGTCATGAGTCAGGCACACAGCGCCTTCCTTGTACTCCTCGATGGCGTATACGTTCTCCGGAACATTTCCGCGCTTCATCAGCATCACCATAGAGTTCTCAAACTTGGTGAGTTCAACCGCAGGCTGTTCCTCTTCATGGGCAGGAGTTTCCTCAACGGTTTCCTTTGCCGGAACAGGTTCCTCGACAGGTTCCTCAATAGGCGCTTCCTCGACGGGAGCACATGCCTGCTCAACGTATTCGTCCTGCTTCTTTTCCACCGGTTCAGCCTTTTCCTGCATAGCAGGCTGGATAGCAGGTGCCACCACAACGGGAGGAGTCATATCCTTTTTATCGCTCTGCTCCATGAGCTTATCGAGCGTTTCGAGCGTAGACTCGTCCATGCCCTTGCTGACTACGGAACCGACAATCTTCTTGCCGGAATCTTTCGTATCAGGCGTTACGTTGGCAGCAGTAGTGACTACTTCGGGGATGGATTCGCCATTTGCTTCTTCCGGCTCATCGTCATCGGAGGATGTGTCAGGAACGGCAGGAACAGGTTCTTTCTTTGCTTCTTCCTGTACCTGTACAGGAGCCGGAGTTGCCGTTTTCTCTGCTTCTTTGTTTCCCTCTACATCCGCGATGATGTTGTGGATGAGTTTCTTATTCTTTTTGTTTGCGACCATGCTTCGAATCATGGCTGCCAGAGAAAGGATTGCGCATACCGCAAGCACAATGGTAATGGCAGTGACCAGAATGTCGGATGTCAGCATAGTCAGCCCCATAGAATAAAGGATTCCGCCCTGAAACAGAAGCAACGTAACCAGCATGGCGAACGATACGATACACGCGATGGCTGTTAAGACGGATGGTGCTTTAGAGAGAGATTTCGAAATGTTATTCAATTTTATCACCCTTTGTCTTGTGCCAGATGATTTTGAAATCATTCTGACTGATTGTGTATGTTCTTATTCGGTATATTTATATTATACCACAAAAGCGCGTTGTAGTCAACGCTAAATCCGTGCAACCGAAAATTCTTTTGGAAGAATATTTTCCAAATCCCCGTACAGACAGTGTGTCATCCCAATACTGTCCAGTTTTTCTACATAGCGCCGTTTACTGACATCTTTATATCCGAGAGGATTTCCGAGAGCGGCCTCTTCCAGATTTGCTGCTTCCCATTTTCGCAAGACGAAGCGCACACATTGTTCGTCGTCCTCTGACAGCAAATGCTGTACGATTGTTCGCCACGGAATCACTTCCAGATTTTGACCAAAGTAATCCTGCGGCGTGTTCCTGAGCATGGCAATAACGGGAATCACAGTTACAGGAGCATTCCCGGCAGCATTCAAAAAATGTTTCGGAACACAAAGCTTATAAGGTATGGCGGACTCTTTGCTTTCATTCCAGCGGATGACATTTGCTTCTCGGTCTGGCAGCAATTTCTTGATTGCTTTGCGCCATTGCAGCGTTGTGCTGATGGTATCTGGACCGATATCATTTTCCCGAATAATTTTCCTGATATTCGTTGTCGTTGAGTTCATATCGCTGGCAATCATATCGGCAGACTCACCCGTTTCGAGCATATTCAGGATGTCTACGACTGAATTTGACAATTTTTTATCCTCACGGTCAGTCAAAAACGACAACCTCGACATTGTCGCCTTTGGAATCTACGGTTTTCGGTACATACCTGCCATCCGGCTTTGCAATGGCAGAGATGTGTCTGGCCCATGCTTTTTCGAGGATTGTAGGCGCAGTATGGTTTCTTATTACAACGATTGCGGTATCCGGAACGTCATCCAGATACCGTTTGAGTTCTTTGACGGTCATTCCGAATCATCCTCCTTTTCACTTTCTGCTTCGACCGCGTTTTCCTCTTTGGCTAATTTTTTATCCCACTTTTTTGCTTTGATGAAAAATGAAATATAAATTGCAAAGAAGATAATATTGAATGCGATTATCCATGTTAACATATCCACACTGATATATGTAACAATGCTTCCGTTAATATCTTCCGGCAAGATATGTAATATAGAAAAGCCTATTAGACAAGGAAGGTTCCCAAATATGGTTTTGAGTCCAAGTTTGATTTTTGCTTTATCCGTTTCTAAATCATCGCGCCATTGCCAATCATCGTTTAGACAATGCACACAAAGAAACATCATATTTACTATGTTCCAACTAATTATAAATGTTTCTAAAAAATTGAATATTATAACAGCAATTTTTGCCATAACATCTGTAACCATTGTTTTCGTCTCCTTATGAATTTTCGGTTTTTGTTTCGTTTTTGCTTTGCTTCCTTAATCGTTCGTAATACAGACACGTCACACGAAGCATTTCATTATAGCAAAAAACGTCAACTAAGAACGCTGTTGTCGTGCGGCTTTGTTCTCCTATGACTGTAATCAACACACCAATAAGTGCGATGTACAATATCGTCATAACGAGAATATGCACACATTTAATTGTTCGATAATTCTGTTTTGGTTCTGAAATTCTCATGTTTATATTATACCACATAAACTATATGTAGTCAATCAATACAAACAAAAAAGAGCCTGCCCACAATGGGCAGACTCTTATGAGAAAATGGATTAGAGAATAACGCCTTCCGGGTTATCCATAGTATACTCCTTGACCTCCACAGAATCAGGCAGCATGTCCCGCTTGAACTCAAGGTCATAGTCGTTAAAGGAAGTGGGGTTGTTAACACCCGGCTTCAACTTTGCGACCATAGCGTCCTCGATATCGGCAGGA